>Ga0209375_1000985_pt1 | contig 22558 bp, 20 predicted proteins | sample GraSoiAngelo_131_FD_185888 | JGI IMG/M metagenome (GOLD analysis project Ga0209375, IMG submission 185888) | Grasslands soil microbial communities from the Angelo Coastal Reserve, California, USA - 14_0929_02_30cm (SPAdes) (version 2) | ecosystem: Environmental > Terrestrial > Soil > Grasslands ... | reverse complement strand
CCGGCCGTCGCACTCACGACTGACACGTCGGTGCTCACGGCCTTCGCCAACGATTTCGGTTTCGACGGCGTATTTGAGCGACAGGTTCAAGCCCTCGGTCGGCCGGGGGACTTGCTGCTTGGAATCAGCACAAGCGGGAGTTCGACGAATGTCATTCGGGCCGTGGTCGCTGCCCGCGCTATCGGGATGAACACCATGGCATTGACGGGAACACGAGGGCGCTTGAAAGAATTGGTGGACATCGCGGTTGCCGTGCCCAGCGACAACCCGCAGCACATCCAAGAAGCGCATCTGGTCATCGAGCATCTACTCTGCTATCTCCTAGAGCGAGACCTCTTTGAGCAGCGACGGGACGGAGAACAATGATAATTAGCCGTACGCCATTCCGCATTTCGTTCTTTGGTGGGGGTACAGACTACCCAGCCTGGTTTCGAGCACATGGCGGGGCCGTGCTGGCCACGACGATCAACAAGTACTGCTATATTTCGTGCCGTTACCTCCCCCCATTCTTTGCGCACAAGATCCGCGTCGTGTACTCTCTCATTGAGAACTGCCAGGACGTGGCGGAGATCCGGCATCCTGCAGTCCGAGAAGTCCTACGATACTTGAGCATTGGGAAAGGGGTCGAGATTCATCATGACGCCGATCTCCCTGCGCGCAGCGGCATGGGATCGAGCTCTGCCTTCACGGTCGGCTTGCTCCATGCGCTGCACGCTCTTAAGGGCCAGATCCCCACTGTGCACCAGTTATCCTCTGAAAGTATCTACGTCGAGCAGGAATTGTTGAAGGAGGCAGTAGGCTGCCAAGACCAGGTCCTGGCAGCCTACGGTGGATTCAACCACATCACATTCCCCCGGAGCGGCGATGTCACGGTCCAGCCGATGACGTTGCCCTTCGAGAGGATCAACGAGCTGAATTCACACCTGATGCTCTTTTTCACCGGGGTCAGCCGCACGGCGTCGGAAATCGCACAAAGCTACGTCCAGGCTTTGGAGTCCAAGGAACGCGTGATGCGGACGATGCACGACATGGTGAAGGAGGGCATCTCCATCCTGAATAGTACGGAAAATCTGCAGAACTTCGGCGCCCTTCTCCACGAGGGTTGGCTTCTGAAGCAGAGCCTCGGTGCCAAGATTTCAAACGACTACGTTGAGCAATTGTACCAGGAGGCTAGAGCTGCCGGCGCGCTTGGTGGGAAGCTCCTCGGAGCTGGTGGTGGGGGCTTCATGCTACTTTTCGTTTGTCCCAGAGACCAGGAGCAGGTTAGGGAGAAATTGAGGCGCCTGATCTATGTGCCCTTCAGTTTTGAGTTCTCGGGTAGCAGAATCATCTTTTTCGATCCCGAAGAGGATTATTCCAAAGACGAGAAAGTGCGGGCCAACGAACATGCCCAGATGTTTCGCGAGCCCTCACGCGAACTATCTGAGGCGCGGCTTACAGAGAGTCATCTCGACTAGAAACTTAACATGAGGATTCGCAAAGCGGAAGTGCGAGGCGAAGTGTCGCACTTCAAGCATGCACGCGGGTTGCGCGCCAGATCTTATGATACGGTACGCATAAGCTCGATAGGTGCGGCGTGAGCAAGAACTGGAAGCCAACACGCGTGCTGATTACGGGTATTGGGGGATCGGGCGGCAGTTACCTCGCTGAACATATCGCGGAAGCTAATCCCGACGTAGAGATTCATGGAATCTCTCGATGGCACAGCACGACGACAATGGAGAACTTAGGTGAGATCCGGGACCGCGTCACCGTTCACGAGGCTGATCTAGTCGACTTCCCGTCGATTCTGGCGGTTTTGCGCCAGGTGCGACCAGATGCAATTTTCCACCTAGCCGCTCACGCCAATGTCAGAACCTCCTACATCACTCCTACAATCGTTCTGAGCAACAACATTGTCGGGACCGTCAACCTCCTTGAGGGAGTGCGAGCTGCCTCTTTGGATCCCGTTGTTCAGATATGTAGTACGTCAGAGGTCTACGGTCAGGTCGATCCCGCGCATGTGCCTATAAGAGAAGATACCCCCCTGCGGCCCGCGAGCCCATACGCAGTGTCAAAAGCTGCCCAGGACCTCCTTGGATGGACTTATTTCACCAGCTACCAAATGAGGATCGTCCGCACGCGCATGTTTTCATACATAAATCCCCGGCGCACAGACCTCTTTGCCACTTCCTTTGCCAAACAGGTAGCGTGGATCGAGCAGGGATTACAGGGAGAACTGATGCATGGGAATCTTGATTCTGTTCGAACCATGATTGATGTCCGCGATGCCATGCGAGCCTACTGGGAGGCTATCCTGCATTGTCAGCCGGGTGAAGTGTACAATATCGGCGGGACTACAATAGTGACCGTAGGCGAAGTGTTGGAACGCCTAATGGCCATGAGCCGCGTGGCCATCCGAACTCGAAGCGATCCGAATCTACTCCGACCCGCAGATGTGACACTGCAGATCCCCAACGTGGACAAGTTCGTACAGGAGACCGGATGGCAACCCGCCTACACGTTCGAGGAGAGTCTTACCAACCTTCTGGAATACTGGAGAGATAAGGCGAAGTATGCATTACAGCGAAGAGACGCACGGCGACGTGAGCGAGTGCAGGGGGCGCGAGATGCTAGATAAGCTCTATCGGGCACTATACAGGATTCGACGAGTGGAAGAAGAGATAGCGCGGATCTATTCCACCGACAAGATCAAAAGTCCAACCCACCTTTCGATCGGCCAAGAGGCAGTGGCAGTGGGTGTGTGCGAGGCACTGCGCTCCACCGACGTCGTGTTCGGGACCTATCGCGGCCACGCCTGCTACCTAGCAAAAGGCGGCGATTTAAGGAAGATGATCGCGGAACTCTATGGAAAAGGCACCGGCTGCGCCAAAGGCAAAGGAGGTTCGATGCACCTGATTGACGTGCGCGCAGGCGTGATGGGCACTTCAGCCGTGGTAGGCACAACGATTCCGCATGCTGTCGGGTACGCTTACGCGATGCGCTTGCGGAGACAGGACACTGTCGTCGTTAGCTTTTTCGGCGACGGTGCTATCGAAGAAGGCGTCTTTCACGAGAGCATGAATTTTGCCGCTTTAAGGAGGCTTCCGATCATATTTGTTTGTGAGAACAATTCCTACGCCATTCACACGCACCAACTGGCGCGGCAACCTGCAAGCAACATCGTGGAGCGAGCGCGTACATATCTCATCCCAGCCGAGCGCATCGAGGATAACGATGTGCTTCGCATCTACGGCCTAGTTAAGGCTGCTGCCGACGAAATCCGGAGTAAACAATCCGGGCCAAGGTTCTTCGAGTGCATGACGTATCGGTGGAAAGAACATGTGGGGCCAGGCGATGACTTTGACCGAGGATATCGTTCGATCTCGGAAGCACAGCCCTGGTTTGCGAATGATCAGTTGAAACGCCTCGAAAGCCTCCTCGGACCTCAGGTGCGCGAGCGAATCATGGGTGAGGTGGAGGTTGAAATAGCACAGGCGTTTCAGTTCGCAGAGAGTAGTTCCTTCCCGGCTGAAGAGGAGCTGTACACCGACGTATTTGGAGAGGCAGCCCAGTGGACCGCATCTTGACCTACGCAGAGGCGATCCGCGAAGCGACCGTCCAGGAGATGACTCGTGACCCTTCGGTAATCGTTCTGGGCCTAGGCGTCGACGATTTCAAGGGTCTGTATGGCACGACACGAGGGTTGCAGGACGAATTCGGCCCCGAGCGCGTTTTTGATACTCCGCTGTCCGAGGATGGCATGACAGGGGTTGCCATCGGAGCCGCTATGGCTGGACTGCGTCCAATTCATGTGCACATCCGGATGGATTTTGTCCTGCTCGCAATGAATCAGATCGTAAACATGGCAGCGAAAGCCCGGTACATGTACGGCGGTGCGGTATCCGTGCCCATCGTTGTGCGTTCCATAATCGGCAGGAGTTGGGGACAAGGACCCCAGCATTCCCAGGCGCTGCACGCCTTGTTTATGCACATTCCGGGGCTTCGCGTCGTCGCGCCGAGCACGCCTTATGATGCCAAGGGATGCCTGATCATGAGTATTCGGGATGACAATCCGGTGATGTTCATCGAACATCGGATGCTCCATTCTCAGCGCGGCCATGTGCCGTCGGATCTCTATACAGTGCCGTTTGGGAAGGCGCGCGTACTGGCAAAGGGCAGCGACATCACGCTCGTTGGCATCTCGTACATGACCGTCGAATGCCTGCGTGCCCAGCGGTACCTCGGTGAGGTGGGGATCAGCGCCGAAGTGATCGATCCAGTATGCCTGAGCCCGCTGGACATCGAAACGATCCTCACCTCGGTAAAGAAGACCGGCCGGTTGCTGGTGGTGGACTCCGGGTGGACGGTGTGCGGTGCGAGCTCTGAGATCCTGGCACAAGTCGCCGAGCACACGCAGGGGACGCCACAGATCCGCTGGCAGCGCATGGGGTTCGCCCCAGTCCCATGCCCTACCACTAAGAACTTGGAGAACCTCTTCTACCCTAACGCGCAAACGGTGGCCAGCACGGCCTTCGCGATGGTACACGATAACCAGAGGTCCTGGACGCCGGTGCACAAGGAAGCGCCCGAGATCGTCGAGTTCAAGGGGCCGTTCTGATGAGCAAACAGTACCTCCTCGCCGAGCAGACGATTACCAAGGAAGACCTCGACGATCTGATCGCGTGGCTCAAGACCAATCCATGGCTGACCCAGGGACCTCTGGTGCGGGAGTTCGAACAGCGTTGGGCGGAATGGCTTGGTGTGCGGCACGCCACTTTCGTTAATTCGGGTTCATCCGCGAACTTGCTCATGTACTATGCGCTCCTCCTGTCGCGGCTCCCCCGCAATAACAAGATCGTGGTTCCCGCCGTCAGCTGGGCTACGACGATCGCGCCCGTTATTCAGCTCGGTTATGAGCCCCTCATGTGCGACGCTGACTGGAAAACGTTCGGTTTGGACATGGATGCCCTGGAGGGCCTCTTGAAACTCCACGGTCCAGCCCTCGTGGCGATTGTGCATACCTTGGGGGTCCCCAACGATATGGAGAGCTTGCGGCGACTGCAGGACCGCTACGAGTTCGTCCTGCTGGAGGATGCGTGCGCCGCTACGGGGTCGCGCTATGATGGCCGTCGCGTCGGAACCCTTGGGCTCGCGAGCACGTTTTCTTTTTTTTACGGACACCACCTGTCTACCATCGAGGGAGGCATGGTGTGTACGGATGACGAGCGCCTGCACCGTATTCTCCTTCATATTCGAAGCCACGGCTGGCCCAAGGACCTCTCTCCCAATAAGGAAGCAGAGCTCGCCCGCGAACGACACCTCCTGGAGTTCAATCGGCCGTTCACCTTCTACTATCCTGGCTTCAATGTCCGGTCGACCGATCTGAATGCTCGGATCGGACTGGCACAATTGCAGCGCGCAGATGCGGTCGTGGCCCGGCGCGTCGACAACCATCGAGTGTACCAGGAGCGAATGCGTGCAGGGGGGCTTCATTGCCAGGAGAATGAACGAGCTGTGATCTCCAGCATCTCGTTCTGCGCGCTGGCGCATTCCACCGACCATCGCGATCGGATCGCGACAGCGCTCCGGGCGAACGGGATTGAAACTCGACCCCTGGGGGGCGGGAATATGTCGCGCCAGCCCTTTTGGGCGGACCGGTACGGGACTGTGGTCTTCCCCGTCGCCGATCGGATTCACAACACCGCGTTCCAACTTCCCAACCACCCCCTCCTAAGTGTCGAGGACATCCATTTCATCTGTGACACGGTGCTTAGAGTCGAAGCGTAGAAGTGTGCGAAACTTGTTCTCTGGGGGAGGGTACCTGTGGCGATCAATCATCAAGTCGACCTCGTCCTGGTGAATCCCGGGGGCCGTTTTCAGATCTATCAATCGCTGGGCGATGCGCTCACGGCTATCGAGCCACCGGTATGGGCCGGGCTCATGGCGACGTTTGTCCGGCGGCACGGATTCTCGGTGGTCATCGTCGATGCTGAGGTGGAGAACCTCACACCGGAAGAAACTGCGGAGCAGATTGCGCTCCTGCGGCCGATCCTTGCCGCGGTTGTCGTGTACGGACACCAACCGTCAGCCTCGACTCAAAACATGCCGGCGGCCGGCGCCATCTGCACGGCCCTGAAGCGACGGCGTCCCGGCCTGCCAACGCTCCTCGTGGGGGGACACGTCGCCGCGCTGCCTGAGCAGACGCTCGGTGAAGAGCACGCGGACTTCGTCTGCAGCGGGGAGGGGCCCTACACCATCCTTGAGCTTCTGGAAATCCTAAAGGCTGGCGAGGCCGACTACGGGAAGGTGCGTGGGCTGGTGTACCGCGATGGGGATGCGACGATGGCAACGCCTCCGGCCCCCCTCGTTATGGACCTCGACCACGGAATGCCCGGTCTGGCCTGGGACCTGCTGCCGGTCGAAAAGTACAGGGCTCACAATTGGCACTGTTTTGGACATCCAGGGCGGCAGCCCTATGTTTCACTGTACACAACGCTTGGGTGCCCCTACCACTGCAGTTTCTGCTGCATCCAGGCCCCTTTCAAGAGTGGAGAAGCGATGCTGGGCTTGAAGGAGAGCGTCAACAGTTATCGATTCTGGAGTCCTCAGTTCATTGCTGGTCAACTCGAACTCCTCGTACAGCGGCATGGAGTGCGGCACGTAAAAATTGCCGATGAGATGTTCGTCTTGAATATGAAGCACGTGAACGGGATTTGCGATTTGCTCATCGAGCGGGGCCTGGAGCTCAATATTTGGGCATATGCGCGAGTCGACACGGTGCGCGGGGACGAGACGATCGAGAAACTCAAGCGCGCAGGGTTCAACTGGCTTGCGTTCGGCATCGAGTCGGCGAGCGAGCGCGTGCGCAAGGATGTGGACAAAGGATTTAAGCAAGATCTTATCTTTGAGACCGTTGAGCGGGTGCGGGCAGTGGGTATCAACGTGATTGCAAACTTTATCTTCGGACTCCCGGAAGACGACCTGCAGTCCATGCAGGAGACGCTGGACATGGCCTTGGAGCTCAACTGTGAGTTCGCCAATTTCTACTGTGCTATGGCCTATCCGGGGTCCCGATTATACGATCAGGCTGTGAAAGAAGGATGGCCGCTTCCCACACGGTGGTCTGGATATTCTCAACACGCTGTTGACACGCTCCCTCTGCCCACAAAGTATCTGTCCGCCGCAGAGGTTTTACGCTTCCGCGACCATGCCTTTCAAGTGTACTTCACCAGCCCCAGATACCTCGGGATGGTCGAGCGAAAGTTTGGCGTCGAGACAGTGGAGCATATTCGGTCAATGGCTTCGCAACAGCTCGTCAGGGAACACGTGGTTGCCATGTAACAGGCCAGCAGAAATGCGGGTTGCAGTTTATTACAGCAACTCTGATATCCGGATTGAGGACCGGCCAGTTCCTAGGATCGGCCCCGGCGAGGCACTCGTGCGTGTGCAGTTCAGCGGCATTTGTGGAAGCGATGTGATGGAGTGGTACCGACGACCTCGAGCCCCCGTTGTGCTGGGTCACGAAATCGCGGGTAGCGTCCTCACCGTTGATGGCGTTTCGATTTGCAAGGTAGGGGACCGAGTGACGGCTGCGCACCATGTTCCGTGCAATAAATGCCCCCTGTGCATGCGCGGCCATCACACGATGTGTGATTTGCTTCACAAAACGAACTTTGACCCAGGAGGATTCGCGGAGTACATTCGGCTGTCCAAGGTTCATGTCGATCGCGGGGTGTTTGTGTTACCGGACACTGTCAGCGACGAAGAAGCCGTGTTCACGGAGCCACTCGCATGTGTTTTGCGTGGGCAGAGAATCGGAGGTCTTGAAGAGGGACAGAGTGTATTGGTTGTGGGGGCTGGGATCGCGGGACTCCTGCACGTGAAGCTAGCGCATTCCCTGGGCGCGGGGCCGATCTTCGCGACTGACATGCGAGACTATAGGATTCGCGCGGCGCGGAGTTTCGGAGCGGATGCTGCATGGCGAGCGGACCAGGACATATCAACGTGCATACGGGATGCTAATGACGGTCGCCTTGCCGATTTTGTGATTGTGTGCACGGGTGCCCCCGCTGCGCTGACCAGGGCGCTCACAGCTGTGGCGCCAGGAGGGACCGTGCTATTCTTCGCGCCCTCGACGCCCGATACTCGTTTCACAGTTCCCTTTAACGATCTCTTCTGGCGAACAGATATCACCCTCAGGGCGAGCTATGGTGCCAGTCCCGCAGATTATGAATCTGCTCTTCAGCTCATCCAGACGGGCCGAGTTGTCGTCCGCGACATGGTGACACATCGCCTCGGCCTATCGGACGCGGCAGCCGGGTTCCGTATGGCTGCAGAGGCCGACGAGTCCATCAAAATACTTTTGGATCACCGTCTTTAGGTGGCCTGACGAATGGTGCGGATGCGCGCGATCAAGACGGTCTTATGGCCGGCCAACATGGCGACAATTTCGTGGCGGAGCGTCGCGTGGTTGCTGCGCAGGCCTCCCTTGTTGCGGTCGGCCGTGAGATCTTCAAGCAATCGTTGACCCCGTGCGACGAGCGGTGTTTCTAGATAGAGATGGGGTTCTAAATCGCGCGCTGATGCGCGATGGCCGGCCGTATTCGCCATCGGGGCTACGTGAAGTTGAGATTCTGTCAGGCGTCCCAGAGGCGTGCCAACGGCTGCGACGTGATGGTTTTCTTCTGGTCGTCGTCACGAACCAGCCCGAAGTAGCCCGTGGGCATTTGACGCGCCAGACTGTCGAGGAGATACATGGCCTCTTGCGCAGCCGCATTCCGCTTGACGATGTGCGGGTATGTTACCACGACGATCTGGATGGCTGTGACTGTCGTAAGCCCAGGCCAGGCATGCTGTTGGCCGCCGCGCGCGACTTGAACATCGATCTCAGTCGAAGTTTCGTTGTTGGAGACAGGTGGAGAGACATCGAGGCGGGCCGAAGGGCGGGTTGCAGAACGATCCTGATCGATCATGGATATCTCGAACTTCGCGCATCAGGCATGGATTTTAAGACGTGCTCGCTTCCATCAGCCGTGGAATGGATCCTGTCAGCGACTAGTAGGTAGACGGCTGGACGCAGTAGCGGGTCAAGGCTGCCAGCAATGAGATGTGAGACAGTTATCCTCCTAACTTACTACTACCGTCAGGAAGATCGCGATCACAGGATGCTTCGGCACATAATAGGAGCCTTTTGTCCCACTTATCTTCCCTTCGACCTGCATCTCTACGTCCCGCTCAAGAGGATGTTCCGCAGGGTCATTGTCTATGACTTTCTCCGGCGAAGGGCTGAGTTGGGATTGAAAGCCATGAATGACGAAGTTCTCGCTCTGGTGAGAGAAGAGCGCCCTAAGTATGTTCTATGGACTTCCTTTTACGATGACATTCGAAACATAACCCTCGAGGCAATAAGAAAAGAAGGAGCTACAGTCGTCGGTTGGTTCTTTGACGATGAGTGGCGTTTCAGCTCATACTCAAAGTACTGGATTCCCTATCTCGATTACTGTGTGACTAATGCCATTTCGGTAGTGCCGAGGTATCGCCAGTTGGGAGCGCGGGTCATACAGACTGTACCTAATTCGGGGGTCACCGTTGACGTCGACTGGGCGCACCTGGAGGAAGGGTACGATCTAGCCTTTGTTGGTTCGACTAGGACCGCTGATCGAAGGCGATACCTTGATGAATTCCGTATCAACAACACGCCCGTCAACGTCTTTGGCGAGGGACACGGGGGGTACGTTCCCTTCGAACGGATGCTGGATATTTTCAGAACTAGCAGGATCAACCTGAATTTCTCAAAGGCCGGATCGTATCCGTGGGTACGCCAGATTAAGGGACGGGTATTTCAGGTGTGTTTGGCGGGCGGTTTTCTGCTCACGGAGTATTCTCTAGGTCTCGAGAAATACTTTGAGCCGGGCAAGGAAGTCGTTTCCTTCAATAGTCCCAGGGATATGATAAACAAAGCTCGCTATTATCTGAATCATGAGGCGGAGCGTCGGGCAATTGCACGGGCGGGATGGGAGCGAGCAAACATGGAATACTCGTCGTCTCGCATGGTAGCGAGAGTGTTCGAAGAAATTGAGGAGGACTTGGCTAGGAGGGTCAGAGGCAGCGACTCCGCTGCACGGCTGAAGATGACTATCCAGGCACGCAAGGTGTTTGCGAGATACCATCAAGACTGGGGCAGCGCGCGGATTCAGGAAGATGATAGGCGAAATTTCTGGGAGGATGATCTTGCGCTGGCGCTCTCGTACGTCCCGTGGAGTATTTTTGCGTGGCTCTACAGGATTCTTGGCTTACTACCTTTGTCCGTGCGATTCTCCGTTTTCAGCAGGTTGCGTCGCCTTGAAAACAGGAGGTTGGGCATAACAGCGCTGCACTGGATCACCTTCAGGTCGTTCGTAAGGCGAATGATAGAAGGGTTCCTGAGGAAATCGCAATAGACTGACCGCTCTGCGCATCTTCGCGATGCGCGATGGTAAATGCTCAGAAAGAACAGCATGAGTTGAACCGGATCATCGATCTGCGCAAGACCTTGCACGACGATACATCCGCGTGGTGGAGCTCAGGACGCCCACATAGCGCTCAACGCCCGTTAGACCCGCATGCGATTGCTTTCATCACCGCCGTCAAGGACGAGACGCAGTACGGCGTCTGCCTGAAGTATCTCGACCCGCTGGAAATTCCGTCGGGACACACTGTCGAAAGGATTGCAGTCTTTGGCGGAGGTTCCATACCCGAGTGTTACCAACGAGCGATGGAAGCGTCGACGGCGCGCTACAAGATATACCTACATGTGGACACGTACGTCGTCAATCGAGAGCTTGTGCCCGAACTGCTTCACCTATTCAGAACATATCCAGTGCTTGGGTTGGTCGGTGTAGTGGGATCTACTCGGCTACCGACCAGCGGTATATGGTGGGTCAACAATCCACTCTATTCCTACGGACGCGTCTGGCAGAATTCATCACCGGGCTTCCCCGCGTCTCTTCTTGGTCCAGCCAACCGTCGGCGGTTACACCTCATGCGGTTCCGATCGTTTATCGGCGACTATCTGGCCGCAGTTGCCGTCGACGGTTTCTTCCTGGCCACCCAGTATGACATTCCGTGGACACGCCCTGAGTTCGGGTTTGAAGGTCCGTGGGATCACGTGCAGGCTCTCGAATTCATCAAAACGGGACTCGAGGTTGGCATAGCCCGACAAGAAACCGCTTGGTGTGTCCACCAGGGCCCGCTTGAGGAACCATCCGGCGAGCAGATCAAGCGTCGCTCGATCGCACTTGGTCCACAGGCTGCAGTACTTCGGCAGTTGTACCCGGCGATCATCGGTGTGCCAGCTCAGAAGCTCCATGAGCGGTATCGGGAAGCCTCCCAGGACCTAGGTCTGTTTAAGTCCAATTTCGGCGACGGAGTCAGAGCCCGGCGAACCGGGCGAGAAGACGCGATGTCGCCCACCCCCGTGCGAGAGGGTCTAGGGATCATCATCGTGACGACTAACGGCGCGGTAACACTGCTCGGCACTCTGCGGGCTCTGCTGCCACAGTGTGGGACGTTGCAGGGTTTAGAGTGCCAGGTCGTGGTGGTGGACAACGGTCCTGATTACAGAGTTGAAGCAATCCGACGGGAGTTCCCGCAGGTGACTGTGATCGCCAACGCTTCTGATACCGGGTTGGCGGGCGGATTCAATTCAGGTTTGCGGCATCTCGGTTTTCCTGACTTCGTTCTTGTCATGCATGGTGACGTGGAATTGACCGCTGGAACCCTGACCAAGATGGTCAGTTACCTCAGAGAGCACCAGTCGACGGCCGGCATCATCGCATCGCTTGTCGATCCGGATGGAACCGTTCAGGCTCAGCGCACGGCCATCGTGGAGCTGGTGCCACGGCGCCCGCGCCGCCCACGACCGATTTCCTTCGTCGGTACTAGCTGCTCACTAGTAAGAGGTGAAGTTTTCTTTGATGTTGGATTGTATGATGAGCGGTTCTCGTGCCATGAGACCCTTGATTGGTCGCTCAGGGCCAAGCGCAAGGGATACAAGTTCGCCTACTTGCCGGAGGCCAGAGTACTTCATCATCGCAGCGGCCGATTACGACAAGACGGGTCGGCTGCCTTCTTCGCCGAACGCTCGGTGGCCAATCTCTGGCTTGTGTACAAACACGCGGGGCGCCAATGGGCAGTCACTCTCTATTGGGTACAGCGGATGCAGGCCAGGTGGCTTGCCCTTCGATGGCGGCATGACAGTGAGGCGCTGCGCCGGATTAGCGAGGCGATGGCCGAGGGGACGGGTCTCTACCGTAGATTCCGTGAAGAAAACCGACGCCCGGAGCTCTTATTGGACGACCCAACCCGCGTGGCTGAGACGGAGGTACGGTAGTCTATTTGTCCAGTTGGTCAGCGAGGGCCGCTCCGCGACGCAGGCTACTCATGAAATGGTGTTGCTTTTCCAAGGCCAAACGATAGGCGGCCGCGTCGGGTGAGTTGTGCTTGCCGACCAGACGGAGATGGGTGAGCTTGCCCAAGAGTTGTGCCGTTTGGATGACGTACGCGAGACGGGCCCACGATCGCCCAAGGAATTTGGCATAGAGGCGGAGATTCGCCTGATAGAGATCCCCTAGAATCCTGTCGCGATTTTGCGCCTGCCCTCGACCGCGGTAGTGAATGACCGGAAGATCGGGCAGAAAGTGAAACACCAGTCCCTGACGGTGCGCTCTTATTGACCAGTCGAGATCTTCATTAAAGAAGTAGTAGTTCTCATCGAAGAGGCCGACCCGACCTTCATCATATGTCGAGCGGCGCCCCAGGTGAAATGTGGTCCCGAAGAATGTAATGGGGAAGACCCGGTCAAACCGCCCCGGCCAGAGGTTGACGCCGAACGACGTGCGGAACTTCTGAGGCGATCCGTCTGGGTTGATGAGGCGTACACTGACACCCGCAATGTGGGGATGACTTTCCAGATAGTCCATCATCGGATCCAGCGTTCCGGGAAGAACTTTGATGTCGCTGTTCATGAGCAACACAAAGTCGGAGTCGGCGCAGGCAAGTAGGCCCTGGTTGAACGCCCGAGCAGGTCCCGTATTGGCAGAGTTCTCAATCAGCCGGACCTGGGGAAAAGCATCACGTATTGCCGTCGCTGTCTCATCGGTAGAGGCATTGTCAACAACGATCATGCGGTATGGCCTGTTGGTTCGATCCGCATCTTCGCAGACCGATTGCAGGCATTGGAGGACGAGGTCGCGAGTGTTGAAGGTCACAATGACAACCGCGAGGTCAAGGCGGTCCATCCCACATCCTCCCGGTGTTTCGAGTTCACCGGAACATTCCGGTCTCCTGTGCCTTGGACAACTTAAGGAGACTGTCAGTGACTGGCACGATGACTAGGCCACTCCTCTGGCTCATCGTGGGGACCACGATTTTCCGCGCCATCGTCGGTGCCACGATCCCCCTCATCGACGACGAGGCGTATTACTGGCTCTGGGCGCATCACCTCGACTGGAGCTATCTCGACCATCCTCCCATGATCGCGTACATCGTGTTCCTAACGACCCGATTCGGTGATGACGCGATCTGGATTCGCCTGGGCGCGCTGGTCCTGGGCGCGGCGACCACCTATGCGCTGTTCCTCTTGGGCCGAGAGTTGTTCAGTGCGCGGACCGGATTCATCGCGGCGGTCCTGTTCCAAATTGTCCCCTTGCTGACCGGCAGCGGCTTGCTGGCCACACCCGACGGCCCATTATTTTTGGCCTGGACCCTCGCTTTACGGTATGTGTGGCAGGCGTTGCATGGCCGGCCTCGGCGATGGGCCGACGCGGGTATCGTTGTTGGCTTAGGCTTGCTCAGTAAGCTCTACATGGTGTTCCTTGCGGCCGGGGTGCTGATCTTTCTGCTCTTCTATGGGCGTCGGTGGTTTAGGCGAGCGGAACCGTACCTCGCGACGGGGATCGCCGCCGTCCTCTTTCTCCCCGTGCTCTACTGGAACGCCACCCATCACTGGGCCATGGTACAGTTTATCGTCAGCGAGCGTCCCGGCGGCACTCCGTATGGGCTCGCCGGCATCGTGGAACTGCTCTCCCAGCAACTCTTGTACACGCTTCTGCTCTTTCCGGCATTCGTGTATGCCGCGTACGCTGCGTGGCGGCGTCGAGCCGATGAGCGCTTTGGATATCTGTTCTGGACCTCGTTCCCTCCCGTGCTGTTCGCGCTCCTCGCGGCGGCCGCTGCCGGGGCCTCTCACGGAAACTGGTTCGGGCCTGGCTACCTCGGCTTCGCCCTTGTGCTCGGAGCCATGTGGAATCGTGGTTTTGCTCTCCTGGCAGCGACAAGTGCGACCATCGTCCTCTACGGATTCATCGTACCATTTGTCCCAGCGCTACCGCCCGCGCCGGGAGCGGAGACGCTCTATGGCTGGAGGGAAGCTGCTGGACGCGCGCAACAGGAGGTCGCTGCATTCGACAGACGCCCCGCGGTGTTCGTGGTCGACCGGTACCAGATCGCCGCCCAGCTAGCGTACTACACGCGGAACACGATCCCCGTGGTCCTCCTACCCTGTCCGCATCCCGAGTCGATCTGGCCCAAGATCCAGCAGTTCGCTGGTGCCGATGGCATCGCAGTCATCGATGCCCGATCAAGACCGCGCGTGAAGTGGTCGCAGTACTTTGCGCAGGTGCGAGACTTGGTTCCTCTTCCTGTGCAGTTCCACGGTCGAGCGTTGCGCACGTTTCGCATCCTCAAACTTGAAAGCTTGTCGCCTGAAACAAACTGTGTAAGATTGAGGCCCGAAGACTAAGGGCAGAATGGTTATTGTAGCACTCGACGGACGGGCATGGGCATGAAAGCATAGAGACGCGGCAGGATCCAGAGCATGGAGGAACCACAGTATGGCTCTAACGTATGTAGATGGCACCGTGCGAGGCTCGCCTGAGCCATGACGCGGTCGCTGACATGAAAGCAATCATTCCCGCCGCTGGCATTGGGACGCGCCTCCGGCCGCACACCTACACCCAGCCTAAGGCACTCCTGCACGTCGCCGGCAAGTCCATCCTGGCGCACATCATCGATGAACTCGTCGCCGTCGGTGTCGACGAGATCGTGGTCGTCGTGGGCTACCTCGGCGAGCGCATCGAGGCGCAGGTGCGCGAGCAGTACCGGTCGCTTCCCGTTAAGTTTGTCCAGCAAACCGAGCCGCTGGGGAACGGGCATGCGGTCTATGTGGCCCGCGACCACCTGGACGGGGAACCAGCGTTAGTTGTGTTCGGGGATACCATCGTCAAAGGCGATCTCGCCAGTCTGGTGCGCAGCCGGCAGTCGATGGCCGGCGTCACGGAAGTGGAAGATCCGAGGCGGCTAGGCGTGGTGGAGCTGGACGCCGACGGATACGTCCGCCGGATCATTGAGAAACCCAGCGACCCACCCAGCAAGCTCGCCGTGATCGGGGCGTATCTCATTCGCGATACCAGGGCATTTCGCCGGGCACTGGAGAGGATGGTCACGGAAGACCGTCGGATGAAAGGGGAGTACTGGCTGGCGGACGCGATCCAGATGATGATCGATGGCGGGGAGCGGATGAAGACCTTTCGCGTCGACCACTGGTACGATTGCGGGACGGTTGAGGCACTGCTGCAGGCCAACCGAGATCTCCTGAAACTTGCGCCGCCGGCCGTCGCCGCCGGCATCACCTCCACAGTGATCTCACCCTCATACATCAGCCCGTCAGCGGTGCTGGAAGGGTCCGTGGTGGGCCCATACGCGTCCATCGGCGATGGAGTCGGGGTCATCGGCTCCCACGTGAAGGACTCCATCATCAACGCCCACGCCGTCATCGAGAGAGCCCGGCTCGACCAGTCGATCATCGGCGAACGGGCGGTGGTGCGAGGTGCGACAGGGAAACTCAATCTCGGCGATTCGTCGGTGGTCGAAGTCTAGGGCAGGGCGAAGTTCGTCTACCTAGTCTACCTGGTCTGCGGGCGAGGGCATGCACGTGATACTGTGCACACCGGGACAATCGTGAGACACGTGCTCGTAGGATTGCTGGTGCTTCTGGCCGGAACGCTCCCGGCCGCAGCGGCGACAGCGCAACTATCTGTGTCGCGGGGGACTCAGCCCGCGCTGATCGCCATACATTGGGTGCGGCCTGGCGACACGCTGTTGGGTATCGCGTGGCGATACCGGGTAACGGTGGACATGATCAAACGGGCGAACGGCCTGTGGACCGACATCATTCTCCCCGGGCAGCGGCTGGACATTCCCACCCGCGGGTCAGTCGCCGTGCTGGCGCGGCGGTACACGCCGGCGCCACAGCCCATTCCCGTGCCGAGAGTGGCCTTCCAGCGGACGGCCAGGGAGGGCTCTCAGGGCGCCAGGTTGGTTCAGGAGGCCAAGCGCTACCTGGGGGTCCGCTATGTGTGGGGTGGGACCTCCGCCCACGCCCTGGACTGCTCCGGCCTCATCTTCAGGGTGTTCTCCTCCTACGTGCCGTCGCTGGGCCGGCTGCGATCCTACGACTACTTCCGGATGAGCAAAATTGTGGCCCCGGAAACCCTGCTCCCGGGAGATCTGGTGTTCTTCACCACCGACGACCCTGGACCGTCGCACATGGGGATTTTCATTGGTGACGGCAAGTTTATCCACGCGTCCTCGACAGCCGGCGGCGTCACCATTACATCACTGGACGATCCCTTCTACGGGCAACGCTTCCTCGGCGTACGAAGGCTTCTCAACCCCTAACTGCGTCTACTTAGTCTCCTTGGTCTCCTTGGTCTACTTAGTCTGCATGCCGACTGCCTGGTGGCGCCTCATCCCGCCTGTCGTTTAAGCAAGAACGAAATCAGACTGGATAGTTGTTTTGCGCAGCCTGCAGCGAGGGAGTAAAGATGTCGAAATTCGATTTCTGTCAAGTACCCTTGATCGAGAGCTGCGTAGAGATGACTTTGGACTTCTAGGGCGGACGCTTTCGCTATCAACAGAAACTTTGCGAATTCTTTGTCTGACCTGTAAGAGAATCCTTCCGCGATATTTGCCATGACTGAAAGGGCTGCTCGGCGTATCTGGTTCCGCAGTCCGAAGTCCCGAGCAAATTCCCCCTCTTTTGACACTCTATAGATCGCCGCCACAAGTTTGCGGGCGGATTGCCAGGCCGAGATCTCTTCGAATGATCGAAAAGTCATCCACGGCGATTCTCATCTTCCTGCCCGACGGCGGCAATAGCCCAGATGAGTCATTGTTCTGCAGGTAGACCAAGTAGACTAAGTAGACCAAGAAGACCAAGGAGACGTTGTTGACTCTTTCTACTCGGCGGGATAAGATATGCTGGCTTGTCTGGAGAGCGATATCGATGAAGACGTTCTTGCCGAATGCGGAAAACCGGAAGCGGGGTTGGTTTGTGATCGACGCCGATGGGATCGTGTTGGGGCGGCTGGCGACGCGGGTGGCCTCGCTCCTGCGAGGCAAGCACAAGGCCGAGTTCACGCCGCACATCGACACAGGCGACGGCGTCATCGTGGTCAACGCCGCCAAGGTGCGGCTGACCGGGCGCAAGGCGCAGCGTGACTTCGTCTACCGCCACTCGGGGTATGCCGGCGGGTTTAGAGCCGTCTCCCTCGGGGACATGCTCAAGAACAAGCCAGAGGAGCTCGTCGCCGACGCCGTGCGGGGCATGCTGCCCAAGAATTCGCTTGGCCGGACACTGATCAAACACTTGAGGGTCTACCGCGGGGCGGAGCATCCGCACTTCGCGCAGAAGCCTGAGAAGCTGGAAGTGGGGAGGTAACGGCGTGGCCGTGCAGGCAATCTCCATCGGGACGGGACGGCGCAAAAATGCCGTGGCCCGCGTCCGGCTGGTCCAGGGCAGCGGCAAGATTCTCGTGAACGGGCTGCCGTTTGAGCAGTACTTCCCCCGGCTCCCCCTGCAGACGATAATCAGGCAGCCCTTCAAGACCGCGAACGTAGAGGGGCGGTTTGACGTGCTGGCCTCCGTCGGTGGCGGCGGCATCTCCGGCCAGGCCGGCGCGGTCCGGCACGGCATCGCCCGGGCCCTGGCCCGCAGCGACGAGGCGCTTCGCCCGGCGCTTCACAAGGATGGGCTGCTGACCCGCGATCCGCGCATGAAGGAACGCAAGAAGTACGGCCACAAACGGGCTAGGAAGGGGTTCCAGTACTCGAAGCGCTAGCCAAAAGGGGCGTCTTCTTAGTCTCCTTGGTCTACTTGGTCTCCTTAGTCTAATTGACCTAGCTCATGTGCTGGGAGACCAAGAAGACTAAGTAGACTAAGAAGACTAGGTAGACGCAGTTTCGTTTAGTAAGGGAGGCGGTGATCCGAAAGGGTGTCGCCTCCTTGCGCTTTCGTGTGTCTAGAGCGATGGACGGGGCGGGCATGGTCGTAGTACCATGCGCCGGGTCTTCGCTGCAGCGTTTGTGCTTGCCGCCATCGGACTCTTCGTGCTTGGCGCATCGGAACGGGTAGAGGCCGGTGGCACCCACATCGTTCAGCAAGGCGAAACTCTCTACCGCATTGCCCTGCGCTACGGCATCACCGTCGGCGCGCTGGCTGCGTACAACGGCTTGAGCGATCCGACACGCATCCATCCCGGGCAGGTCCTTAAGATTCCAGAGCCGGGAACGCGGGAACGCGGGAACGCGGGAACGAAACCGCCGAAATCTGCCACGAAACAAACAGCCCAACTGGCGGCTCAGGGAGCGGTGGTCACGAAGAAGGTGACCTACCGGTACATCGTCAGCCGTGGGGATACGCTGTACTCGATTGCCCGGCGATTTGGAATCACCGTAGCAATCCTTAAGCAGGCAAATGGACTCACATCCGATTTGATTCATCCAGGCCAGCCGTTGGTGATTCCTGGCGCGAAAGTCTCCATCCGAACTCCGCCTCCGGGCCCCACGATTCAAATGAAGGTTCCACCGGCGACCGAAACGTCCCCGCAGCCTGCGCCGGCCGGCTCTGCTCCCGTCCTCGTGAGTATCGGTGACACGGTCACGGTCCAGCGGCCGCTCCGGGTCCGTCGCGGCCCGGGTTCCTACTTCACGATGCTGGCGTTGGTCGCTCCGCAGACGCAGTTGGTGGTGACGTCGTCGTCGGAAGGGTGGTATGAGGTGCAACTCCCCGGGGGCGATTCGGGCTGGGTACGGCAAGAAGACCTGCGGGAGGCTCCCATCACGCGGCCACGGGACAAGAACACTCCGGCCACCGGCGACATGGTTGTCCGCGAGGCGATGCAGTACCTGGGCGTCCGCTACGTCTGGGGTGGGGTGTCCAACCAGGGGTTGGACTGTTCCGGTTTCATTTATGTCGTCTTCTCCGCGTTTGCTCCGGATCTGCTGCGGATGGCCTCATACGATTACTTCCGGATGGGGCTCCCGGTCAACCAGGCCGAGCTGCAGCCGGGCGATCTGGTGTTCTTTACGACGTACGCGCCTGGTGCGTCGCACGTAGGCATCTACGTCGGTGACCGGCACTTCCTGCATGCGTCCAGTAGCGCCAGCGCCGTGGCGATCTCATCGCTGGACGAGGCGTACTACACGGCCCGTTACGTGGGCGCACGCAGGCTCGTCGAACCCGCTCCCGCGGCGACGCCGTAAGTCGAGCAAGTTTGTCATCGCGAGCGCCGAAGGCGCGTGGCGATCCCCGTGGCTGGAGATTGCTTCGGCCCCTCTGGGGCCTCGCAATGACAGATTCAAGGGTTTGGCTGAAGCTGTACAGAAGTGGTGAGCCGGGATTCCAGCCGGTAATCTTGCGGTACGGTGTCGTCGATGTCGAAGATCAGAGCTCGTCAGCGCGGCGCGCGGCACGTCCGCCGGATCGCGCGTCGTGGACGGCCGGGGTCCCGCACCAGGGTGATCATCCTCGGCGCCGGCGGCCGCGATTTTCATAACTTCAACGTCTACTTTCGCGGGCGCCCCGAGTACCAGGTAGTCGCCTTTACTGCCACGCAGATTCCCGACCTGGAGGGACGGCTGTACCCGCCCGTCCTCGCAGGCCCGCTGTATCCAGCCGGGATTCCCATTTACGCGGAAGAGGAGCTTGCTGAGCTTGTCCGCCGGCTGCGCGCCGACCAGGTCGTCTTCGCCTACAGCGACGTCTCTCACGAACATGTCATGCACGTGGCTTCCATTGCCATGGCGGCCGGCGCAAGTTTTATGCTGCTGGGTCCCGCCGCGACGATGCTCGTGGCCCGCGTGCCGGTCGTCAGCATCTGCGCGGTACGCACAGGGGCGGGCAAGTCCCAGACGACGCGACGCGTGACCGGTATCTTGAAGGCCCTGGGCCGGCGGATCGCGGTGATCCGCCACCCCATGGCGTACGGGGATCTGGCGCGCCAGCGCGTGCAGCGCTTCGGCACCCTCGAGGATCTCGACCGGTACGATGTCACCATCGAGGAACGCGAGGAATACGAACCCCATATCGCGGCCGGTACCGTCGTGTACGCCGGCGTTGATTACCAGGAGGTAGTCCGCCAGGCACAGCGCGAGGCGGACATCATCGTGTGGGACGGCGGCAACAACGACTTTCCGTTCCTGCGTTCCACCCTGCACATCGTCATCGCCGATCCACACCGGCCGGGGCACGAAGTGACGTATCATCCTGGTGAGACGAACCTGCGGATGGCGCACGTCGTCGTGATCAACAAGGTCGATACCGCCCAGCCGCAGGATGTAGCCAGCGTGCGCGCCAGCGTGGCGCGGGCGAATCCCAAGGCGGTCATCATTGAGGCGGCCTCACCGGTGCAGGTAGACGATCCGTCATTGATTCCCGGCCGTCGCGCGCTGGTGGTCGAAGATGGACCGACCGTCACGCACGGGGGCATGGCGTACGGAGCGGGCGTGATCGCCGCGCGGAAGTACGGCGTCAAGGACCTCGTCGATCCCCGGCCGTACGCGGTGGGCTCGATCCGTCAGGTGTTTGCTGCCTATCCGCATCTCGGCTCCGTGCTGCCCGCGATGGGCTATGGGGCGCAGCAGACTAAGGAATTGCAGGAGACCATCGCGGCCTCCGATTGCGACGTCGTCGTGATCGGGACCCCGGTGGACCTCAGGCGCGTCATTACCATCCGCAAGCCGGCCGTCCGGGTGTGGTATGAATTACAGGAGATCACAAAGCCGGATTTGGAAGACATACTCAAGCAATGGTGGGCGGAGCAGAAGTAACCTCGCTGCCGTCATTGCGCGGAACTCTATGTCGTCATTGCGAGCCCCGAAGGGGCGAAGCAATCTCCGGCCCGGCGCTAGATTGCTTGCCACCCCGCAAATCTGTGGTGCGAATTTGCGGGGACCCCGGCAATGCTGCGCTCGCAATGACTGACGGGAAGCGATCGCCACGCCCCCTTCGGGGGCTCGCGATGCCAGATGAGGCGGAAAGGCCATGATGCTGCGCGGGCATGATTTCGTAAGTATGGATGACCTCTCTCCTGAGGAGGTTCTCCGGGTTCTTGATACGGCGACAGATTTGAAGCGTCGTGCCAAGGCCGGGGACCGGCCGGTACTGCTGGCCGGCAGAGTGCTGGCCATGATCTTTGAGAAGCCGTCGCTGCGGACCCGTGTCACGTTCGAAGTCGGGATGTGGGAGCTGGGCGGCCATGCCGTGTACCTGGCGCCACAGGATGTTCAGCTGGGAGCACGGGAGAGCGTGCCCGACGTGGCGAGAAATCTGGAACGCTGGGTCGGAGGGATCATGGCCCGGACCTTCGCGCACCGCACCGTGCAGACCCTGGCTGAACACGCCAGGATTCCTGTGATCAACGGCCTCTCCGATCTGGAGCATCCCTGCCAGACACTGGGGGATCTGCTCACCATCCGCGAACGATTTGGCCATCTCGATGGCCTGCGGGTCGCGTGGGTCGGCGACGGCAACAATGTGTGCCACTCCCTGCTCCTCGGGGCCGCCAAAGTTGGCATGCACGTCGCCGTCGCCACGCCGGCGCGCTACGCACCCGACCCGGCGATTGTGGCCCGGGCCCGCGAGATCGCCCCCGCGTCAGGCAGCCGCATCGAGGTGGGGACCGATGCGAAGGCGGCGGCGCGGGGGGCCGACGTCATCTATACGGACGTCTGGGTGAGCATGGGGCAGGAGGCGGAGCGCGAGGCGAAGATCAAGGTGTTCAGCGGGTACCAGGTGAACGGCGCGCTGACCGCGCAGGCCGCCGCCCGCGCGGTGGTGATGCACTGCCTGCCGGCCCACCGGGGCGAGGAGATTACCAGTGAGGTCCTCGACGGCCCGCAGTCGATCGTCTTCGAGCAGGCGGAAAATCGCCTGCATGCTCAAAAAGCTCTTCTATCGCTGATACTTTGAGAGAAAAGGCGTCTCCCAAGTCTCCTTGGTCTTCTTAGTCTACTTGGTCTGCCTGCCAACGATGCGCGCCTGTTCCTAGACCAAGAAGACTAAGGAGACTAAGTAGACCAAGTAGACGAGGTAGACTCAGGTGGACCTGGTAGACGTAGTTTAGGGGTTTTAAAGCATGCCTACCATCAGAGTCCTTGATATCATCGATATCTTCATCGTGACAGTCTTGATCTATCAGCTGTTGCTTCTAATTCGCGGCACGCGCGCGGTGCAGCTGGTCACCGGCGTGGTGATTCT
>Ga0209375_1000984_pt1 | contig 22569 bp, 23 predicted proteins | sample GraSoiAngelo_131_FD_185888 | JGI IMG/M metagenome (GOLD analysis project Ga0209375, IMG submission 185888) | Grasslands soil microbial communities from the Angelo Coastal Reserve, California, USA - 14_0929_02_30cm (SPAdes) (version 2) | ecosystem: Environmental > Terrestrial > Soil > Grasslands ... | reverse complement strand
GCGCAACCTGACGCACCTGCTCTTCAAGAACGGCGTCTACCACACGTCGGGAGCGCAGAACATCCCGGGCGGCTTCGACGTCGACTTCGTGCTGATGGCGAAGGGCGCCGGCTACCGCACCGCCTATGCGATCCACGAGATCGACGAGTTCAAGCGGCGGTTGCCCTCCCTGTTCCGGGACGAAGGGCCGCTGTTCGTGGAGCTCCACACCGGGCTGGCCGACAAGACCCCGATGACGGCGCGCGGCGGCACGCCGTTCCCCGACCAGGTGGATCATCTGCGGAAGAAGCTGACCGGATGAGCGGTCATCACCACGACCACGATCACGACGACGTCGACGCCGGCCCGGCGTGGAGCGACGTCCAGCTCCGTGTGAGGGCGCTCGAGTCGCTCCTGGTCGACAAGCGCCTCGTCGATCCCACCGCCCTCGACGCGCTCATCGACACTTACGAGACCAAGGTGGGGCCGCGCAACGGCGCCCGCGTCGTCGCGAAGGCGTGGGTCGATCCGGCGTACAAGCAGCGGTTGCTCGAAGACGCCTCGGCGGCCATCGCCGAGCTCGGCTACATCGGCCGGCAAGGCGAGGACATGGTCGTGCTCGAGAACACGCCCAAGGTCCACAACATGGTCGTGTGCACGCTCTGTTCCTGCTACCCGTGGCCGGTCCTGGGACTGCCGCCCATCTGGTACAAGGCCGCGCCCTATCGCTCGCGCGCGGTCATCGATCCTCGCGGCGTGCTGAAGGAGTTCGGGCTCCGCGTACCCGAGGACGTCGAGGTCCGCGTCTGGGACTCGACGGCCGAGCTCCGGTACCTCGTGCTGCCGCAACGGCCGGCGGGGACGGAGCACCTCAGCGAGGACGAGCTCGCCGAGCTGGTCACCCGCGATGCGATGATCGGCACCGGGACGGTGGCGCCGCCCGCGCCCAAGGCCAAGCGATGAACGGCGTCCACGACATGGGGGGCATGCACGGCCTCGGGCCCGTCGAGCGCGAGCCGAACGAGCCCGTCTTCCATCACGACTGGGAGCGAAAGGTCTTCGCCCTCAACCTCGCCACCGGATTCATCGGCAAGTGGAACATCGACATGGGCCGCTACGCCCGCGAGCTGATGCCGGGCCCCGAGTATCTGACGACGTCGTACTACGAGCACTGGCTCTACGGCCTCGAGCTCCTGCTCGTGGAGAAGGGCCTCATCACCGCCGAGGAGATGCGCACCCGACGGCCGGCGGGGCCGGCGCCGGACGGGCTCCGCGTCCTGCGTCCGGACGACGTGCCGCGCCGCCTGCGCGCCAGTCGCGCCGCGCGCATGGACGACGAGATCCCCGCGCAGTTCAAGGCCGGCGACGAAGTCGTCGCGCGCACCATCCATCCCATGGGTCACACGCGGCTGCCGCGCTACGCGCGCGGCAAGCGCGGCGTGGTCGACCGGGACCACGGGGTCTTCATCTATCCCGACGCCCACGCCGCCGGCCTCGGCAAGCAGCCCCAGCACTGTTACAGCGTGCGCTTCAACGCGCGCGAGTTGTGGGGCGACGAGGCATCGCCGCGCGACGCAATCTACATCGACCTCTTCGAGCCGTACCTCGAGCCGGCATGACCGAGCGCCCGCTTCGCGACACGCCCGGCATGCCGCGCGACCAGGAAGGTCCGGTCTTCCGTGAGCCGTGGGAGGCCCAGGCCTTCGGCATGGCCGTGATGCTGCACGAGCGCGGTCACTTCACGTGGATGGAGTGGACCAAGCGCCTGGCCACCGAGATCGCGGCCGCGCGCGCTCGTGGCGAGCACGACGACGGCACGAGGTACTACCACTACTGGCTCGCCGCCTTCGAAAAACTCGTCGCCGAGAAAAATCTGGTCGCGAAAGACGAGCTCTCGACCCGCAAGCACGAGTGGGACGTCGCCGCACGGTCGACGCCCCACGGCCAGCCGATCACGCTTCCCGGCCGCTCCGCCTGATCAGGCGCGGCGACGTCTGAGGTACTTCTTCCAGGGTTGCCAGTAGTAGGTGTGCCAGCCCTTCGTGATGCTCCTCGCGTGAGCGTCGGGGACATTCGCGTGGACCATGGCCAGGCGGGCGCCTCGCTGGCGGCGGGAGAAGGCCAGGATGAGGACGGAATCGAGATCGGAGCGCTTCCAGTCCGAGCCTCGCCACGTCTGCACGATCAGTTTTCCGGGGACGAGCGACAGGAACGTGCCCGTGATGTGGGGCGCCATCTGCATGCGGCCGCCCTTCCGGGCCTGGATCTTCGCCTTGCCCCAGCCCCCGCAGGCGGCCGCGTGCTGGCGGGGCGAGAGATAGAGCCGATACAGGCGCTCGGGTGTCGTTCGGAACGTGACCACTTGCTCGATGGTTCGAGGCATCGAGTTCTCCTTTACTTCTGCACGGCCGGCGCCCAGGCCGTCGTCCGACCGCCGATGGTCGCGTGCCGGAGCCTTTCGCCGCGCGCCGTCGGCACGCCGCGATCCCAGCGATAGTGGAAGAGCCAGCTCTTCGGGAAGCGGTCGCCGTCTGATCCGACCCTGATCGCCGTGCGGACGACGGAGCCGATCCGATACCGAATGCGCGCGGTCTCGCGCGCGGTGAGCGTGTGCGCTCGGCGCCGTGGATCGATGCGCGCCTGGTAGAGCACCTCGTCGGCGATCCAGTTGCCGACGCCAGCCGAGAATCCCTGATCGAGCAGCACGGCCTTGATCGGCGCCGTGCGCGGATGCAGCAGCTCGTGAAACGTCCGCGGGGACGGCAGCTCGTGGAGCGCGTCGAAGCCGAGCAGGCTGATCGGCGGCTCGTTGCGGGGATCGTGACGAAGGCGGATGCGGCCGAGTCGTCGCGCGTCGGTCATCACCAGCTCACCGCCGCCGGCGAATTTCATCTGGAGCTTCCAGAAGCGCGGCGGCCACTGCGAGTCGCGGTCTTTATTGCCGCTCGACTTGAGCTTCACGCTCTTTACCGCCGGCGAATGGAAGCCGCCGGTCATCCCGAAGTGGAAGATCGGCCACGGCCGGCGGTCGAGCTCCAGCCAGAGATGCTTGCCGCGGCGATGGACGGCGCGAATGCGCCGACCGAGCAGCGCACGCCGCACCTGCGCAGGTGAGGCGCCTTGGAACACGATGCCGTCGTCGGCGCAGCGGACCTCCACGATGCGCCGGCCGACGGCGACGCGCTCGATGACCCGGCGCGCCGCCTCGACCTCGGGTAGCTCGGGCAAAAGCTACTTCGCCTTGGCCGCCCAGTCCGCGTGGTATTCGATGCCGAGCGCCTTCATCTCGGCCAATTTCTCGCCCCACTGGGCCTTCTGCTTGTCACGGCCGCGCCGCTCGGTGACCTTCTCCCACTCGGCGGCGGCGCTGTCGAGCGCCTCCTTGGGCGACTTGCGCTTGGCCAGCGCCTCGGTGATCTCGAACGAAAGCTTCCGCTGATACTCGTCGGCGGCCGGGATGACCGGGTCCGGGACGAGGAACGGGAAGGTCGCCTCGATCGCGTCCAGATACTTGTCGGCGTCGGGGAACGCCTTGCGGAAGATCGGTGAGCGAAGATGCGAGACCCGCCATGGGTCCATGATCGTCTTGGCGTCCATGACGATCTTCAGGCTCTGGTCCGGGAGCGAGATGAACTCCAGGACCTTCATGGTGACTTCTTTCTTCTTCGAGTACTTCGAGACGGCCATGCCGCGACCCGGGGTGATGGCCGGACGGTGGATGACCTTTCCGTCGATCTCGGCCCCGGGCACGAGGCCGAACCCGGCCTTGCCGACGATGACGGACTCGGCCGGATTGCCCACGCGCTTGCCGGTGGAGGTCCAGGAGTGGAGCAACGGGATCTCGCCCTTGATGAGCAGCGTCTTCGGCTCCTCCGACTCGAAGAGCAGCACGCCCGGCGGGTAGTACGGCATGGTCCGCACCATCTCGTCGAGCGCGCGGACGCCCGCCGCGGTGTTGACCAGCGGCTTCATGTCCTTGTCGAAATACTGGCCGCCGTAGGCGAAAAAGCGCTGTCGCCACCAGTGGTACGAGAATCCGCTGGCGGACGGCTTATAGGACGCGCCGGCGCCGAAGAGCTTCCGGTCGCTTCCGTCCCAGCCCCAGCCGTGGAAGAACTCGGCCGCCTCGTCCCATTGCTTCCAGGTCTTGGGCGCAGCGAGGTCGTAGTTGTACTTCGCCTTGAACTTCTTCTTGTTGTCGGCGCGATCGAAGGCGACCTTGTTCCAGTACATGATGTGGATGTCGCCATCGTACGGCATGCTCACCAGCTTGCCCTGGTAGCGGAGCATCACCTTGGCGAAGACGGGGACGATGTCGTCGACGGCGAAGTCGAGCTTGAGCTTCTCGACCCAGGGCTCCAGCGGCTCGAAGTGCCGGCCGTAGTCGGGCATGTTGGACGGCCCGAACATCACGAGGTCCCATGGACTCGAGCCGGAGTTGAACTCGAGGAGCGTCTTGGCCACGAACGAGTCGAGGGGGATGACCTCGGTCTCGATCTTCACGCCGAGCTTGTCGTAGAGGTCCTTCTCGACGAGGGTCAGCGAATACTTCACATACTCGGCGTTCACGACGGCGCGGATCGTCTGGCCTTCGTACGGCCGTGCCGCCCCGACCGAGGGGACACGCGAGCCGAGAACGGCGACGAGCCCGACCAGCACGACGACCGCGACGATCAGAAGCGCAGCACGGCGCATGACATCCTCCTTGGACGATGCCTAGCCCTTGGTTCCCCCGAGGGCCAGGCCTTTCACGAGATAACGCTGCAGCATGAAGGCGACGGCGAACGCGGGTAGGACCCCGAGGACGACCGACGCCGACGCCTCGCCGTAGAACATGTCGGTGCCGCCGCTGGTGAACGACGTGACGAGCACCATCATCGTCTTGGTCTCGATCCCCGTGAGGACGACGGCGAACAGGAACTCGTTCCAGGTGGCGATGAACGCGAAGAGGGCGACCACGGCCATGCCCGGCGCGATGATGGGAACGACGACCTGGATCAGCGCGCGCAGGCGCGAGCAGCCGTCGATCATGGCCGCCTCCTCGATCTCCACCGGGAAGTCGCGCAGGAATCCGACGAGCAGCCAGACGGCGAAGGGGATGTAGACGACGGTGTAGACGGCGACGAGGCCGAGGTAGCTGTTCGTCAACCCCAGCATCTTGTACATGATGTAGATCGGGATGATCAGCGCGATGGCGGGCAGCATGCGGAGGACGAGCAGAAACACGCTGAGCAGCCCTCCGCCGAAGCGCCAGCGTGCGATCGCGTAGGCGGTGGGCAGGCTCACCACCAGCGCCGCGATCATACTGAGTGACGAGATCACGAGGCTGTTGGTGAAGTAGCGGGCGCCGCTCGACCGCGTGAAGAGCCCGACGTAGTGGGCCAGCGAGGGCTCGGCCGGGATCCACACCGGAGGGAACGCGAAGAAGTCCTCGTTGCCCTTCAGCGACGTGGTGACGATCCAGAAGAAGGGTCCGAGGAAGAAGACCAGCGCGGCCGCGAGCCCGAGGTAGGTCAGGACGTGCGCCAGGCCGCGTTGCGCTCGGTAGCGCCTCGCTCGCCGCGCGACGATCCGGGGGCGCTCGATCGCGATCGCCATCAGGCGGCCCTCGCTTCCCGGATACGCTGGATCCAGAGGAAGACCAGCGTGAGCACGAGCACGCCGCCGACGATGACGTAGGAGAGCGCCGCCGCGTAGCTCATCCGGAAGTCCTTGAAGCCCACCAGGTACGTGTCGAAGGCGACCGTCTCGGTGCTGCTTCCAGGGCCCCCGTAGGTGAGGACGAAGATCAGCCCGAAGAGCTTGGTGAGGTCGATGAGCCTGATCATCACGCCCACCACCATCGTGAACTTCAGCAGAGGAAGCGTGATCGACCAGAACCTCTGCCACGGCGTGGCCCCGTCCGCCCTGGCCGCGTCGTAGAGCTCCTGGGGTATCGACTGGATGCCGGCCAGCAGCACCAGCATCATGAACGGCGTGTTGTGCCAGACCTCGACCAGCACGACGGACACGATGGACAGCCACGGGGTCGCGAACCAGTCGAAGTAGACGTCGAGGAGGCCGAGCTGGCGCCCCAGGTTGTTGATGGCGCCGAACTTCACGCCGAACATCATCCGCCACGCCATGGCCGCCATGACCGGAGAGACCATCGCGGGGATGGCGAGCAAGGCCGTGATGATGGGGCGCCCTCTCACGGCGCGAGAGAGGAGGAGCGCGATCCCGAGCCCGAGCAGCAGCTCGACGGCCAGGGAGGGCGCGATGATGACGGCGGTATTCCAGACCGAGCCGAGGAAGCGCTGATCTTTGAAGAGCGCCTCCACGTAGTTCTTCCCGCCGATGAACTCGTACTCGGAGCCGACCGAGAGGTCGAAGTTCTGCAGCGAGAGATAGAAGGAATAGGCGAGCGGGAACAGGATGACGAGGGCGATGAGGGCGAGCGACGGCGCCGCGAAGGCCAGCGGCTCCCACTGCTTGCGCTTCACGGCGATCGGCCATCCACGCACGCGGCCCTCCTCCTCGGCTGACGGTCAGGGCCGTGGAGATGTGGCCGAGACTCTGCGCGAGCGTCAGGAGGTTGTCAAGGGACGCCGGTCGTCAGTACCCCTTCCGCTTGTCGATGATAGCGAGGAGCGGCTTGCCCGTCCGCAGCCGGCCCAGGTTCTCCACGAACGTGTCGATGGCGCGACCGGCCCGCCGGGGCGATCCGCCGGCGGTGTGGGGCGTGACGATGGCCCGCGGATGGGTCCACAGCCGATGGCCCGCCGGCAGCGGCTCAGGATCGGTCACGTCGATCCCGGCACCGCCGATCACGCCCTCGTCGAGCGCGGTGAGCAGATCGTCGCCGTACACGATGGCGCCGCGCGTGACGTTGATCAGCAGCGCGTGGCGCCGCATGCGCCGGAAGAGATCGCGGGTGAAGAGATGGTGGGTGGCCTTGGTAAGGGGCAGCGCGATCACTACGACGTCGGACTCGGCCAGCAGGTCATTCAGCCGATCCGCCTTCCACAGCGTGACGCCCGACATCCCCGGGACGTCCTCGATGTCGACGGCCAGCACGCGCATGCCGAAGGCCAGCGCGCGCTGGGCCACGTCACGGCCGGTGCCGCCGAAGCCCACGATCCCCATCGTCTGCTCGAAGAGCTCGCGCTGCTCCTTGCGGATGGGCTCGCGCAGCGACCAGTCGTTCCGGCGGATCGCGGTGTGGAGCCCGCGCGTGAGCGCGAGCAGCAGCGCGAAGGCGTGCTCGGACAGATGCACGCCGACCTGGCCCTTCTCGCTGGCCACGATCACGTCGCTCTCGACCAGCTCCGGGGTGAGGATCGCGTCCACGCCGGCGCCGATCGAGTGGTAGTAGCGCAGTTGCTTGGCGCGCAGGTAGACGTCGTTCGGCACGCGGCCGAACAGCACGTCGGTGTCGGGGATCTCCGCCTGCTGCCGCGCGGCCTCGCGCGCTTCCACGAAGCGCGAGCCGGGGCCGGCGGCCTCCAGGATTCGCGCGCGATCCGCCTCGGAAACCGCGGGCACGATCATGAGCGGCGTGTAGAGGATCTTCATGTCAGGCTCCCGAGACGACCCAGAGCGGCGCCCGGCCGGCGGCCACCCGCTGGATGTTGTCGAGCGCGTTGCGGAAGGCCTTCGGCCAGTTCTCCCAGGTCGGGCCCGCCATGTGCGGGGTGATGATCACGTTCTCGAGCCCGAAGAAGGGATGGTTGGGCGCCGGCGGCTCCTCGACCATCACGTCGAGCCCGGCCCCACCCAGGTGGCCGGACGTGATCGCCTTCTGCAGCGCCGCCTCGTCGACGACCGGGCCGCGGCACGTGTTGATGAAGATGGCGTCCGGCTTCATGGTCGCGAACTCGCGCGTGGACATCAGGCCCCGCGTGGCGTCGGAGAGCGGCACGTGCACCGTCACGATGTCGGAGGTGCGCAGCAGCTCCTCGAAGAGGACGAAGCGCACGCCGAGCGCGTCTTCCTCGTCCTCGCTGAGCCGCACGATGTCGTAGTACTGCACGCGGGCGTCGAAACCGTGCAGCCGCCGCGCCACCTTCTTGCCGATGCGGCCGAGGCCGACGATGCCGACCGTCTTGCCCTCGAGCTCGTGGAGCGGCACGTGGTCGAAGCCGCCCACGCGCCACTTGCTGGAGACGACGTTGCCATGGCACCAGGTCAACCGCTTGAGCACGGCGAGGATGAGCATGAGCGTGTGCTCGGCCACCGAGACCGAGTTCGATCCACCGTTGTTGCAGACCGGGATGCCGGAGCGGCGCGCCGCGGCCATGTCGATCGCGTCGTAACCGGCGCTGATGAGCTGGACGAGCTTGAGCCGCTTGCCCGTCTTGAAGAACGCCTCGTCGAGGCCGCCGCGCGCGAACCCCATCCAGAACTCGGCCTCGGGCAGGGCGCGGGCGAACTCGGGATCCTTGCGCTCCCCGGCGAGCAGCTCGTAGCCGGGCGGCAGCATGGCGCGGCACATGTCCATGATCGACGTGGGCAGGGGCGGCGAGAACAGGATGGTCGTCACGCGGGTGTCCTTTCGCTGTTGAGGATCATGTACGTCGCGCGGCCGGCAGCCAGCAAGCGGCCGCCGCCGTCGGTGATGGTCGCCTCGCCGAACGCGATCGAGCGGCCGCGCTTGAGGATCCGGCCCTCGGCGACGACGTCGTCGCCCGCGCGGGCGGCGCCCATGAACGAGACGTTGACGTCGAGCGTGGCCTGATCGACGCCGCCGGCCGCCGCCGCGCCCATCGTGGCGAGCGCGCCGCCCACCGCCATGTCGACGAGTGAGGCGAGCACGCCGCCGTGGAGCGGCGCGCCGGCTGCGTTGCACAGCTCGTTGCGCACGGGCAGGCGCAGCCGAACCCAGCCCGGCCGCGCGTCCTCGACGGCGACGCCGAGGTGGCGCCAGAACAGGTTGGCCTGGGTGCGGGAGCGAACGGTGGCGAGCGGGTCGTCCGACACGGCTCCGTAGTATAGCCGTCCTTGGAGCGTGTCTCGCGGGGCGGCGCCAGATCAGCCGATCGCGTCGATTCCCCGGAGGCGAAGAACGAGGAGTCGAAGGGGATCAGGCAGCAGCTTGACGACGAGCGCCGGCGTTTCCTCGAGGAGCCGGTCGAACGCCACCCTGGTGAGGACGAGGAGCAACGTGTCAGTTGACGCCACAGCGGTAGCGGACTGCCTGTGACCGTCGAGGAATCCCAGCTCGCCGAGGAACTGGCCGGGACCGATCGTCGTCACGAGCCGATGGCCTCCGCTCCTATCGAGTTTCAACACGTCGACCTCACCCACCACGACCAGCGCCATCCAGCGCCCCGGGGTCGCTTCCTGGAAGACGAGCGAGCCTTGCCGCGCGAGAAACACCGCGATGGAGCCAGCGAGGGTCTCGAGCTCTTGCGGGGTGACGTCCTGAAATCGGAGTGACGGATGAGTCGCAGAAAGCAGCGTGGCCCGCTCCTGAAGGGAGCGCTCGACGTGCTGGAGCTCCCGGTTCCCGATCTCGAGGCCGGTGGTCAGCAACGGAAGGGGGGCCTCCAAGTCTTTCATAGGCTTCACGCGATCACCGAGCAACACGCATGCCGAACCGTCGAGCACCGCGCCTCGACGTTCTGGTGTGTGTCGGTCAGTGCCGGTTTCCATCACACGTGCGAAGGCGACAGCGGCTTCGACATTACACAGAGATGTAGGTGCTGCGGGATACGTTCCTGTGGGTGGAGCGAAAGTTCCGGCGACACCGTGCGATTTGGCCCGCGACGTGCGCCTCCGTGCTGGTGTGGAGACTCGACAGAACCTGCCGTCACGCGTGAGATGGCGACAGCGGCGGCGACATCAGACCGAGAATATAGTCCGCGAGATGTAGCCAGCGCGATCAACGACGGGTACGCGGTGGCGAAGTGAGCGATGAATCAGGCAATCGTGCCTCACGCTATGACCGAAGTGACCTGAATTCGTCGACCAGTTCGACGAGTGCTTCGGCATCGCGACGTGCTCGAGTTGAGCACGTGTCGAGCATCGCGACCTGTGCTGGGCCGGCCAGCACCTTGCATATGGGAGCACGGGGCGAGCGCGCGAACTCGGAGGTAACGATGGGCCGGCTCACCCGCGAAGAACGTCGTCGAGTCTTCCTCGCACAGGAGAAGGCGCGGCGCGCGATGCAGAGATCCATGGTTCGCCCACAGAGCACGCCGGCAGAGCCTCGTGTCCAGCGTTGGGGGCTGCTCTGGCTCTTCCGGGCCGCGATGATCGCCACGCTGCTGGCCGCTGGCTGTTTCGCGTACCACGCGGCGGAGTTTCATGCCCCGGAATCGCTCGTGGAGACCTTGCTGCCCCGGCGGTAGCCGCGCCCGCGCCATGCGGCCGTTCTCACCGACGAGCCCACGACCCGGGGAACAGCCGATCGATGCGAGCGGCCGAAAGCCAGCGGGACCAAAGACGTAGATTCATACGCAGCGGAAGACGTCGGGGGAAGTCCTTGCTCCGTTTGCAGCGCTCACAGAGAAGACGACCGTTCACGACGCGCCACACGGTCGTCCCCGGGCAGCGTCGACAGGCCTCGAACTTGTGAATGACCACCATCGTTATCTCCTCTCGACGCGCTCGATGCCCACTTCGGGCAAGAAGACGCTCTCGCCGCAGAACCGGCAGCGGAAGTGCAGCTCTCCCGCCGACGCGACATACCTGATCAGGACCAAGGGTTGTTCGCAGCGAGCGTGGTAGATCGCGTCGGGCTTCAGGTATACCGACGCTGGAGGGGGCGCGTGTCCGCGAACGTCAGTGATCTCGCCGCGACATGAATCGCATCGACCGTCGTCGTTGACCTCGTCCGATGGTTTCTCGAGACCGCATGTCTGGCACGTCATGGGGCACCTCGCGACGATGACCCGAGCGCACGAGCACAAGGAGTGCCACCTGTGCGAGCACGCGCGCTTCGAAATCGGGGAGCGATTTTTCGTGCGTGAGACGGCGAGGTGACGCGACGATGTCGCCTTTTTCGACACGGAAACGAATTTCCCACCGTTCGCACGCCGAAGATCGAGCGGATCACAGCAACGCGAGGGCCGCGACCTGTCAGGAAAACCTTCCAAGGAAGCCCGCCCGCGGCGAGCGGCGGAGCGCGGAGGCGAATTGTTCGCGGTGCTGGCGCTGGCACGAACGATGCCTGCCGTTAGCCCGGCCATGCACGCGATGATGCGGTGAACGTTCCTACGGGAATGTCACTCGTAATCGTCGACGTGGTCGTCGCCGAAAACCGTCGTCCGATCGCCAGCAGGGGCGGAGCGCGCAACCTCGAAGAGAGAGAAGGACCATGACAACTGAGACTGAAGCACCGCCGACCACCATGTCGGTGCTCGCGGCGCCGGCCGTCCGCGGGCGCGTCCTGCCTCACGAGGAGGGGCTCATCACCGGAATTCTCGGCGCGGCCACCGTCGCCCTGTGGTTCTTCCTCGTTGATGCCATCAAGGGTCGGCCACTCTATACACCGACCGTGCTCGGCACGGTGCTCTTTCGCCATGGCGACGCCGCGGCGCTGGACACGGTGGCCGTTTCACTCGAGATGGCCGCGCTGTACACCGTGGTCCACGTCCTGATGTTTTCGGCGATTGGCAACTTCGCCTCGGAATTACTGGCGATCGCCGAACGCCATCCGGAGGTCGGCTTCGGGATCCTGTTGCTCTTCGTGATCTTCGAGTTCGCGGTCACGGTGAGCCCGATTCTGTTCGCGGGCCCGCTCGTGCGCGCCCTCACCTGGCCGGCCCTCCTGGTTGCGAACCTCCTGGCAACGGCGGCGATGGCCGGTTACCTCTGGCATCGTCACCCGATGCTGCGGGTCAGCCCATAGTCGTGCGTGCCGAGCTCGCCTCGACGCCTCAGGTCTCGCAGGAGATGTCCCGATCGAAGAGCGCGTTGAGCCAGAGGGTGAGGACGAGCGAGACCTTGTTTTTGAGGCCCACCAATCGTTGGAGATACGCGATCCGGTAAAAGAGCCAACCGAGCCGGCCGTGAAACTTGATCCCCAGGAGGTTCACCAGGGCGACGCCGCCGCCGAGCCCGACGATGTTGCCGGTGAAGTCGAAGTGAAAGGGTTCCGCGGCTCGGCCCTGGAGCGCGTTGACGATATTGCCGGCGGCGCGGACGCCCTGGCGGATCGCCACCGGCGCCACGGGCGGGTAGAGCCGGCTGTGCCTGCGGTCGACGACCGCCGCCGCGTCGCCGACCACATAGATTTCCGGGTGCGTCGGGATGTTGAGAAAGTCGGCCGTCTCGACGGCACCCCGCGGCGTCTTCGCCACCCGCAGATGAACGAGGGCCGGATTGGGCTGTGTTCCGCCGGTCCAGATCAGGGTGCGGGTGAGAATCCTTTGCTCGCCACCATTGAACTCCACTTCGTTTGCGGTGGCTCCGGTCACCCGGGTGTTGAGTCTGAGTTCGATCCCGCGCCTGGTGAGCTCCTTCTGCCCGGCCTCGGCAAGCGTGCGATCGAAGTGCAGGAGGATTCGATCGGCCCCGTCGACGAGGAGCACGCGAAATTGAGCCGGATCCAGCGGGTAGTACTTGAGGAGGACCGTGTGGATCAAATGATGGAGCTCGGCGGCGATCTCGACACCGGACGGCCCGGCTCCGGCGACGACGACGGTCAGCAACTCGCGCCGGCGGACGGGATCACGCTCGGCGACCGCCCGTTCGACGAGGCGAATGACGTGGTTGCGGATCCTCATCGCATCGGGCACCGTCGTGAGCGGCAGACTGTGGGCCTCGATCGCGGGATTGCCGAAGAAGAACGGGACGCTGCCCAGCGCCACGATCAGATAATCGTAGGGAATCGTCGTGCTGCTGGTCTGAACCGTTCGCGCGTCCAGATCGAACCCGTTCACCTGCGCCTGGAGAAAGTGAAACCCGGCTTTCCGCGCCAGGAGCCTGAAAGGATAGCTCACATGGGCCGGACCCAGCGTCGCGGCCGCGACTTCGGGCAGCAGCGGCGTGAACGTGAAATAGTTCCGCTGGTCGATGAGGGTGACCTCGGCCAGCTCGGACTCGTCCTTTCTCACCGTCAGCGCCGCGTACAACCCGGCAAAGCCTCCTCCGACGATCACGACCCGGGCGGCTTTCTTGCGAACCGACGTCACCGGGTCATCCTCCGAGGCGCTCCAGTCCATGAGGGTAATACACGAGCATCGTCCCGATGGTCGTGACGGCGATCACGAGGATCAGGCCCACCAGTTGCGTGGCGAGACACCAGAACATGATGGTCGGATCCTCCTGAAGGTACTGGGGCTTCTTACGACTCGCGTAGAGAAATGCGCCGTAGACGAGCACGATCAGGGTGGCCAGGATGGCTTTCACGTACAGCCACTTTCCGAGCGGTGAGTCGAACGACGCCACATTCCCGGCCAGACCGTCCCGAATCCCGAAGACCATCGAGAGCACGACGAACACCAGGCCCGCCGTCGTGTTCAAGCGCGCGAGACTGTAGATCCGGTTCTCGAAGATCGACGTGGCCAACCCTTTGAACAGCCAGTAGTACATCGTGATGAACGCCATCAGCAGGAGCGCGATGTGAAGGTGGACGAACAGAGGATGAAGAACGTGCATGGTGACGCTCCTTGTCTGACGACACGGGCCGAGGTGTGAGCGAGGCGTTCGACAATCAGCTCAATTCGACGAGACCAGGCATCGCGTTCGCCTCCGTCGGCGTCCCGGTTCGTGGCGATCATAGCGCTACACCTGGACAAATCAGCAGCATTTGGTGTCTCGCTGGGCGATCGTGGCGACGACGCATTCATCTCTCGATCATGTCGCGGGGGTTGTCCCACGCCGGCTCCGGTCGATCGGCGATGACGGTTCGAAGGACGTGAACGATGAGATCGAACCGTGAACGGTGTCGTCGAGACTTCCCTGGAAGCTCGAGGATGGCGACCGCGCGAGTATTACATCTCTCGGTCGTGTCGCCGCGGCTTTCGATCACGCCCGTCGTGCGTACCGTCCCGCCGATGCACGGCCGCCGTCATGCGCCGTGATGTCGGCACGCCCGTTGCTCTTGGCCCACGTCCAGTCGCTCGAGCGAGGGATGGTGGTCGCGGAGGGTTCTATGACTGAGCAACAGAAGAAGGAACGAAGGACGGGCAAGGCGGTCGAGGAAACCGACGGCGATGGCGCAAGCGCAAAGCTCGCCAAGAAGGGCAAGAAACTCGCAGCGGACGTGGAGAAGATCCTCGACGAGATCGACGCCGTTCTCAAAGAAAACGCCGAGGAGTTCGTGAAGAACTACGTGCAGCGGGGAGGCGAGTGAGTTGGCCAGTCAACGCTACCTCCCAATCGCGTTGGCCGTGCTCGTGGTGTCGTCGATGGTCGGGTACGACCGGCTCGTGGGGTCCCGGCGAGGCGGCGCGGAGCGATGATTCGCTGATGGTCGATGGGTGACGCGTGGTCTCGTGCCGGCGGAATCTCGGCACGGTCCCACGCCGGCCCGCCACGGCGTCAGCGCGCCCACGGTCGCTCATGCATAAGGATCTCGTCGAGGCGTTTCTCTACTCACGACCCGGTGCCCGCTTTTGTTCGGAGTGCATCGGAAGAGAGATCGGCCTGACGTCGATCGAGGCTTTCACCGCCGCCAACACAGCCCGGATCCACCGTCGCCATCTCCACGTCGACTTGTCAGCCTGTACTGGCTGCGGCACGACGAAGGGAGTCTTTTGGTCTGAGTGAGGTATAGTGCTGACCGAGCATGGCGGCTGACCGCATCCTCGAGGGGCTCAACGAGGCGCAGCGGCGGGCCGTCACCCACGACACCGGGCCACTGCTGATCGTCGCCGGCGCCGGAACCGGCAAGACCACCGTCATCACGCGACGTATCGCCTGGCTCATCGCCACGCGCCGGGCCCGGCCGGACGAGATCCTCGCGCTCACCTTCACCGACAAGGCCGCCGCCGAGATGGAGGAGCGCGTCGACACGCTCGTGCCTTACGGCTACGCCGACGTCGAGATCGCGACGTTCCACGCCTTCGGCGATCGGATCTTGCGCGAGCACGCGCTCGAGATCGGTCTCACGCCCGACTTCCGCGTGCTGAACCGCGCCGAGCAGACCATCTTCTTCCGCGACCGGCTCTTCGAGCTGCCGCTCGCGCACTACCGGCCGCTCGGCGATCCCACGCGACACCTCCAGGCGCTCATCACGCTCATCAGCCGCTGCAAGGACGAGGACATCTCGCCCGAGGAATACCAGGCGCATGCGGGACGACTCGAGCGTGAAGCGGCCGCCGCCGTCGACTACGAGGAAGCGCGTGAGCGCGTCGCCCAGCAGCGCGAGCTGGCGGCGACGTACGCCAAGTACGAGGAGCTGATGACGCGGGACGGCTGCGTCGACTTCGGCGATCAGATCGTCCAGGTGCTGCGGCTGCTCCGCAGGCGGCCCTATGTCCTCGGCGCCTACCAGCGCCGCTTCCGCTACATCCTGGTCGACGAGTTCCAGGACACCAACCACGCCCAGTTCGAGCTGGTGAAATTGCTGGCGGCCCGTCACAGCAACGTGGCGGTCGTGGGCGACGAGGACCAGGCGATCTATCGCTTCCGCGGCGCCGCGATCTCGAACATCCTGGGATTCCTCGACGTGTACCACGACGCCGCCCAGATCGTGCTCACCGAGAATTACCGTTCGACGCAGGAGATCCTCGACGGCGCGTATCGCTTGATCGTGCACAACAATCCGGATCGGCTCGAGGTCAGGAACGGCATCGACAAGCGACTGACGGCCGTGGCCGGGCGCGGTCATCTCCCCGTGCACTGGCACTACGAGACGGGGACCCAGGAGGCCGACGCCGTTGCCGAGACGATCCGCGAGAAGATCGCGGCCGGCATCTGGAAGCCCGACGACGTCGCCATCCTCGTGCGCGGGAACGCCGATGCTGATCAGTTCCTGCGCTCGCTGAACGTGAAGAGCGTGCCGTGGACGTTCTCGGGCAACTCCGGCCTCTACGATCGTCCCGAGATCCGTCTGCTCATCGCCTTCCTGCGCGCGCTGGTCCACACCGACGAATCGGTGAGCCTCCACTATCTCGCCTCGTCCGATCTCTACGAGGTCCCGATCGTCGATCTCACCCGGTGCTCGACCCATGCCGACCGCCGGCACGTCCACCTGTTCGACGTGCTGCGCCGGGCCGGCGAGATCTCCGAGCTGCGCGACCAGATCAGCGAGGCCGGCCACGCGGCCATCCGGCACCTGGTCGGCGACCTCGAGCGCTACATGGAGCTCGGGCGCGAGATGCCGACGGGAGAGCTGCTCTATCAGTTCATCAGGGACTCGGGCTGGCTCATGCGCCTGTACCGGGAGGAAACGGCGCGCGACGTGGCCGAGGCCAAGAACATCACCAAGTTCTTCGACCGCGTGCAGGCGGCGGCGCGCACGCTCCGCTACGACAACGTCCGCGAGTTCGTGAAGCACCTGGACGCGTTGATCGACGCCGGCGAGGACCCGGCCGTGGCCGAGGCCGACGTCGAGACGCCGGCGGTCCGCGTGCTCACGGTGCACAAGGCCAAGGGCCTCGAGTTCCCGGTGGTGTTCCTGGTGAACCTGGTGCAGGAGAAGTTCCCGTCACGGCGCCGGCGCGACGCGCTCGACCTGCCGATCGACATGATGAAGGCCGTGCTGCCGACCGGGGACTATCACCAGCAGGAAGAACGCCGGCTCTTCTACGTCGGCATGACCCGGGCGCGGCGCGAGCTCTATCTCACGAGCGCGAGCGATTACGGAGGCACCCGCGAGCGCAAGGTCAGCCAGTTCGTGCTGGAAGCGCTCGATCTTCCGCGCGATGCGACGCGGCCGTTCAAGGCGCGCCCCGTCGAGGAGATCGAGCACTTCGCCCCCGCGCCGGAAGCCGTGGAGGCGTTGCTGGTCCCGTTGGCGCCGGACGCGGAGATCACGCTCAGCCACAAGCAGATCGACGATTACCAGACCTGTCCGCTCAAGTACTTCAACGTCCACGTCAAGCGCATCCCGATCCGTCGCCATCACGCCGTGGCCTACGGCGCCGTCGTCCACAAGGTTGTCGAGTACTACCTGACCCGTCGCGCCGTCGGCAACTACACGCCGCTCGACGATCTGCTCGCCATCTACGAGCGGGCGTGGGCGGGCGAGGACATCCTGCACGACCGGCCCGGCGTCAGCCGGGAGCCGGCCGAGGGATTCCTGACGCGCGAGCACGAGGAGGCCCGCAAGGCGGCCGGCCGCGACGCGCTCAGACGGTTCTGGAACCAGGAGGAGGCCGACGGCGTCAAGCCGACCTACGTCGAGAAGGAGTTCGGCTTCACGCTCGGGCCCAATCGCGTGCGCGGGCGCTACGACCGCGTGGACGAAGACCTGCTCGGCGCGGTGATCATCGACTACAAGACCAGCGAGGTCACGCGCCAGAAGGACGCCGACCGCCGCGTCGCCGGCAGCCTGCAGCTCAAGATGTACGCGCTGGCCTGGCGCGAGATGACGGGCGCGCTGCCCCAGCGCGTCGAGCTGCGCTTCATCGACTCGGCCGTCGTCGGCCGCCATAGCCCGACGGCCGAGGATGCCGAGGCCGCGATCACCGCCGTCGAGGCCGCAGCCGCGGGGATCCGCGCCCGCCGCTTCGACGCCACGCCGTCGTGGGGCGCTTGCCGCTCGTGCGCCTACAACCAGATCTGTCCGTACACGGCGACCAGCGAGTAGCCCGGCCAGGTAGGATGGAGTCGTGATCGAGCTTCGTTGCCCGTGGTGCCGGACCGTGAACCGCATTCCCGAGACGCGCACCGGCTCGCCGGCGCGCTGCGGCCGTTGCGGCCAGCCGCTGGCGACAACGCTGGCGCCGATTGGCGTGACGGACGCCAACTTCGAGACGATCGTGACGCGCGCCAGCGCGCCCGTGCTCCTCGACTGCTGGGCCGACTGGTGTGGTCCCTGTCACGCGCTCGCCCCGACGATCGACGACATCGCGCGCGCCCACGCCGGCCGGCTCGTCGTCGGCAAGCTCGACGTCGACGCCAACCCCGAGACGGCCTCGCGCTTCGGCGTCCGGAGTATCCCGACGCTGCTGCTCTTCAAGGATGGCCAGCTCGTCGATCGGCTGGTCGGCGCCCAGCCGCGCGGCGCCATCGAGGCGCGGCTCCATCCGCTCATCACCGGAGTGACTGCACCGTGAACCGGAGTGACCGCGTCGTGAGCCTGGTGATCGCGCCATGAACCGCCACGCCGGACCGCCGGGCGCTCCCGACGCCCCCGCCGTCCCCGAGCCGACGTTCGCCGAGCGCGCGCGTACGCTCGTCGACCAGGCGCGCAGCGGGTCGCTCGCCACCGTCTCGCGCAAGCATTCCGGGCATCCGTTCGCCTCGGTCATGCCCTACGCGCTGGACGCCGAGGGCCGCCCGCTCGTTTTGATCTCGTCGATGGCCGTCCACACGCAGAATCTCTACGGCGACGCGCGTGCCAGCCTGCTCGTGACCCAGCCCGGCGGAGCGAGCGACCCGCTCGCTGCCGGCCGCGTGACGCTGATGGGCGAGGCGTCGCGCGCCGGCGACAGCGATCTGGCCGCCGTCCGCGCCGCCTATCTCGAGCGCCACCCCACCGCGCGGTACTGGGCCGACTTCGACGACTTCAGCTTCTGGAGGCTCGAGGTGTCCGACGTCTACTTCGTGGGAGGCTTTGCCGCGATGGGATGGGTCGACGCTGCCGACTATCGTCGGTCCCGGCCCGACCCGCTCTCCGACGCGGCGGCCGGGATCATCGAGCACATGAATCGCGACCACGCCGACGCGCTCGTCGCGTACGCGCGCTTCTTCGCCGGCGCCGAGGCCGACGAAGCGTCGATGACCGCCGTGGATCGGCTCGGCTTCAAGCTGCACCTGCGCCAGGGCGGCCGGCGCTGGAGCACGCGCGTCGCGTTTCCGCGCGAGGTGAGGACGGCGGACGACAGCCGCGTCGTGCTCATCGAGATGCTCAAGCAGGCCCGCGGCCAGTCCTGATCCGGGCGGCGCGGATCGCCTCCCACACGCGCTGCGGCGTGAGCGGCATGTCGAGATCATCCACTCCGAGCGGCGCCAGCGCGTCGAGGACCGCGCTGACGAAGGCGGCCGGCGCGCCGATCGTTCCCGACTCACCGCAGCCCTTCGCGCCCAGCGGATTGTGGGTGCAGGGCTGGCTCTCGTCCACCTCGGTGGCGAATGACGGGAGCGCGTCGGCGCGCGGCAGCGCGTAGTCCATGAACGAGGCCGAGAGGAGCTGAGCCGTCTCGGCGTCGTACGCGCAGCCTTCGAGCCACGCCTGCCCGAGCCCCTGGGCGAGGCCGCCGTGTACCTGGCCTTCCACGATCATCGGATTGACGACGACACCGACGTCGTCCACGACCCAGTAGCCCACGAGCCGGATCTCGCCCGTCTCGGGATCGACCTCGACCTCGGCGACATGCGCCCCGTTGCTGAACGCAAAGTTCGGCGGGTCGTAGAACACGGATTCTTGAAGACCCGGCTCGACGCCGTCGGGAAGGTTGTGGCCGAGGTGGGCGGCGCGCGCGACTTCGGCGAACCGCACCTGGCGGTCGGTGCCCACGACGCGAAACGTCCCGTCGCGGAACTCGACGTCCGGCTCGGCGGCTTCCATCACGTGAGCGGCGAGGCGCCGCGCCTTGGCGAGGACCTTCCGAGCGGCGCCGTCGAGCGCCGAGCCGCCGACGGCGATCGAGCGCGAGCCGAAGGTGCCGGTGCCGTGCGGCACCATGGCCGTGTCGCCCTCCACGATCTCGATGCGATCGAGGGCGACGCCGAGGCGGTCGGACAGGATCTGTGCGAACGTCGTGGCATGGCCCTGCCCGTGATTGTGAGTCCCGAGCATGGCGCGCACGCCGCCGGTCGGGTCCACGCGCACCTCGGCCGACTCGAAGAATCCGACACGCGCACCGAGGGCACCCGCCAGGCGCGAGGGCGCCACGCCCGATGACTCGACGAAGCACGCGATCCCGAGGCCGCGCCGCCGGCCGTAACGGGCAGCGTCCTGACGCCGCGTCTCGAAGCCGTCGTACTCGGCGGCCTTCAGCACGCGAGCGAGGATTCGCGGAAAGTCGCCGCAGTCGTATACGGGTCCTATCGGCGTCCGGTACGGCATGGCCTCGGTCGGGATCAGGTTGCGGCGCCGGATCTCGGCGCGGTCCAGGCCGCACGCGGCCGCCGCGCGATCGGCCAGGCGCTCGAGGACATAACAGGCCTCGGGCCGGCCCGCGCCGCGATAGGCGTCGGTGGGCAGCGTGCTGGTGAAGACGCCGGTCACCTCCACGTGGATGGCCGGCGTGCGATAGACGCCGGCGAGGAGCGCCGTGTAGATCGCGCTCGGGATCGCGGCGCCGAACGTGGACACGTAGGCGCCGATGTTGGCCAGCGTGTGGACGCGCAGGCCCAGGAATCCGCCGTCGCGGTCGAGGGCCAACTCGGCGGTGGTGAGGTGATCGCGGGATTGGGTATCGGCGACGAAGCTCTCGCTCCGCGTTGCCACCCACTTGACGGAGCGGCCGAGTCGCCGCGCCGCCCACGCCACGATCGTCTCCTCCGGGTAGTGCTTGCCCTTGTATCCGAAGCCGCCACCCACGTCCGGCGCGATCACCCGCACGCTGCCCTCGGGAAGACCGAGCTCAACGGCCACGGCGCGCCGGATGAAGTGAGGGACCTGCGTCGCGGAATAGAGCGTGAGCGCACCGTCGATGGTATCGGGGACGGCGATGACGGCGCGCGGCTCGATGGCGGCTCCGGCCAACCGGTTGTTGATCAGCTCGAGGCGGACGGTGCGCGTGGCCCGGGCGAACGCCGCCTCGACCGCCGCGGCGTCGCCGCGCGTCCAGCGGAAGCAGACGTTTCCCGGCGCGTCGGCGTGGAGGGCCGGCGCGCCGGTCGCGATCGCGTCGCGGGCGCTGCCGACGGCACCCAGCGGCTCGTAGTCGATGGCCACGTGCTCGGCGGCGTCGGTCGCCGCCGCGACGCTCTCAGCGATGACCACCGCGACCGGCTCGCCCACGTGACGGACCGTGTCGCGCGCGAGCGCCCAGCGCGGCGGCTCGGCCATGGGCGGACCGTTCGGAGCCCGGATCGGCCAGAAGCACCGCAGCGGACCCACCTCGTCGGCAGCCATGTCACGGCCGGTGAGCACGGCCACAACTCCTGACCGGCCCGCGGCGGCCGACGTGTCGAGGGCGACGATGCGCGCGTGGGCGTGAGGCGAGCGCACGATGTGACACGCGAGCTCGCCCGGCACGGTGAGGTTGGCGACGAAGCGCCCGCGCCCCGTCAGAAAGCGCGGGTCCTCGCGTCTGCGGACAGCCGCGCCGATGCCTTCGCGTCGCGGCACTGCGCTAACCGAGCTCCTCGCGGAGCAGCTCGAGACGCTCGTACACGGCACGGTCGGTGACGACGAACAGGTCGGCGTTGCCGCCACGCGCCTGGTGCGAGGCCCACGTCCAGTGCGGGATCGTGAAGACGTCGTGCTTCGACCACTCGAACGTCGCGTCGCCGATCGTCGAGCGGCCCTCGCCTTCGACGACCAGACAGACGGCGTTGTGCGTCGTCCGTTTCCTCCGGCTCGAGACGCCAGGGGTGAGGCGCACCGCGTAGCAGTCGAGCGTGGGCATGACGCTGCCGCCCGTCAGTGGATCGACGTAGCGCACGGTCAGCGTGTCGTCGGCGCCGGGTGACACCTCACCGAGCCGGCGACGAGTGACCTCACCGGAATGGCGATAGCCGGACTCGTTGCCTTCGTCCACCTTGAAGAACTCTGCGTCGTCGCGGCGGCCGGGCTCGAAGAAGCTCGCGTCGAGCGTGTTGATCAGCGGCATGTTGGCGGCGTCGAACCAGATGGTCCGGTGATCGCTCTCGTTGATGTGGCCGTGCCAGCACAGCGGCGGCGTGAGGATGAGGTCGCCGGGGCGCATGGCGAGCCGCCGGCCGTTGACGACGGTGACCGCGCCCTCGGCACGCGTCGAGAACCGGATGGCGGCCGCCGTGTGGCGGTGAGGCACCGCGTGATCGCCAGGCTCGAGCACCGTGAAGGCCGCGATGAGATTGCTCGTGGTCACGGTCGCCCCACCGAAGGCGGGGTTGGCGAGGATGATCGCGCGACGCTCGACGTCGTCGATGGGCACTTCCGCGGCCGCTCGCGCCGTGAGCGGCTCGAGGTCGCGCCAGCGCCAGAGAAAGGGCGCGTCCGGCGCGTTCGGCGCGACGGGCGTGATCCGCTTGTAGCGGTCCCACAGCGGATGGAAGTTCGCGGACTGGAGTGTCGAGATGAGCGCGGCATCCGGTCGCTCAGCGGTCGAGACGAGCTTGGCCATGGCGTCTCCTCAGCTCCGCGTGACGCGACGGATCGCGTCGTCCACGTTCGCGGGATCGATGATCACATGCTTGATGAAGACGCGCTGTTCGGTGCGCTCGCCCTTGAGATAGGCGGCCAGCACGTCGACGCCCAGCCGGCCCCAGAGTACGGGGTTCAGCTCGACCGTCATCCCCACGTTGCCATCCTTCACGGCTTTGAGCGCAGGCGGCACGCCGTTCATCCCCGTCACGATCGTCTTGCCGACCCGCCCGCTCGCCGCCACCGCCTGGGCC
>Ga0209375_1000981_pt1 | contig 22604 bp, 22 predicted proteins | sample GraSoiAngelo_131_FD_185888 | JGI IMG/M metagenome (GOLD analysis project Ga0209375, IMG submission 185888) | Grasslands soil microbial communities from the Angelo Coastal Reserve, California, USA - 14_0929_02_30cm (SPAdes) (version 2) | ecosystem: Environmental > Terrestrial > Soil > Grasslands ... | reverse complement strand
AGCGGGCTCACCTGCAGCTTCACCAGCACAAGTAGCGACCCGGACGGCTCGATCAGTGCCTACAGCTGGACCTTCGGCGACGGCGCGACGTCGACGTCCCAGAACCCGTCGCACACGTACGCGGCCGGCGGGACCTACACCGTCGGCCTCACGGTGACCGACAATCAGGGCGGGACGGGCACCACCTCGCACGGCGTGACGGTCACCCAGCCGAACCAGCCGCCGACGGCCGCGTTCACGTCGAGCTGCAGCGGGCTCACCTGCAGCTTCACCAGCACAAGTAGCGACCCGGACGGCTCGATCAGTGCCTACAGCTGGACCTTCGGCGACGGCGCGACGTCGACGTCCCAGAACCCGTCGCATACGTACGGAGCCGGCGGCACCTACACCGTCACCCTCAAAGTGACCGACAATCAGGCCGCCACCGGCTCCACCTCGAAGTCGGTCACCGTGACGGCTCCGAACAAACCGCCCAGTGCCGCGTTTACGGCGAGCTGCAGCGGGCTCACCTGCAGCTTCACGAGCTCGAGCAGCGACCCCGATGGCTCGATCAGTGCCTACAGTTGGACCTTCGGCGACGGCGCGACGTCGACGTCCCAGAACCCGTCGCACACGTACGCGACTGGTGGGACCTACACCGTCACCCTCAAGGTGACCGACAATCAGGGCGCGACGGGCTCCACGTCGCACAGTGTGACCGTCAGCCAGCCCAACCTGCCCCCGACCGTGAACGCCGGGTCCGACGCAACCGTGTTGCTCGGGCTGCTCTACACCGAGCAGGCCACGTTCAGCGACCCCGACAACGACGGGCCCTGGTCGTACACGATCAGCTGGGGCGACGGCTCGTCGACGAGTGGGAGCACGTCGAGCGAGAGCAGCATCTCGGCGACGCACACATATCTCCTGCCGGGGAGCTACACGATCCGCGTGACGGTGGTCGACAGCCGTGGTGGTTCAGGCTCGGACCAAAAGGTGCTCGCGGTGGTGCTGTGACCGCAGCTGGAGCGGCGTGAGCCCGGGGCTCACCAATCAGGCAGGCCCACCCCTGGGCTCAGGCACGGGCAGAGGCCGCATCCTCATCCAGCGCACGCAGCGCGTCCAGCGCCTCCCGGGTGTGCCGCGTAGCGCGTAGCTGCGAGGAATACGTGCGCCGCACCACGCCCGCTTTGTCGATCACGTACGTCACCCGTCCGGGCAGGAACCCTAGTGTCTTGTCGACGCCGTACAGCTCGCGCACCGTGCCGCCACGGTCGGAGAGCAGGAGGAACGGCAACGCGTGGCGCGCCGCGAACCTCCGGTGCGAGGCGACCGAGTCCGAGCTGATGCCCACCACCTCCGCGCCCGCGGCGGTGAACCGGTCGTAGCTGTCTCGGAACGCTCGGGCTTCGAGCGTGCACCCGGGTGTTTCGTCCTTCGGATAGAAGTACAGCACCACGGTCCCGCGGCCGAGCAGATCCCGCAGCCGCACCGGCTTGCCCGCTTGGTCCGGCAGGGTGAAATCCGGAGCCCGATCTCCTACACGCACCTTCCTGTCTCTGGGCATCGCCTCCTCCATCTGTCGAGCTGCATAGCCCCGGGCGTGAGCCCCATAGCCCCGGGCGTGAGCCCCATAACCCCGGGCGTGAGCCCGGGGCCGGGCGTGAGCCCGCGGCCGGGCGCCGGCCCGGGGAATTAATGCGCGGCGGCCCCCCCCGGCATCCCCTTGCTCCTGTGCATCAGCAGTAAGAGCGGGAGCGACAACACGAAGCACGCCCCGAACAACAGGAACAGCTGCTCGAACGAGAGCATCATCGCCTGCCGCGTCACCTGGCCGTTCAGCACCATCAGCGCCTTCGACTCGGCGAGCGGCGCCGGCGTGCCCGTCGCGATGAGCCTCGCCATGATGCCGGCAAGCCGCTCGCGCGTCACCTCGCTGAACTGGGTGACGTTCGCAATCAGGTCGGCCCGATGGATCGCCGTGAACCGCTGCACCAACGTCGCCGAGATCGCGATCCCCACGCTCCCGCCCAGCTGGCGCATCAAGTTGAAGAGCCCGGTGCCGTTCGGGATCTTGCTCATCGGCAGGTCGGCGAGCGCGAGGTTTGTGAGCGGCACGAAGATCAGGCCGAGTCCCACGCCCCGGAAGATCAGCGGCCAGAAAAAGTCGGACATGCCGCTGTCGGTGGTGAAGTGGGCGTGCTTCCACATCGACAGGGCGAAGATCGACACCCCGGCGAGGATCGACAGCCGCCCGTCGAACTTGCCCGTGGTTCGCCCCATCGTGGCCATCGTGAACGCGCTCGCGAGCGCGCCCGGCAGGATCACGAACCCCGTCTGCTCCGCCGTGAAGTTCTGGAGGTTCTGCAGATACACGGGCAGCACGAACACGGTGGCATAGAGACAAATCCCGAGTACCCCGCCGAACACCACCCCCACGGCGAGCTGCCGGCTCTTCAGGATCCGCAGGTCCACGACCGGATGCTCCGTCGTCAGCTCATGCCACACGAAGGCGATCAGCGACACGGCGCTGATCAGAGCGTATGTGATGACCTCGCGCGAGTCGAACCAGTCGAGCCGCTCGCCCCGCTCGAGCATCGTCTGCAGCGTGCCGATCCCGACGGCTAGCAGTAGCAGGCCTACGTAATCGATCTTCTCGGCCTTCACCTGGAACCGCGAGTCCTGGATGAAGCTGAGCGACAGCGCCAGCGCCAGCATCCCGATCGGGATGTTGATGTAGAAGATCCATGGCCAGCCGAAGGCGTCGGTGATGTAGCCGCCGAGCGTCGGCCCCAGCGTTGGGCCCACCATCACACCGACCCCGAAGATCGCCATCGCGGTGCCGTACTCCTCGCGGGGGAACTCTTCGTATAGGATCGCTTGCGAGGTGGAGAGCAGCGCGCCGCCTCCCAGACCCTGGACGATGCGCCAGAACACGAGCGCCGCGAGCGAATGCGCGTTACCACAGAAGAAAGACGAAACGACGAAGATCGCGATCGATCCCGCGAAGTAGCGACGGCGCCCGAACAACGCCGACAGCCAGCCGGTGATCGGCAGGATGATCACGTTGGCGACGATGTAGCCGGTCGACACCCACGCGATCTCGTCGAGCGTCGCCCCCAAGTTCCCCATCATGTGGGGGATGGCCACGTTCACGATGCTGGTGTCGAGCAGCTCGAGCACCGACGCCAGCGACACCGTCATTGCGATGATGTAGCGGTACTTGTACCGGTCGGCGGCGACGCCGAGTGCGGGTACCGGCAGGGCGGCGGTAGCCACGGGGGGCGCGTTACTTGGTCTGGATGGTGACGACCACGCTCATCCCGGGCCGGAGCGGATGGGCGGGGTCATTCTTCCCGTCGAGCCGGATCCGCACGGGGATGCGCTGCACGACCTTGGTGAAGTTCCCCGTCGCGTTGTCGGGCGGCAGCAGCGAGAACTTCGCTCCGGTGGCGGGCGAGAGGCTCTCCACGTGCCCGCTGAAGTGGCGGCCGGGGTACGCGTCGACGGTGAAGTCCGCCGGGTCGCCCTGGCTCACGTCGGCTGTCTGCGTCTCCTTCAAGTTCGCCGTCACCCAGACGTCGCCGAGCGGCACCAGGCTCATGAGCGGCTGCCCCGGCTGCACCAGCTGGCCGACCTCCACGGTCTTCTTGCTCACCACACCATCGGCAGGCGCCGTGATCCGTGTGTACGACAGGTTCAGGGCCGCCTGGTCGCGCGCCGCGCGGGCCGCGCCCACGCGGGCGTCCGCGCCCAGGAGCGCGGCTTGGGCGGCCGCCAGCGCCGCGTCCGCAGCGCGTGACGCCGCCTCGGCCGCGTCGAGCGCTTGCTTGGGGACGATGTCCTTCTCCGCGAGCGGCTTGATCCGCTCGAGATCGGCATGCGCCTTCTCGGCGTTGGCCTGGGCCTGTGCCACCTGTGCCTCCGCCTGGCCCACGCGCGCCCGATTGCTCACGCCCGCGAGCGCCACGGCGAGGTCGGCCTCCGCCTGCGCCAGCCGCGCCTTGTAGTCGCGGTCGTCCAGCACCACCAGCGTGTCCCCCGCCTTGGCCGGCCGATTCTCGTCGGTCCGCACGTCGATCACGTAGCCACCCACTTTCGGGAGGATCGGGACGATGTGCCCGTCCACCTGGGCGTTGTCCGTGGACACGTGGCTGAGGCTGTAGATCCAGCGCCGCACCCCCACGGCCACCAGGCCGAGCAGAGCGACGCCCATGATAATGAAGACGGTGCGCTTGCGGCCGCCTGGTTTTTCCGGCGCAACCGGTTGCTCCGGGGTCACCGGGGAAGGCCTCGCCGACCGCTGGGCAGTCTCACGTTCAATTGTCGTAGCCATCTCATCGCTCATTGCGTAGGTTCGAAATGGCCCCGGGCGTCAGCCCGGGGTCCTCTAATGAAGGGTACGGGCCACGCCGGCGGCGCGCGCCAGCGCGATTCGGGCGGCCGCGGCCGCGAACCGGGCGTCGATCTCGGTGTCGCGCGCGCGAATCAGTCCTGCCTGCGCGGTGATTACGTCGATGTTGCCGGCGACCCCGGCTTTGAAACGCTCGCGCGACTGGCTGAGTTCACTCTCGGCGAGCCGCAGCTGCTCGCGGGCCACCGCCTGCTGCGCTTCGGCCGACCCCAGATCGAGCAGGGCGGCGTCCACCTCGGCGGCGATCTGGCGACGCAGGTCGGCTTCCCGCACCTGCGACTCGCGCACCACGGCGTCCTGCTCGGCGAGCCGCGCCTCGCGCCGGAAGCCGTCGAGAATCGGCACGCTCAAATGGAGCGTGAGGTCGCGCGTGGCGATCGCGCCCGGCACGGTCGCGCCGTTGACGCCGTAATCGCCGGCCAGCTCGAGCCGGGGCAGCCGTTCCGCACGGATCGCCGAACCGGTCTGTTGCGCCGCGGCGGCGCGCGCCAGCTCCGCCCGCAGCTCGGGTCGGTTGGCGAGCGCGGCCGTGACGGCCGAGTCCCGCTGGACTGGCACGTCGGCGGCGCCGAGCGACGGCGCGAGCGAATCCGTGAACGCGAGCGGGGTGGCCGCATCGAGGCCCAGCGCGCGCGCCACGTCGATGCGGCCGCGGTCGAGCTGGTTCCTCGCGACCAGCAACAGGCCCTCCGCTGTGGCAAGCTGCGCGCGAGCGCGTGTCACATCGATCGCCGGGCTCACCCCCGCGGCCCGCTGCGCTTCTGCCAATCCGACCAGCTCGGCCGCGATTACCGAATCCGCCTGCCGGGCCGCGACCACCGACTGCGCGCGCACGGCGCGAACATAAGCGAGCGCCGTCGCAAGCACCGAACCCTCGACCGTCACGCCCCGCTCCGCCCAGCTGCCGTCGGCTTGCGCGCCGGCCGCCCGCAGCCGCGCCACGCTCGACCAGTCGAACAGCGTCTGAGCCGCGTTGAGGCGGGCATCGTAGTTGTTGAACGGTCCGATCAACTCCGGCACGCCGGGAAACGAGATCCCGATGGAGCGCGAGTTGAACGAGCGATTGAGCCACGCGCCGCTCCCCGAGAGTGACGGCAGCAGCGCCGCACGCGCCTGCCGGACCCGTGCGTCCGCTTCCGTGGTGTGCAACGTGGCCAGCTCGACGACGGGTGTCTTGCCCGCGGCCATGTTCACCGCGTCGGCGAACGAAAGGCGCAGCGGCACGCTCGCGCCGGGAGCCTGCGCCACGAGGGGAGCGGGGCTGAGCGCTACGAGCAGGGCCAGCAGCCGACTGCTACTGCTTCGCGATACCATGGAGATAGAGGTCGATGTGAGTGTCGAGGTACGCTCGGACGTTGAACCCTTCCGGCATGCAGGACGCGAATGCGCGGCGCACCACCGTCGCGTGCATCAGCGGCGACATCGCGAGCTTGGCGGCGAGCATCACGTCGACCGGTCGAAACTCGCCGCTCATGATGCCCCGCTCGATCACGCCCGCCATCAGGCGGTGCCCCCGCGCCACCACTTCGTCGTAGTAGAAGCGCGTCAACTCCGGAAAAGTTGCCGCCTCGGCCATCATGAGCTTGGGAATGCCAGCGAGCGCGGTCTCCCCGACCAGCCGCCAGTATTCCCGCACCAGCTGCTCGAGCAGATCGCGGGCGCTCCCCGTGAAGGAGCGGGCCAGGGCCTCGCCCTGGGCGATGACCGGCACGATCGTCTCACGCACTACCGCTTTGAACAGCGCTTCCTTGTTCTCGAAGTAGAGGTAGATGGTGCCCTTGGTGACGCCGGCGCGGCGGGCCACATCGGCCAGCTTGGTGCCGGCATAGCCCCGCTCGACGAACACGTCGAGCGCGGCCGCGACGAGCTCCTCGGGCCGGGCGTCTTTGCGACGCTGCCAGCGGGGCTTGGCGATACGCTTCGAGGGGACGACGGCCTGCGACACGGTGCCTCCAGTCAATTAGTTACTGAACGGTAAGTAAGTAAGTCTGGTTCCCGCGTGCCGTCAACATGACCCTAAGCAGCTGACAAATCAGAAGTTAGGAATGTGACGGCCGGCGGACCGCTCGCGATAGAACAGGATCAGCCCGGTGCTAGGCGGCTTCACGCCGAGCTGGCGCAGCAGCGTGATGATTTGACCCCGGTGGTAGGAAGAGTGATCCACCACGTGTTGTAACGTCTGCAGGTAGCTGTGCACGTACGCGCCGCCCATCGTCGGCTGGATGGTGAGGGTCTCTTCTAGCCGCGCCTCCGTGAGACCGTCGAGAAACCTCCCCCGCTCCCTCTCCACATCCTCCCACCGCGCCCGTACCTCCGCAAGCGACACCAGGTCCTTCCCCTGCTTCACAGCCGGATTCGGTGTGCCGAGCCAGCGGGTCAGCCACAGCTGCTCGGCCCAGACGATGTGGCACAGCGTGCCGTGAATCCCGCCGTGGCTGCTCTTCAGGTCACGGAGATACTGATCGGTGGGGAGCGCGGCGAGGGCGTCGAAGACGCGGCGGTGGGCCCAGGCGTTGAATTCGTACAGTTCGCGGATTGCGGCGACGGTCATGCGGTGAACTCTATCGCTCCGCCACCCGGCCGTCCATGAAGCCGCCGTCGCAACAGCGAGAGCGGCCGTGAGCCGCCCTCGGTCACCGAACGTTACTGGAGTTTGCCGGATCCCTGGTTGTTGGCCACGAGGGCCCCGACGCTTCCGCCGTGCCGGGCGAAGCCTGGCCCGGTGATGATGTTGGGATCAGACACTCCGTCACCGTTGCAGTCGAGATCGCCGTCGTCGACCACCAGGTTGCGATTGCCAACGTACGTGTTCGCCCCGGTGCTAGGCCTGAGGACCAGCCCGTCGGGGTTCCCTTCCAAGGCATTGCCAAGGAAGGTGTTGTTACAGGCCGACCGAGCGAAGATGCCCGCCACCCCGGCGCCCGTGATCTGGTTGGTCCGGAGCACGTTTCCGGTCATCGAGACCTCTCTGAAAGACACTCCGAGGCCCAGCCCTGCCCCGAACCCGGTGGCGCCTTCCAGGCGATTCCGCTCGATGCGGCTGTCAGCGAGGTCCGCGAGTGCCATCGAATTGGCCCACGGGCCGATCACCGTGTTGTCTGTGATCACGACACTACTGCCATCGCGTGCCCGGATCCCTCCGAGGTTCCCTGATATGGAGGGCGCAGTTGTGACGATCATGTTGTGCGCAACGCGGCTACCGTCGATGCCCCCTTGGAGCTGGACGCCACTGCCCGAGCCTGAAGAGCTGAACTGATTATAGGCGACGACCAGGCGCTCCGCGCCGGCGGCGAACAGACACTCGTCCGTCCCACAGCCCACCGTGTTACGTACGAACTGCACGTCGGCAGCGGCCTCGAAGATCACCCCATCGACGCGCGCGCCTTCGAGCCGGTTGTCTGACACGACACTCGAGAACAGCCCATCGAAAAAGTGCGCCGAAGCCGACCACGGACCGCTGACAACGTTCTCTGCGACGACGATCCCTTCATTACCATTCGCCCGAATACCCTCGCCGGATGGCGACGCAGCAGCGATCGTGTTCCGTTCCGCCCGGCCGCCGGATACGCCCTGGATTGTGATCCCAGTTTCACCCCCGGTCACTGTCAGGTGATTGTCCGTGACAAGGCCTCCGCGCGAACCGCCCTGAGATTCGCTGCCGAAGAAGACGCACTTTCTCGTAGCGCCGCACAGAACCGTGTTGCGTAGGAACCGGCTGTCTTCGCCGAAATTCGTCACACCGTCGTAAAAGGCGACATAGGCGCCCTCGACGGAATTCGTAGCGTCTAACACGAGGTCGGCGACGGTCACCCGCCGCGCGACCACTTTGACGATCAACCCAAGATCTCCTCGCCCCCGTAAGCCAGACCCCGGAGTGGCGCAAGTGAGAGTAACGTCATCGGTGCGGATGATGGCATCGCCCACGTCGAAGAACCCGTCCACCGCGATCACGTCGCCCGGCAGCGCGGCGACCAGCGCAGCGGCTAAGCCGCCCTCGTCGGAGACAATGACTGTGGGGTTACCAGGACACGCCGCGGGCGCGCCGATGGCGTAGGATGGATGAGCGCTAGGGGGGGACTGAGTAGGCTCGTAACAGCCAACGAACAAACCGATGGCGGCCAGGGCCGCCGACAAGCAGCGCACGTGCACAACATACCTCCGCACAGGTAGAGACCTCGTCAAATGACACGCTGCCGGACGACTGCCAAGAAGTGGTCAAGCAGCCCTATTTCGCCACGGTGAGCCCTAACGCACGGCGCGCCTCTGGATCAGGGCGTCTTGGACCTCGAGAATCTCGGACCAAAGGGTACCACAGCCGGATCAAGCGGGAGGCAAGCGCCTCCACGATACCCCGCACGCTGCCGGGACACGCGCTGCGAGCCGCACGTATCCGCGAGCGGTACCGCGAGCACGGAAAGCAAAGGCCGTGCCGCACCGGCCCGGTACGAAATCGCCGCCATGCTCCGCTGAGGCCGCGAGTTGTCGCATGATCTTTACACAATGTCGCTGGCTTGCACCGCGACTCGAGGGGCGAGCGGCGCTGTGGCCCCCGGTCGCGCTACCCTGGACATGCGCAACCGTATACAATGAGGCCGATTATGCACGTGGAGTCCGTCACGCTCGCCGGCCACCACGTCCGGCTCGAGCCCTTGTCGCTCGCGCATGAGCCGGAGCTGTGCGCCGCCGGGCTCGATCCGGAGATCTGGCGCTGGACCGCGTCGCTCGTGCGGACGGCCGCAGACCTGCGCGCGTACATCGAGACGGCGCTCGAGTGGCAGCGCCAGGGGGCGGCGCTGCCCTTCGCCATCATTGCGACGGCGTCTGGGCGCGCCGTGGGGAGCACGCGCTACGCCAACATCGATCGGGCGAACCGCCGTCTCGAGATCGGCTGGACGTGGCTCGCACGCGACGCGCAACGCACCCCGATCAACACCGAGGCAAAGTACCTGTTGCTGCGACACGCGTTCGAGACGCTGGGCTGTATCCGTGTGGAGTTCAAGACCGACGCGCTCAACGAGCGGTCGCGCGCCGCGCTGCTCCGCATCGGCGCGAAGGAAGAAGGAATCCTGCGGAGCCATGTGATCACCGCTACCGGGCGGGTGCGCGACTCGGTGTATTACAGCATCCTCGCAGCCGAGTGGCCGGAGGTGAAGGCAGGGCTGGAAAACAAGCTGGCCCGATAGGTTACTTAGCCGGGGCCAGCTCTCCCGCGTCGAGCACGCTACGCTGGATCGTCTTCCCCTCGATCACCTGATCGTCTCCGATCACGGAGTCCGCCACCGCGCTCCGCACCACGCGGACGTTGCGCCCGAGGATCGAGTTCGCGATCGTGCTCTCGGTGACGTAGCTCCCCCCCTCGATCGAGACGTTGGGTCCGATCGTGGCGTCATGGATCGTCACGCCGTCCTCGATATACACCGGCGGCACGATCGTGCAGCGGGGGCCCGGCCCCTGAGGAATCCGGGCCCGGCCCTGCTCGAGCAGGTGCTGGTTCGTCTCGAGCAGCGTGTCGACTTTTCCGCAATCGTACCACCCGCCCACCGGCGCCGTGAACAGTCGCCGCCCGCGGTCCACCATGTACTGGAACGCGTCGGTGAGGTAGTACTCGCCGCCCTTCCCGGGCGGCTGCTCCAAGACGTGGGCGATCCCGTCGAACAGCGTCTTCCAGTCCTTGACGTAGTACAGCCCGATGTTCGCGAGCCGCGACACCGGGGTGCTCGGCTTCTCCACGATCGTCTTCATGTAGCCGCGCTGGTCGGTGACGATCACCCCGAAGCGCTGGTAGTCCTCGACCTCCTTCGCCCAGAGGATGCCGTCGGCGTCGACGGTCTTGATGAGCGACAGGTCGGCGTCGAACAGGGTATCCACGAAGATGATCAGCACCGGCTGGTCTACGAACGGCCGCGCGAGATTGATCGCCCCAGCGGTCCCGTCCAAGGCCTTCTGTTCGACGAATTTTGCCTTGACGGGGTACTGCGTGACGATGTATCGCTCGACGACGTGTTTCAGGTGCCCGGTGATCACGATCAGCTCGTCGACGTCGAAGCCTTTCACCGTATCCATGACGTAGTCCATCACCGGCCGCCCCGCCACACGGATCAGCGGCTTGGGCACGCGCTTGGTGAGCGGCAGCAGCCGGGTCCCCTTCCCCGCGAGCGGCACGATGATCTTCATCTACACCCTCCCGTAGCGGTCCTTGAGCCGCACCACGTCGTCGATCTCGGGAGTCGAGGCTTCCAGCAGGTCGCTCACCACCACGGCCTCGAACTGGTGGATCAGCTTGGGATGGATGTGGAACGACTCGCCCTGCGCCATGGGCCGCTCGATCAGCGTCTCGCCCTGCTGGATGCGCAGGATGATCTCGCCTGCGAGCACGTAGATCGATTCGTCCTTTTTCTTGTGGTATTGCAGCGACAGGACGTGCCCGGGCTCGATGTGGAGGATCTTCCCCACGTAGCGCTCGGTTTTCGCCCAGATGAGCTCGTGGCCCCAGGGCTTTTCGACGCGATAGGGGAGGCTGGTCATGGGAGGCGCGAAACGCGGAACGCGGAACGTGGAACGCGGAACAGCAGGGTGGGGATCGTGGCGAGCGGCCTCGCATTGCTGTTCCGCCTTCCCACTTCCGCGTTCCGCGTTCTCATAAAATCAGGCTTAAGCTGAGCGAAGACGGGCTCGTCACACACGCCGTCACACACACCCCACACCCCACGCACCCCTCGGGCTTCAACACCGGATGCCCGCCGGCGTCGAGCGCGAGCGCTCGCTCCCCCACAGGGCAAGCGCGCGCGCACACCCCGCACGGCACGCCGTGGAACGTGATACAGCGCTCGGGGTCGAGCTCCAGGACCCCCAGGTGCACGCTCGCCCAGCCGTCCGCGGGAGGGACGAGCGCGCCCGTCTCGCAGGCGCGGGCGCACGGCATGTCGGCGCAGGCGACGCACGCCTGGATGGCCGGATCGATGATCGGCGTGCCGGCAGCCAGGCCGGCCCCGGGCGGCGCCTTGATGATCGCGTGCACCGGGCACACCTCGATGCAGTCGCCGCAGCGCGTGCAGGAGGCGAGGAAGGCGAGCTCCTCCGCCGCGCCCGGCGGCCGGAAGTGGCGGCGCGGGGCGACGCGCTGCTCGGTGCGCACCGTCACCTCCTGCAACAGCCGACCGAATGTCTCCCGAAAGAAGCCGCGCCGGTCGCTCGCCCGCGTGTCCATCAGAAACTCGGCTCGAGGCTGACCTGCCAGCGGAACGCGAGCCGCTCCTGCCCCGACGTGAAGTCCGCCGCGTCGTTCCAGCGGTTCACCGCAAACGGCACCTCGAAGCGCATCGTCCAGGCCAGCTCCTTCAGATAATGCTGCGTCACCAGCCCCACACCCAGGTCGTACAGCGTCGTGTACGCGCGGCCGGGCGACGACGACCGAATCATCAGCGTGTCTACCACCCCGGCGTCCACGAACGCTTCGAGCCCTAACCCCCCCAAGATACCCTGGTCGCGCCGCAGCACCCACGGCGTGATCTCGAGGTTCACCCCTACCGCCCAGCGCCCGCCCAGGTCCGGCCGGAAGCCCCGCAGGTTCGCCCCGCCCGGAGCCTGGTAGTGAAAATCGGGGCGCACCAGCAGCGCGCCTCGGCTCCGTAGCAACGGGTTGGTGAACGTCTCGTAGGGGTCGGCGCCCGCGAAGGAGATCTGCCGCTGCCGCACCGGATCGGACTGGCCCAGGTACGCGCCGGCGAACACGCGGGCGCCCAGCAACGGCGTACGGACGCTCGCTTCGCCGGTGAACCGGCCGAACGCCTCGAAGTCGTAGCGGTTGCGGGAGACCGCTCCCCGTCCCGGGTTGAAGTAGACGACCCCGCTCCGGCCTCCCAGCCGCGCTCGCAGCACGGCTGCCCCCCGCCGGGCAGTCGTGGCTACCCACGGCCCCGCCTCGATGGTCCCCGCGTCGTCCCACAGCCGGCGGTCCAAATACCCCAGGTCGGTCGTGGCCATCCACATCGCGTCGAATCCGACGTGCAGATCCGCACCGAATCCGAGGTGCTGGCGCAACGAGCGATCGGCCCTGATGGCCGCCCCGGCCCGCCCCTCGGTGAGCCAGCCCGCGAGGCTGGTCGTAGTCCGCGGCGTGAGCCCGCCGACCGGGTTGCTCCAGCGCCCGTACACCCCGAGCGCCTGGCTCGCACCCGGGCGGGTCGCCACCGTGCCGAGCACCAGGCCCCGGTCGTAGCGGCCGAGGTAGTTGGCGCGCTCCCGCAGGCCGACTGTGACGCCGCCGAAGTCGTTCGACCAGACCACGGGCAGCAACCCCCGCACGCCGCCGTCCCGGCGCACAGTCTCTTGGAACGGGTTGTCGATGCGTAGCGTCCATGCCCCCCGTCCCGTGAGCCCCCCGCGCTCCCGGTTGTTCAGCATGTTGTAGTCGTGGGTCCGCACCCGCGGGTCCAGCATCAACCGGCCCGGTCGGCCGGCGGTGGTGAACTCGACCACTTCGGTCGCCGGTTGGCCGGTTGCGCGAGCGTAGATCGTGTCGCCCCTCCGGTCGCCGATCTCGACCGGCATCCAGCCGTCGCCCTTCCGCTCGATGGTGACAGCCGTCAGCCATCGGCCGTCAGCCTGCCGCGTTCGTTTCACCCGCTTCAGGGAGTAATCGATCAACGGCGTGCCATGCAGCCATTGCCCGAACAGCCACTTCAAGTCCCGCCCCGAGATTTCCTCCGCCACTCCACGAAAGCAGTCCTCGTCCACGTGCTTGAGCTTCCAGCGGGCGTAGTAGGCGCGCAGGATGCGGCGCATCGTGTCGTCGCCCACGACGTAGCGCAGCTGCTCGTAGAACAGCTGCGCCTTGTCGTACACCATTTGATTGTAGGTGAAGAAGTCGCGGAACCGTTCGCTCGCCAGGGAGACGGGCTCGCTCCAGCGGTCGAGGTCGAGCAGCAGCACGTCCGCCTCGACAGCCGGGTACTGCGACCGCCCCCCGTGTGTCTCGAAGAACCAGCTGGTCTGGAAGCTGGTGAACCCCTCGTCGAGGAAGGCCTCCCGCCACTCGTTGTTGGCGAGGATGCCCATCGTGTAGTTGTGGCCGACCTCATGGACGATGAGGCCGAGCCCGGCGGAGCCGTCCATCACCATCATGGGGAACTCGGTGCCGCCGCTTTCGATGCGGTGCACGTTGGTGAGCGACGGCCACGCGAACTTCCCGTACAGCGAGTCGAGCCACGCCAGCGCCGCCCGCGTGTTGCGCACCGCGATCCCCTTCCCCCATGTCGCGCTGTCTCCCGGTAAGTAGAGGACCCGCACCAAGACGTCCCCCTGACGCCCCTCCTCGTACACGTACTGCGGGTTGAGCGAGAACGCGAAGTGATGGACCTGCTCGGCGTGGAAGCGCACGCACTTGCGGCCCGCCGCCACCACTCCGCACCCGAGGCCCGAGGGGGGGGCCCGGCGCCCGTACCAGTCGCGCTGATAATCGATCCGGAGCTGCGGATCGGCCTTGGCGTGCTCCCACCCCGGATCGCCTTCGACCGGCACGCCGGTGGCACCGATCACCTGGTCCTCGGGGAGGTCGAGCGTCACGTCGTAGGTCGCGAACTCGCCGTAGAACTCACCGGCCGGATAGAGCGGGTGGTCCTCCCATCCGAAGCGGTCGTAGACCGCCACCTTCGGATACCACTGCGCGAAATCGAACCGCCGCCCGCGTCGCCCCTGGCGCCGCGGCAGCGTCGACGGCCGCGCGCGCCAGTCGACCTCCACCACGGTCGAGTCTCCCGGCAGGAGCGGCCGCGGCAGCGTCCAGTGCGCGATCGTCGAGTCCGGGGCATACGGGTAGTCCGGCTTGACGGGGTCCCCCATCACTGTCGAGCCCGTGATGCGCTCGAAGGCGTAGTCGGGGTCCTGGAGGTGTTGAAACCGCTCCCGTCCTTCGGCGGAATCCGCCGCGGCCCAGCGGGAGCCCGGGCGGAACGCATTCAGGTGCTGGTGCACGAAGAAGTCATGCAGGGTGTTGGGTGAGCGGTTCACGTAGGTGATCCGCGCGTGTCCGCTGAGCACGCCCGCCGGCTCATCCAGCCTCGCCGTGATGCGGTAGGCGACCTGCTGCTGCCAGTAACCCGTCGTGTCGCGGGCCATGAAGCAGAGCAGAATCGGGAGCGTCGGGATCATCGGGATGGGGAAGCTACACGCCCCTGGCCGTGGCGGGGAGGCGTAACGCGTGATTTCGACCGGCGGCGCACGAATCGGGCGCCGGTTTTCGCCAGCTGACTTCTCATGTTGGGCGCGCAAACCTCGACAAAAGGAGTCAGCCATGACGCATAAATCGCGCTATCTCCCGGCCCCGGCGGTTGTCACTGCTCTGGCGGCACTGACGGCGTGCACCGACCGCCCCCCCGCTACCGCCCCGGGGAGACCGGAATCCGCGGCGAGCCCTCCTGCCGCCGAGCTGCAGGCGCAATCCGAGGCACTCGCGCAACACTTGGCGCGCGCCCTCGCGCACCCGGGGTTCGCCGCATCCCTCAAGGCCCAGCTCGACGCGTCACCGTTCCGCGAGCACAAGCTGCACTTCCAGCGTTTCCTCACCGCGGCCGGGGGCCGCGCCCGCGACGAGGTCGCGCAGCACGCCGGCGTGGCGGCGGCCGAGCTGGACCGGGAGGCGCAGGCGGCCATTCCGCTCGAGATCTATCTGCCCGTGCCGGGCCATCGGAGCGCCTGGCGCGGTGACGCCAACGTGCTGGTCGCCACCGCGCTGCGCGACCACGACGTCCCGGTGGCGTTCGACCCAGCGGGGCACCGCATCCTGCTCGACCCTGACCAGCCACCCGCGACACCGGTGATCGCGCTCGTTCCGGTCGAGACGGACTTCACGCCGCCACCGTCAATGCTCACGTGTCTGGAGGAATGTGGGGGCGGCGGAGGCGGGGGCGTGCCGCCTCCCACGCCACCTCCGCCGGCGTCCGGGCTCTACATGACGCAAGCCCATTTCGTGGATGATTTTGAAGGTTGGTTGAAAGGCGCCCCCGAATTTGAGGTGCACATGCTCGGCCAGAAGGGGCAGACCGATTCGCTCACGGATTACCAGTGCGCCGGCGAGCGGCAATCGACCCCGTACTACTTCGACCAGAACGGGCTCGACTGGAGCGGCAGCGTCATGCTGTTCAGCAACACGCAGATTGACGCCTACAAAGCCGCCCACCCCGGGCAGAACACGCGCGTGTACGTTGTGGAGGACGACGATACGGCGTGCCAGATCAAGACGAGCAGCGACGCCTGGAAGAAGGCGCTCGACGCCGTGGACGCGGCAAACCAGGCGCGTACGGCCGGCAAGGACACGACGTCGAGCACGGGCCAGAAGCTGTGGAAGTTCGCGCAGGCATTCCAGAAGCTCTTGAGCGCGCTTGGGTCGCTCATCAACACGAACGACGAGCTAGTGGGGGACGCCGTCCAGGACAGCGTCGTCGGCGAGTACCACCCGGGGTTCAACTGGATCATCAAGGGTGAAAACAACGTCACCAACGGGTGGGTGCTGCTGGAAATGAAGTGAACCGTTTTCACCTGGGAGCAGGCATGCGCAGGCTAATCGGATTGCTCGGCTCAGTCGCTTTGGCCGCCACCGCTCGGGCTGGCGCCGCGCAGTGGGGCCTCTCGGTAGATGTCGGCGCCGCCCGTTTCGCAGGCACGGCGCGAGACACCTCCGGTGCCTCTCTGGGTCCCTACCGGCCGACCACGTTCTCAGTGCGGGTCGACCGGGAGCTCGGGCCCATACGCGTCGGCGTCGGCGTGATGTACGCCCGAACCGGCCTCGCGGGGGAGCAGGATCGCGTAGCGGTGGTCTTCTACGACCGCGCGTCGCTGGTCGAAGTAGCGCCGGCGATTGCGATCCGGGTCGCGTGCTTCGGCGCAGGCGTCGTGACACGCGTCGAAGCAGGTCCCGCCCTGGATCTATGGGACGTGGATGACGTCACCCGCACTCGAGTCGGCGCCCGGGGAGGGCTCGGGCTCGAGTGGCCGCTGGGCGGGCGATTCACCGGTTCTTTCCACGCGACCGGGGTACTGAGCGGTTCCGTGATGAACCGCGACGAGGCACCGGCAGGGGTGGAGCGGCGCGCGACGCGACGCGGCAGCGTCTCGATCGGGCTGGGCTACCGGTTATAGCGGAAACGACGACGGCCCGGGTCCGCCTCGGGCCGTCGTCGTGCGCTGACTGTCTTCACTCCCCCGTCAGCATCTTCCTCCGCAGCACCGCGAGCTTGCGCCGGAGCGAGCCGTCGTAAATCCGATCACCCACTCGCACTACCACCCCGCCCAGGATCCCACCATCGGCGCGGAAATGCGCCCGAACCTCCTTGCGCAGCGCCGCCGTCAGGCGCTCGGTGATCTCCCGCTCGAGCCGGACATCCGGCTCGCGCGCCAGCGTGACGCCCGCATGAACGCGGTTGAGCTTTACGTCGAGCAGCCCCTGGTACTCGTGCGAGATCTCGGCCAAGAGTCCCTGGCGGCCGCGCCGCACCACCGCCTGGAGGAACCGCACGAACTCAGGGGGCGCCACGCCGTCCAGCGCCCGTTCGAGCAGCGCGCTCTTGGTGGCCTTGGCGACGCGGGGCGAGTCGAGCGCGATCGCGATGCGCTGGTCCGCCTGGATGGCGCCCGCCACGGCGTCCAGCAGCCGGCCGTAACGCTCGACGGCGTCGCCGCCCTCGACCTCCCCCGCCACGAGCAGCGCCTCGGCGTAGTTGCGGGCGACCGTGGTGCTCTTCACCGCTGCTGCTCGAGCGTCGCGAGGTATTCAGTCACCAGGCGACGGTTGGTTTCGGTATCGAGCTGCGCTTCGAGCAGTTTCGAGGCAGCGGCGATCGAGAGGTCCACCGCCTCGCGGCGCAGGGCCAGGATTGCCTTCTCTCGTTCTTCTTGGATGTCTTTGCGCGCGCGCTTTAGTAGCTCGTCATATTCCTCTCGGGCCTTAGCGAGCAGCGCGGCGCGCTCCTTCTCGGCTACTGCCTTCGCCTTGGCGATCAGCTCCTGCGCCTCGGCCTTGGCGGTCGCGGCCATGCGGCGGTGCTCCTCTAGCAAGCGCTGGGCCTCCACGCGGGCCCGCTCTGCCTCCTCCAGCTGTTGCTGGATGCGCCGCTCCCGGTCCTCGACCGACTTGAGGATCGCGGGCCACCCGAACCGCCAGAGCAGCCCCAGCAGAACCAAGAAGACGACGATGGTCCAGAAGATCAACCCCGTGTTGATCGAGAAGGGGGTAAATCCTCCTTCGCCACTCCCGGTCGCTTCCTGGAGCCGCAACAGCACGACCGGCATTAGAACAGTTTGAAGAGCAGCGCGAACACTAGGGCCGCCAGCGCCACGCCTTCGATGAGGGCTGCCGTTAGGATCATGGCGCCGCGGATGTCGCCCGACGCCTCGGGCTGACGCGCGATCGCCTCGACGGCCTGGCCCCCGATACGGCCGATGCCGAGCCCGGCGCCGATCACCGCGAGGCCGAGGCCGATGCCCGCGCCGAGCAGCGCGTTGGCGTTCTTCGCGGCGGCCGCGACTTCCGCCCCCGTGGGCTGTGCGCCCTGAAGCAGCGTCAACATGTCGACCATGTGTCCCCTCGTGTGAGTCGTGGAGTATTCCGCTCCCCGACAGTCAATGTGCGTGCCGCATCATCCCGATGAACACCGACGTCAGGAGCGCAAAAATATACGCCTGGAGAAACGCCACCAGCAGCTCAAGCAGCATCATGAATACCACGAACGCGACGGTGGCGGCTGCGACCAGCCAGCTCCCGAAGATGAAGATCAAGCCGAGCAGCGCGAGGATCACGAAGTGCCCCGCCGTCATGTTCGCGAACAACCGCAGCGTCAGCGCGAACGGCTTGACGATCTTCCCGATGATCTCGATCGGGGTCATGATGAGCGCCATCAGTACCGCGCCGATGCCCGTGATCCCCGGCGGCACGAACACGATCGTCTTGAGGTAGCCCTTGGGCCCGAGCGCCACGAGGCCCGTGACCTCGACCGTCACGAACGCAGTCAGCGCGAGCGCACCGGTCACCGCCAAGTTGCCAGTCGCAGTGGCACCCCACGGAAGCAGGCCGAACAGGTTGCAGTAGAGAATGAAGAAGAAGAGGGTGAGGATGTACGGGGCGTAGTTCTCGCCGCCGTGACCGATGTTCGCGATGGCGACGTCGTTTCGCACGAACAGCACCACAGCCTCGATCGCCGCGCCGAAGCCGTGCGGCGCCTTCCCCTCCCGGTGTCGCCGTTCAATCTGGCGCCCCGCGATCCGCATAGTCACGAACACGAGGGTCGCCGCCACGACCATGAAGACCACGTGCTTGGTGGGGGAGACGTCGATCCCAAAGAGGTGCCAGCCGGTGGGGAGGTGCCATTCTCCCAACCCGAACGGCAGCTCGACCACGCGGCTGTCCGACGTGTGCTCGAAGATCGCCTTGCCGATGTCGGGGCCCTGCATCATCGCAAGAACCTCGTCTCGAGAAAGAGCAGCGGCAACAGCACGCCGAGGAATCCGAGCGACGCCCGCAACGGATCGAGCACGGTCCGGTGCGTGGCCGCGAAGGTCAGTACTGCGCCCAGCGCCAGTGCCCGCGCCCCCATCCCGCCCAGCCACCGCGCCATGAAGGTGGGCTGCGGGGCGCGCATCGCCGGCCGGAGTAGCGCCACTGCCGCGAGCTGCGCCGCGAGCGCCACCAGCCCACCGATCCCCGCCGCCCTCCCGCCCAGGCCCGTCGCCACCACTGTCAGCCCCAGGCCCAACGCCACGAGAAGGAGGCAGGCCCTCACCCCTCCCGGTTCCCCTTTCTCGTTTCCCGCTTCGCGGCCTCCGTATCCCGCTGGACGCGATAGTACAGGCTGGTGAACCAGCCCGCCGTACCTACCAGGAACCCGGCGATCGCGAGCAGCGGACGAGTGTGCAGCCAGCCGTCCACTACCCAGCCGAGCCCGCCGAATACCAGGATGATGGCGGCGAGCTGAAAGCCCACGGCGACGTAGGAATAGCCCTCGCCGAAGCTCCGACCGAACCGATTCCTGTCGTCGGAAGCCATGTTGCGGCCCGTAACCTACCCGCTTGTGAAAAATTTCGCAAGCAAACCACCAGGCCCGCAAACTTATGTGGCGCTTGGGAGTATGATGTGATTACCTTGGACACTCGATGACCGCGAACCCCGCGCCCGTGCCGCGTCCGTCGGCTCCATCCCAGGGCGACGTCGAACTGCTCGAGCGGCTCGCGGCTGCGCGCGCCGACCTGCTCGCCCAAGTGGCCCGCCGCATCGTCGGTCAGAAGGACGTGCTCGACGGCATCCTCACCGCCGTCTTCTCCGGCGGCCACGCCCTGCTGCTTGGCGTCCCCGGGCTCGCCAAGACTCTGATGGTGTCGACCGTGGCCCAGGCGCTCGAGCTCAAGTTCTCGCGCATCCAGTTCACGCCCGATCTCATGCCGTCCGACATCACCGGCACCGAGATCATCGAGGAGGACCAGGCGAGCGGGAAGCGCGGCTTCCGGTTCGTGCGCGGGCCGGTGTTCGCCAACATCGTGCTGGCGGACGAGGTGAACCGCACGCCGCCCAAGACCCAGGCCGCGTTGCTCCAGGCGATGCAGGAGCATCAGGTGACCGCGGCCGGCCAGACGCACCAGCTGCCGGCGCCGTTCTTCGTGCTCGCCACCCAGAACCCCATCGAACAGGAGGGGACGTATCCGCTCCCCGAAGCGCAGCTCGACCGCTTCATGTTCGAGCTGCGGGTCGGCTACCCATCGAAAGACGAAGAGGAGACGATCGTCGAGGCGACGACGGGGGATCTCGCGGCGACTATCTCACCCGTGCTCACGGCGGAAGACGTGCTGGCGCTCCAGCACCTGGTGCGCCGCATCCCCGTGACCAAGCCGCTGGTGCGCGCCGCGGTGACCCTGGTGCGGATGACCCGCGCCCCGGACGGCGACGCGCCCCCTTTCATCAAGGAGTTCGTCGCGTGGGGTGCCGGACCGCGCGCGTCGCAGTACCTGATCCTGGGTGCCAAGGCGCGGGCGGCACTGGACGGCCGGCCGATGCCCGACTACGACGACCTCAAGGCAGTTGCGCCCACTGTGCTCACCCACCGCCTGGTCATCAACTTCGCCGCCGAGGCGGCGGGGCGGACCGCGCCGGACCTCGTCGAGGAGCTGATTGTGACGGGGAACTGGCTCCCGAGGTAGCTATCAAGGGAACGTATGAACAGGGTCATCCTCGCCGGCCTGGCGATCGTGCTGCTGCGCGACTGCGATGTCGTGAGTCCTCGCCCCTCGCCCGGGAAGGTCAGCGGGACGTGGGGTGGTGACAACGCCGCGCTCATGGCCGACGACACCAGCGCCCACGCCCACATCGGGTGCACTTATGGCAACGTCCATCAGGCGATCGTGGCGGATGCCTCTGGCAAGTTCGACGTTCCCGGCGAGCACGACATCACGGCGCACCCGGTAGACCGCGGCATCCAGCACCCCGCCCGCTACACCGGCACGGTCCTCGGGCAAACCATGACCCTGACCGTGACCCTCACCGACACCGCTGTCACCCTTGGCCCCGTCCAGCTCACCCTCGGCAAGGAGCCGCGGATGGGGCCGTGTCCGATCTGCCGCGTGAAACGAGTCCGGACCAACCTGTAAGCCACATCATTACAACTGCTTTGCGGCGTGAGCGAGCCACTGTCAGATCGGTGACAGTAGTCACCCCGGTGCTGCGCCAAATCGCCAAATTGGTGGGGCGGAAGCCCTTGTGACGGGAGCAGGCGCGTGGGTGCAGCGCTACGAGTGCTGATTGCCGAAGACTCCGAGGACGACGCGCTGCTGCTCGTCCGCGAGCTGAAGCGCGGCGGATACGAGCCCATTCATGAGCGAGTCGCGAGCGCCACCGCCATGGCGGCCGCGCTCGATCGCCAGGGTTGGGATCTCGTGATCGGCGACCACAGCATGCCGCATTTCGGCGGGCTCGCGGCGCTGGCGCTGGTGCGCGAGCGTGGCCTCGACGTCCCGTTCATCTGTGTTTCCGGCACGATCAGCGAAGAGATGGCTGTGGCCGCCATGAAGGCGGGCGCGAACGATTGGGTGACTAAAGGGCAGCTCCAGCGCCTCCTCCCCGCGATCGAGCGCGAGCTGCGCGAGGCGAAAGGGCGCGCGGCGCTGCGCGCCTCCGAGGCGGGCTACGAGACCCTGGTCCAGCATGCGCCCGTCGGGATCTATCGCTCGAGCTCGGAGGGCCGGTTCCTGTCGGTGAATGCCGCCCTGGTCCGCATGCTCGGCTACGACTCCCCCGCGGAGCTGCTGCGGCGCGACATGGCGCGCGACGTGTACGCCGACCCGGCGGAGCGCCGGCGCCTGCTGGAGCGGGATACCTATACCGATCACGAATACGACGAAGTCGAGGCGACCTGGAAGCGCAAGGACGGTCGCCCCCTGACCGTGCAGCTCAGCGTGCGGGCGGTACGCAATGCCGATCGCCAGGTCGAGTATTATGAGACGTTCGTGCGCGACGTCTCGGAGCAGCGACGGCTGCAGCAGCAGCTGGTGCAGTCGCAAAAGATGGAGGCGGTGGGCCGATTGGCTGGCGGCATCGCGCACGACTTCAACAACCTGCTCACGGTGATCACGAGCTACTGCGACCTGCTGCTCGAGGACTTGGGCGGGGACGATCCGAAGCGGGAGGACGTCGAGCAAGTGCGCAAAGCGGCGGACGGGGCCGCGGCGCTCACCCGCCAGCTGCTCGCCTTCAGCCGGCAGCAGGTGATCGCGCCCCGGGTCGTGAACCTGAGCGCCGTGGTCGCGGGCGTCGAGAAGATGCTGCGGCGCGTCATCGGGGAGGATGTGGACCTGGTCACGGTGCTCGACCCCGGCGTGGGCTCGGTGAGGGCCGACATCGGGCAGCTCGAGCAGGTGCTCATGAACCTGGCGGTGAACGCGCGCGACGCCATGCCCACGGGGGGCAAGCTTACGATCGAGATCGCCAACGTGGCGCACGACCCGCACTACGCCCGGGAGCGTGCGGCCGCCCCAGTCAGCCAGTTCGTGATGCTCGCCGTGAGCGACACCGGCGTCGGCATGGACGAGGCGACAAAGGCGAGGATCTTCGAGCCGTTCTTCACCACCAAGGAGCCGGGCAAGGGCACGGGGCTCGGCCTCGCCACCGTGTACGGGATCGTGCAGCAAGCGGGGGGCTTCATTTGGGTGTACTCCGAGCCGAGGCGCGGCACGACCTTCA
>Ga0209375_1000975_pt1 | contig 22702 bp, 22 predicted proteins | sample GraSoiAngelo_131_FD_185888 | JGI IMG/M metagenome (GOLD analysis project Ga0209375, IMG submission 185888) | Grasslands soil microbial communities from the Angelo Coastal Reserve, California, USA - 14_0929_02_30cm (SPAdes) (version 2) | ecosystem: Environmental > Terrestrial > Soil > Grasslands ... | reverse complement strand
GAAGGCGTTTCATCAGATCAACCCCAGTTTAGTGCCGACCTTCTTGAAGGCCCCGAGGGCGAAATCGAGGTCGTCGCTGGTGTGGGCGGCGGAGATCTGGCAGCGCACGCGGGCGTGCCCCTGCGGCACCACGGGATGACCGAACCCCGTCACGAACACCCCTTCGTCCAGCAGCATCTCGCTCATGCGGATCGCCTTGGCGGTCTCGCCGAGGATTACGGGAATGATCGGTGTGGCGCCGGGGAGCGGCCGGAAGCCGAGCGCGGAGAGCTGCTCGCGGAAATAGGTCGCGCTCTCCCGCAGCCGGGTGACGAGCGCCGGGTGTGCTTCGAGGTGGCGCACGGCGGCGAGCGCGCTCGCGGCCACGGTGGGGGGCAGGGCGTTGCTGAACAGCTGGGGGCGGGAGCGCTGCGTGAGATAGTCGGCGAGCGCTGTGGCACCGGCAGTGAAGCCGCCCGCGGCGCCGCCCAGCGCTTTGCCGAGCGTCGACGTGATGATGGGCACTTCTCCCACGACACCGTAGTGCTCGGCGGTGCCGCGCCCGGTCTTGCCGAGCACGCCGGTCGCGTGCGAGTCGTCGACGGCGACCACCGCGTCGTACTTGCGGCCCAGCTCGAGGAGGTCCGGCAGCCGGGCGATGTCACCCTCCATCGAGAAGATGCCGTCGGTGAAGATGAGCTTGAGCCGGCGATCCTTGGCCGCTACGAGCTTGGCCTCGAGGTCGGCCATGTCGGAGTGCTGGTAGACGGCGGTCTGGCACTTGGTGATCGTCTTGGCCAGACGGATGGCGTCGATGATCGACGCATGGTTCAGCTGGTCCGAGATGACGATGTCCTGCTCGCCGAGCAGGGTGGGGCAGAGACCCTCGTTGGCGTTCCAGCAGCTGACGTAGGTGAGGCTGCTCTCGCAGCCGACGAGGCGGGCGAGGGCGGCCTCGAGCTCGCGGTGGATGGTGAACGTGCCGCAAATGAACCGCACCGACCCGGTCCCGGCGCCAAAGCGGTCCAAGGCGGCCTTCCCCGCGGCCACCACCTCGGGGACGTTGCATAGTCCGAGGTAGTTGTTGGACGAGAGAATCACGACCTCCCCGCGTCCCTCCATGACGGTGCGCGCGCCCTGGGGGGCGTCGAGGTAGTTGAGGCGCTTGTAAACGCCATCCTGCTTGAACTGGGCGAGCTCGGTCTCGAGCCGGGCGGCGAAGCTCATGCGATCTCCAGAATGACCTTGCCGGCGTCGCCGGCGCGGATTGTGGCGAGCGCCTCGTCGATCCGGGTCAGCGGGAAGCGGTGGGTGATGACGGGCCGGGGATCGAAGAGGCCCGCCGACAGGAAGCGGCGCATCTGGTGCCAGGTCTGGTACATCTTGCGGCCGATGACCCCGTAGACGAGCAGGCCCTTGAAGATGATCTCGTTGGCGAAGTCCACGGGCACCGGCCCCGTGGGGAGGCCGAGCAGCTGCACGCGGCCGCCGAGGCGCACCGCAGCGAAGGCTTGATGGACGGCGGCGGGGACGCCGGACATCTCGCACACCACGTCGGCCCCTTCGCCGCCCGTCGCGCCGAGCACCGCGCGCACCACGTCCTCCGAGGCCGCGTTCACGGTCACGTGCGCGCCCATCTTCGCGGCGAGCGCGAGCCGCTTCGGGTTCACGTCGGACGCGATCACGCGGGACGCCCCGGCGGCCCGGGCGATGCCGACCGCGAAGCAGCCGATCGGACCGCACCCCGCCACGAACACGGTGCTGCCGGGGATCTCGGCGGTCAGCACCGCGTGGAAGGCGTTGCCCATGGGGTCCATGATCGCGCCGATCTCGGTGGGGATGCCGTCGAGCGCGAGGACGTTGGTGGCGGGCATCGCGATGAACTCGGCGAACGCGCCGTCACGGTCGACGCCGATGATGCGCGTGTTGCGGCAGATGTGGCCGTTCCCGGTGCGGCACTGCAGGCAGTGCCCGCAGACGATGTGGCCCTCAGCGGTGACCAGCTGCCCCACCTTGAGCTCCGTGACGCCGTCGCCCAGCGCCACGATCTCGCCGGCGAACTCGTGTCCGACGACGACCGGCGGTTTGAGCCGCCCCTGCGCCCAGGCGTCCCAGTCGGCGATGTGGAGATCGGTGCCGCACACGCCCGCGTGGCGCACGCGGATCAGCACTTCGCCCGGGCCGGCGGACGGCTTGGGGACGGTCGTGACCGTCAGACCGGGGGCCGGGCGTTGCTTGACGATTGCCTGCATCGGGGCGTCGAACTCGGGGCGATGAGCGGCAAGGAATCTACCCGGGCCAGGGCAGCTGGGTGAGCCCGCCAAGGCAAGAGCCCACACGGCGCGTATCTTTCCGGCCCTGCCCCGTTGGCCTTCTCGAGGGACGCGTGGCTCACGAGCAAGCGACGATTCGCGAGGCGACGACGAAGAATACGCATGCCGCGGTGGCCGCGCTCCTCTCGGCAGAGCCCAGCTGCCACCGCGTGCTCGACATCCCGTGCGGGGAAGGCGCGTTCGTGAGCCGCCTTCGCGCCACCGGATACGAGGTTCAGGCAGTCGACGTGCAGCCGCTGCTCAAGGTGGCGGGCGTCCCATTCACGCGCGCGGACATGAACGCCCCTCTGCCGTTCGCGGACGACGGCTTCGACGCGGTGGCGTGCATCGACGGGATCGAGCACTTGGAGCGGCCCTTCGACTTTGTGCGCGAGTGCCGGCGCATCCTGCGGCCGGGCGGCGTGTTGCTCCTCTCGACGCCCAACATCAGCGCGCTGCGGTCGCGCTGGCGCTGGTTGCTGACCGGGTTCCACAACAAGGGCAAGACGCCGCTTGATGAAACGGCGCCCAACCCCTGGCACCATATCGGCTTGGTGTCGTTCCCCGAGATCCGCTATCTGCTGCACAGCAACGGTTTCCGGATCACGGCCATCGCCGCGAACCGCGTGAAGGCCGTGAGTTGGCTGTACACGCCGCTGTGGCCTCTCGCGTGGCTCGTGACAGGCTTGGTGTTTCGGCGGTGGGAGAAGAAGGATCAAGCGAGGCGCCAGCGCTCCGCGGAAGTGCGCCGCCAGCTCTATTCGCTGCCGGTGGCGTTGGGGGAGACGCTGATCGTGAAGGCGGCCTGCGAGAAGCCCTGAGCGGTCAGTCGGCGGGAACCGGTGCGGCGGCGCGCACCGGCTCGATCTTCACCGCGCAGATCTTGAGCTCGGCCATCTTGGCGTAAGGGTCCAGCACCGGATTCGTCAGCAGGTTCGCCGCGGCCTCGCGGAAGTGGAACGGCACGAATACCTGCCCCCGCGCCACGCGGTCGGAGACGCGACACGCCGTCACCATCGAGTTGCGGCGCGAAGTGAGCCGCACCAGGTCGCCCTCGGTGACGCCGAGGGCGGCCGCGTCGGCCGGGTGAATCTCCACGATGGCAGTGGGCTCGCGGGCATCGAGGCCGGTGGCGCGCCGCGTCATCGTTCCCGTGTGCCAGTGATACAACTGGCGGCCGGTGTTCATGATGAACGGGTAGGCGTCGTCGGGCAGCTCCGCGGGGTCGGTGTATTCGACGGGCACGAACCGGGCCCGGCCGTCGGCCGTGGGAAAGCGGTCGGCGAACAGGAAGGCGGTGCCCGGGTGGTCGGGCGCCGGCACGGGATACTGCAGGCCCGCTCCCTCGAGGCGTGTGTACGTGACCCCCCGCCAGCTCGGGGTCACCGTGGCGATTTCCGCCATTACGTCTTCCGCCGTCTGGTGTGTGGTTTCAAGTCCGAGCCGGTTCGACAGCTCGAGGAGGATCTCGAGATCCCCGCGGGCTTGTCCCGGCGGGTCCACGGCGCGGTGCACGAGCTGGATGCGCCGCTCGGTGTTGACGAACGTGCCCGTCTTCTCGGCGAAGCTCGAGCCGGGGAGGACCACGTCGGCGTAGCGGGCGGTCTCCGTGAGAAACAGGTCCTGGACGGCCAGGAACTCCAGCTCCTGAAACCAGTGCTCCGCGTGGGCGATGTCGGGGTCCGAGATGATCGGGTTCTCCCCCATGATGTACATCCCCCGCACGCCGCTCTCCGGCTTGACGACCTCCGTGACCATCAGCCCTTCCTTGAGGGAGAGGCTCTCGGGCGCCACGCCCCAGGCACGGGCGTAGTCGGCGCGGATGGCGGGGTCCTTGACCGAGCGGTAGTCGGTGTAGACGAAGGGAATCGCCCCGACGTCCGAGGCGCCCTGCACGTTGTTCTGGCCGCGCACCGGCAGCATCGCGGCCCCCCAGCGGCCGATCATCCCGCACGCCAGCATGAGGTTGAGCAGCGACGTCACGATGTCGGTGCCGTTGGCGTGCTGCGTCAGCCCCATCGCCCACAGGGTGCTGGTGTTCGGGCCCCGAGCGTAGGTCTCCGCGGCCCGGCGGATCACGTCGGCCGGGACGCCGGTGATCTTGGCGGCGCGCTCCGGCGTGTACGGCTGGACCGCGGCGCGGACCTTGTCGAAGTCGTGGGTGCGATCGGCGAGGAACGCCCGGTTCTCGAGCCCCTGGGCGAGGATGTGCTGGAGCATCGCCGAGTACAGGGCGACGTCGGTGCCCGGCTGCATCTGGAGGTGGATGTCGGCGCGCCCGGCGAGCTCGGTACGGCGCGGGTCGGCGACGATGAGCGTCGCCCCGTGCTCGTGCGCCCGCTTGATGGCGGCGCCGAACACCGGATGCGACTCGGTGGTGTTGGCGCCGGCGATGAAGATGACGTTGCAGGCGGCCTCGATCTCACGCATCGATCCCGACGCCGCCGATGTACTCAAGGCCCGCTGCATCGCCGCGACCGACGTGGAGTGGCAGAGCCGCGTGCAGTGATCGACGTTGTTCGTCCCCAGCGCGCCGCGGAACAGCCGCATGAGGAGGTAGTTCTCCTCGTTGGAGCACTTCGCCGAGGAGAAGCAGGCCAGTGCATCGCCCCCGCGGGCCTGCTTGATGCGCAGCAGCTCCTGGGCCGTGAGCTCCATGGCCTCCTCCCAGGTGGCCTCCCGAAACGGCTCGTACCAGGAGGGCGGAGTCGCGACGCGGTCTCTGATGTCGATGTCGAGCCGCTCGAGGAGCGGCAGCTCGCGCACCGACTTGCCCGTGGCCCGGGGCGGGGTGCCCGGCTTGGACCGCTGGCCCTCGCCTTCGATGGTCTGCCACGGCCCGCCGCGGCGCTCCGCTCCCCGGCCGCCCCTCCACACCCAGCGGCCCCCCTCCTGCTCCCATCCCTTGCGGATCAAGGGCTTCGTAAGCCGGTCGTGGTGCTGCGGGAAGTCATAGCCGAAGCGCCCCTTTACGCACGTCGAGCCCTGGTTCGGCGTGTCCAGCTCGATGTCCGGGGAAGTGACCCGCGAGACCTGGCCGCCGGCCACATGGAGATCGACCTGGCATCCCACCCCGCAGTAGGGGCAGACGGAGCGGACCACGCGCTCGGGGGTCCGGATCTGTTCGGGCGTAAAGCGCTGGCGCGGCAGGGTCTCGAAGATCGCCCCGGTGGGACACACGCGCACGCACTCGCCGCACCACGTGCAGCCGGCCTTGTCGGGGTCGCCGTCGGCGCCGACCACGATTTCCGCGTGCTCCCCGCGCCACGCCACATCGAGGACGCCGACCACCTGGATGTCTGCGCACGCCCGCACGCAGCGGGTGCAGAGGATGCAGGTGGACATGTCGTGGCGGATCATCGGGTCGCCGGGGCGCTCGTCGCCGCCGCGCAGCGGCAGGTCGCGGCCGGCGAGCGGCGTGGGATCGACGGCGTAGCGCACCACGTACCGCTCGAACTCGTTGCGCGGCCGCGCTCGCCCGCCGTTGCCTAAGTGGTCGGAGGGGTAACGCTCGAGCAGCAGCCGTAGCACGCCGCGGCGGTTTTCGACGGCGGCGTGGGACTCGGTCGTCACCACCATGCCGTCGGCCACCTTGGTCGCGCACGCCGGCAGCAGCTTGGGCTGACCTTCCACGGACACGAGGCAGATCCGGCAGTTGCCGACGATCGGCAGCTTCGGATACCAACACAGGGTGGGGATGTCGATCCCCGCAGCGCGCGCGGCGTCGAGGATCGTAGCGTCGGCGTTCGCGGTGAGCGTGCGACCGTCGATGGCGAGGGTGGGCATCGTCCGGTAGATATAGAGGATTACGCTGCGGGCGGCAACCGTCGCATCATGTTGTGGTCACGGAGGATGCACGATGCACACCATGCTCGCGTTGGCGGCCGGACTGCTCACCGCGGCGACGCCCGTGGATACCACGATCACTGTACGGGGCATCCTGCAGCTGCAGCTCGACTCCGCCGGCCGCCCTGCCCGGGCGATCATCGTCCTGCCGGCGCCGATCGCGCTGGGCGGTCACTCCATGAACACTTTCATCATTCAGGGGGACCCGGCGCGCTGGCGGCGTTACGACAGCCATTACGTTCAAGCGACCGGCGCGGTGAGCGCTCCGGGTGCCGATGGCGTGCCGTTCTTTCCCGAGCGGGTGCGCGAGGTGGAGCCCGAGGGATCCGTGGGCAAGACGGTGTCGCTCAGCTTTTCGCAGCGGGCATTGCTGTCGCTGGCGGTACTGCCGCCGCGCTTCGCGTGGCAGGTGGAGGGCCGCCCCAGCGGAGTCACGCCGGTAGCCTTGTTCCGTATCGGCAACCACGGGGAGACCGAGCTGCAGTTCGAGTTCGCGTCGAACGAGTTCGTGTGCGTGTCGGTGCTCTCGGCGGATGGCGATGAGGTCTGGAGCTATCAGTGGCGCTATCCGGCCGCCGACACGCGGCTCAGCGTCCGCGTCGGCACGGTGTTCTGGGCGATGGTCCCGCTGCCGCGGGACGCCCTGCCCGATCCGGGGCGCTACGCGGTGCGTGCTTCGTTATGCGGCGTTCCCGACTATCAGACGGAGACGACGGTCGAGGTGACCCGATAACAGCAAGGGCCGGCAAGCGCCGGCCCTCGTTCGTGCTGCGACCCCTACTCCCTACAGCGTCGGATCCACGGGCAGATGGCGGTGGGTATGATCGCCGTCTTCGCCCTCATCAGCGAACCAGCAATAGGCCCAGATCTTCGCGGGGCGCAGGGCCAATTGGCCCGCCCGTAGGATGATGCCGAGGGGTTCGTCGTCGAGTACAAGGGGCAAGCTGGTCATGATCGGTTGTCGGTTGTCGGTTATCAGTTTGCCAAGGCAAGCTCCCTGCCAGAGGCGCTTCCCTGGGCAACATCATTACCGACAACCGATTACCGACAACGGGGGCGGGGCGGGGGAGGGCGCAGTTCTCACTCGGACACGTTCGCCCGCGTGTCCGCCTGACGCGCCGGCTTCAACGCCGTGAACCCTCCGCCCTTGCCGCGCCGGTGGCGCTGGACCTGCCAGCCGTCGTACTCGGCCTGGAGGCCTTTCAACGCGAGCGGGATGACGGCTTCGCCTTTGGGCCCGGGGAGGATGATGTGCACGCCGCCCGGTCGGGTCCGGGCCTGGAGGTCGGTGAGGAAGCTGCGGCGATCTCTGGCGCGGGCGGAGGCGAGGGCGCCCGGGTCAATCACGACGAGCGAAGGGAGGACGTCGGGGAGCCAGCTCCCGAAGCGTACGACCAGCGACTCGAACCGGGCCGCTAGCTGCTCGCTGACCGCCCGGCTCTCGGCGCCTTCGACGGCGGCCAGCTCCTGATCGAGGAGCAGCACGGCGACGTCGTGAGCGGCGATGAGCAAGGCCGCGGGCAGGGTCGCGGCGCCGATCACGAGCGCCAGGTCGCCCGCCTCGAGGCGCGGGGCCCACGGGACGACCGGGTGCTCGGCGTCGAGTCCCCAATGCGTGGGCTGGCGCTGGGCGTCGCGCAGGGCGCGATGCTTCTGCCGCCAGCGCTGGAACGACGGGAGGCGCAGCCGGCGGGCGATGAGGCGGTCCACATGCTCGAGCAGCAGCACCTCGGTGAGCAGGTACTGGTCCTGGGCGTTCGCTTCCAGCTCGCGAACGGCTTCGTCGCCGATGCGCAGCAGCTCTTCGCGCGACAGCGTGTTCTTGTACTCCTCGATGCGCTCGAGCAGGAACTCCTGATACTCCTGCTTGAGGGAGCGAGGCGGGCGCCGCAGGCCGCCGCGCGATTCGTGCGGAAACGAGGTCAGCATGGCTCGACGTGCACCGTGACTTCATCGAGCTGGAGGTCGCGCTTGAGCCGCTCCTCGACTTCGTCGGCGATGGCGTGCGCGGCGGCGACGTTCGCATCCTTGTCCACCGCGATGGTGACTTCGGCGTAGCGCGCCGCCGCGCCGTCCCGGGAGCGGATCCCGTACGCGCCCTTGACGCCCTGCACCGCCTCCGCCGCCCGCTGAATGTCCCCCGCGAAGATCGCGCGCTGATCGACGAGCACCGGCACGGCGCCGCTCAAGATCTGGTAGGCGACGCGCACGATCAGGACGGCGATCACGAACGTGAGGATCGGATCGACCCACCACCAGCCGCGCCGGCCAAACAGCATGCCGATCACTACGCCGATGGTGATCACCACGTCGGTGCGGGTGTGGGCCGCGTCGGCGATCAGCAGCCGACTGCCCAGCTGCTCGCCGCGGCGCTGCTCGTAGCGGGTCACCAGGACGTTCACCGCCAGCGTCGCCAGCAGGATCGCGAACTGGATTTCCGACAGCAACGGCGTGCGGTGATCGCCGGAGAAGCGGTTGGCCGCCTGGCGCACCAGCTCGAAGCAGGTGATCGAGAGGAAGCCGACGATCGCGAGGGCGCCGAGCGTCTCGAATTTCCCGTGGCCGTACGGGTGGTCCTCATCGGGTGCTTTGGTCGCGACCCGCATCACCACCAGGCCGAGCACGTTGTTCAGCGCGTCGACGCCGGCGTGCAACGCGTCGCCGAGCACGGCGAGGGAGTGCGCGAGGAGACCGACGCCGACCTTGGCCGCGACGACGACGAGGTTGGCGAACAGCAGGCCGAACAACACGCGCCGGATGCGGCTGGTCCGGTCGGGGGTTGTGGGCTGCTGCATCGGCATGGCGTGCAAGCTTGTAAATGGCGGCGGCGGAGTCAACGGACTTGACAATATTTAGATATCCGTCTAATTATTTTCCCCGTGCGGGACGCCCTGTTTCGAGCGCTGGCGGACCCCACCCGGCGGCGGATCCTCGAGCTGCTGGCCGAGCGGGACCACACGGCGGGGGAGATCGCCGAGCACTTCCCGATCGCGTTCGCCTCGGTATCCCACCACCTCGGCGTGCTCAAAGGCGCCGGGCTCGTGGCCGCCGAGCGAGAGGGCCAGCACATCCGCTATCGCCTCAATACGACCGTGTTTCAGGACGTCGTGCGTTATCTGATGGTCAAGTTCGCGGGAGGGTCCGATGCGTAATCGCTGGCTCGGGTTCGTGGTCGCGGGGGTCGCGCTGGCGGTTTCGGTGTGGGCCTGGCCGCGGCTGCCGGCCCGGGTGCCCACTTATTGGGACGTGCACGGGGTGCCCGACGGCTATTCCTCGCGGCTGGTCGCCGCCCTCCTCGTGCCGGCGATCGTCGTGGCGATGAACGGCCTGTTCCGGATCCTGCCCCGGCTCGACCCGCGGCGGGGCAACTACGAGAAGTTCCAGGACACCTACTGGCTGATCGCCAATGCGGTGGCGCTGTTTCTCCTCGGCACGCACGTGCTGGTGATGGTCAACGGGCTCGGCTACCCCGTCGCCATGTCCCGCCTCATGCCGGTGGGCGTGGGGCTGCTGTTCATCGTGCTCGGCAACTCGCTGGCGCGCCTGCAACCGACCTGGTTCGTCGGGATCCGCACGCCGTGGACACTGTCGAGCGACACGGTGTGGAGGAAGACGCACCGCACCGGCGGTTTCACGTTCGTGATCGCCGGGGTGCTGATGGTCGCGACGGCGTTCGTGTCCGGACCGATGGTGTGGATGCTCCTCGTCACGGCCGCGGTCCTGGCCGTCGCCGTGCCGGTCGTGCAGTCCTACGTGTTGTGGCGGAGGGAGCAGCATGAGAAACCCTGAGCTGGCGGCGCTCGCGATCGCTATCCTCGCCCCGGCCGCGCGCGGTCAGGCCTCCCCACCGGCACAGGCCGACACCGTCCCGCCCCCCGCCGCCAGCGAGTCGCCGTACACGATTCGCAGCGGCGACTTGGGACTCGCCGCGACGCTCACGGTGCCACGCGGGGCGAGGGGGGCGGTGCCGATCGCCGTCATCATCGCGGGCTCGGGCCCCACCGACCGCAACGGCAACTCCGTCATGGGCATCCGGCCGAATTCCTACGCGCAGCTGGCGTGGCGCCTCGCGGAGCGCGGCATCGCCACGCTGCGCTACGACAAGCGCGGCCTGCCCGGCACGCAGGGCATGTTCGACATCACACGGATGACGTTGGAGGATTTCGCGGCGGACGCCCGCGCGGCGGCGGAGTCACTGGCGCGCGATCGGCGGTTCTCGCGCGTCGTGTTGGTCGGGCACAGCGAGGGAGCGTCCCTCGCGCTCATCGCCGCCCGCCAGGGGGCGCCGGTCGCCGGCGTGGTCAGCGTTTCCGGTCTGGGCCGGCCCATCGGTGAGGTGATGCGCGAACAACTGAGCCGACAGTACGACAGCGCCACGCTCATCCGCTACGACACCGCCATGAAGTACTACCTGCGGGGCGAGCAGCCCACGGACGTGCCTCCACAGGTCGCCCCGCTCTTCCTCCCGGTGAACCAGACCTTCATGCGGTCCTGGGCGGCCTTCGATCCGCCCGCCGCCATTCGCGCCGTGCGCCAGCCCGTTCTCATCGTGCAGGGGGAGACCGACCTCCAGGCGTCCGTCGCCGACGCCGAGCGGCTGCACGCCGCCCGGCCCGACGCGCGCCTCGTCCTCGTGCCGGAGGTGAACCACGTATTGAAGCACGTCACGGACCGGACGTTGGCCGGGCAGATGGCGACGTACACGGACCCATCGATCCCGATCGTGCCCGAGGTGGTGGCGGCGATCGCGGGGTGGATCCTGGCGCTGGGCGGCCGCTAGTCGAGCGCCTGGAGCAGCGCGCCCTTCAGGTAGCCCGTTTCCGGCACCGTCACGAGCTCGGGGTGGTCGCGGCCGGCGCCGATCCAGGCGAGGACCTGGAGACGCCGGCCGGCGTCCTGGGCGGCCGCGCCGAGCATCTCGGCGAACACGCCGCGGTTCACGTGATAGGAGCAGCTGCACGTAAGCAGCACTCCCCCCGGGGCGAGGATGCGCATCGCTCGCAGGTTGATCTCCTTGTAGCCGGCGACGGCCCGCGGCACGCTGTCCTTCGTCTTGGCGAACGCCGGCGGGTCGAGCACGATGGTGTCGAAGCGCTCCTCGCGTCGCTCGAGCTCGCGCAGGAAATCGAACGCGTTCGCCTCGCGCCACACGATGTTGGTGAGGCCGTTCAGCGCCGCGTTCTCGCGCCCGCGCGCCAGGGCATCGGCGCTCGAGTCTACGGCGGTGACCTCCGCGGCGCGGCGCGCGAGGTGCACGGCGAAGGAGCCGTGATACGTGAAGAGGTCGAGGCCGCGGCCGCCGGGCCGGGTGTGCGCCCCGGCGAGCGCGCGGTTCTCCCGCTGGTCGAGGAACGCGCCGGTCTTCTGCCCGCGATGCGGAGCGGCGAGGTAACGCACGCCGACTTCTTCCACCTCCACCGTCTCGGGCACGCTGCCGAGCGCCGGGGTCACCTCGAGGGGTAACCCCTCGTGGCGGCGGATGGCGGCGTCGTTGCGCAGCAGAATGCCGTCCGGCGTGAGGGCGGCGGCGATCCCCGCGACCACATCGCTCCGCGCGCGCTCGAGACCTGCCGAGAGCAGCTGGGCGACGACGAACGGCCCATAGCGGTCCACGACGAGCGCCGGGAGGCCGTCGCCTTCCGCGTGGACGACGCGGTAGGCGGTGGCCGGGATCGTGCCGCGCCGCGCCAGGGCCGCACCGATGCGCCGGCCCCACCACGCGGCGTCGATCGGCGCGTCGTCGCGCGTCAGCAGCCGCAGGCGGATCTCCGATCGCGGAGAGTACAACGCCTGCCCGAGGAACTTGCCGCGCCGGTCGGTGACCGGTACCACGCCGGGGTCGGGCGGAGCCTCCACCACGTCGCTGCGGTAAATCCACGGATGGCCCAGCTTCCACCGCTCGGCGCCTTTGGCCTTCACGACGGCGACGGCGTCGCTCATCCGGTGGTGGGCCGGTCCGGCCGCAGCTTCGCCGCCTCCCGCAGGTACATATGTTTCAGCTCGCGCTGCGGCTGCGTCGTGTAGAAGTGGAGCAGCACGCGGATGCAGCGGGGCAGGCCGCCGGGGACCGCGACTTCGCCCGCGCCGAGCAAGGGGACGTCGGTCCAGCCGAGCAGCCGCGCCGCCCGCGCGGGATACTCGGCGGTCAGGTCCGGCGACGACGTGAAGATGGCGCTTTCGACCTCGTCGGGCCGGAAGCCGTTCGCCTCCTGGAGCATCCGCAGCAGCTCCGCGGTCGCCTCCAGGATCGCCTCGCTCGTGTTCGCGGCCGCCGTGGTGGCGCCGCGCAGTCCCCGCAGGATCTTGGCCATGGCTCTGGTCGACTCGTTGCGCTTGATGGTGCTCACCGACGCCGCCCTGCTCAAGGGCCGCGACGCCGTGGACGTGTGCCGGCGTGCCGTCAGCGGCGGCGCGACGATGGTCCAGGCCCGGCTCAAGGGCGCCCCCGCGCGCGATCTGGCGGCGCTCGCCCGCGCCCTGGTGAGCGCCCTTCCCGTGCCAGTGCTCGTCAACGACCGGGTGGACGTCGCGCTCGCGACCGGCGCCGCGGGCGCTCACCTCGGTCACGACGATCCGCCGCTCGACGCGCTCCGCCCGCACGTCCCGCCGGAGTTCATCCTCGGCGTGTCGGTCGGGTCGCGGGACGAAGCCGACCGCGCGGTCAGGTGGCCCGCCGATTACTGGAGCGTGGGCCCCTGCTTCGCCACCGCCACGAAGGCCGACGCCGGCGCCCCGCTCAGCGCCGAGGGATTCGCCGCGCTCGCCCGCACGGCGCCGGCCGGCGTTCCGGTCATCGCCATCGGCGGCCTCACCGCCGGGAACGCCGCGGCGATCATGGCGGCCGGCGCGGTGGGCATCGCGGTGACCGCGGCTGTGCTCGGCGCTAGCGACCCCGCGGCCGCGGCGCGCGCGCTGCGCGCTGCATGCGGTGGACCGCTTCAATCGCGGCCTGGTGCTCCCGATACGTGACCGAAAAGATGTGCTTGCCGTCCGGTTGCGCCACGAAGAAGAGGAACGGCACGCGCGCGGGGTACAGCGCGGCGGCCAGGTTGGCGCTGTCGGGCTGGCTGATGGGCCCCGGGGGGAGGCCCGGGACGAGGTACGTGTTGTACGGAGAGCGGATCCGCAGGTTCTTCTCGTAGACCCGGTTGAGGCGTCGGCCGTACGCATAGATCACGGTCGGATCGGCCTCCAGGCGCATCCCTTTGCGCAGTCGGTTGTGATACACGGCGGACACGTATTCGCGGTCGGGCCGGTAGCGTACCTCGGCCTGAATGATGGATGCGAGCGTGACCAGCTGGTGGCGGGTCATGCGCAGGGTGTCGAGGCGCGGCTGCCACTCCGCTTGCCAATGCGCGAGAAACTGGTCGGTCATGAGACGCACCAGCTCGGCCGCGCCGACCCGCATGCGCACCGTGTAGGTGGTCGGGTAGAGGTAGCCCTCGGCGGTGCCGGCAACCCCGGCGAGACCGAGGCGACTCAAGAGCGCCGGGTCGGCGGCGGCGGCGAGCAGCGAGTCGTGCGGGACGCCCAGTTGGCTCTGGGCGAGGTCCGCGATCTCCCGCAGCGTGAGCCCCTCCGGCACGGTCCAGCGCCTCAGCACGCCGCGGCCGCGCTTCAGGGCGTCGACGAGCTCGCTCCACCGTTCGTCGGCGCGGAAGCCGTAGATGCCGCTCTTCAGGTTTCCGGGGAGGCCGTGGAGGCGGGCGTACCAGTAGAATGTGGTGGGATGGGTGACGACGCCGCGAGCGACGAGCGAGTCCACGGCGGCGTCGAAGCTGGCGCCGCGGGGGATGGTGACGATGACGGATGGGGCATCCGGCGCTGGCCGGCCGCAGTCGAGCACAGCGATGAAAGCGCCCGCCAGCAGACCAATGCGGAATGTGGAATGTGGAATGCGGAATTGACGAGCGATCCTCGTATTGGTATTCCGCATTTCGCATTCCGCATTCCGCATTGTCACGCCGCCGAGCCCCTCTTGGCATCCATGTAATGCTGCAGCAACAGCGTCGCCGCCCACGCGTCCACGTCCGCCTTGCGGCCGCGCGTGGAGCCGCCCAGCTCACGGACGGCCTGGAGCACGCGGGCGGTGGAGAGCCGCTCGTCCCACAGCTCGACCGGGCGGCCGCTGCGCCGGGCGATGTCGCCGGCGAGGGTGCGCGCGGCGGCGGCGGCCGGACCTTCGGCGGCCGCGGCGTCCAGCGGGAGGCCGACGACGACCCCCACGACGGCGTGGTCGTCCAGGAGCGCGACGAGTTTTTGCATTGGGAACCGCTTCCCGGTGCGGCGGGTCAGCGTGGCGAGGGGCTGCGCGAGCGTCTGGGACTCGTCGGAGAGGGCCAAACCGATGCGGCGCTCACCCCAATCCACGCCGAGCAGCCGTCCCGCCCCGGCGGTCATCCCTGCTGCATCGTCTGGAAGAACTCGACGTTGTTCTTCGTGCGCTTCATCCGCTCGAGGAGGAACTCGATGCCTTCCACCGGCGGCATGTCGGCGAGGAAGTTGCGGAGCAGGTAGATCTTGTTGAGCTCTTCCTTGGAGAGCAGCAGCTCTTCCTTCCGGGTGCTGGTCTTCTGCACGTCGATCGCGGGGAACGTCCGTCGCTCGGCGATGCGCCGGTCGAGGACGACTTCCGAGTTGCCGGTGCCTTTGAACTCCTCGAAGATGACTTCATCCATGCGGGAGCCGGTGTCGATGAGCGCCGTCCCGACGATGGTGAGCGAGCCGCCGCCTTCGATCTTGCGCGCCGCGCCGAAGAAGCGCTTCGGCTTCTGCAGCGCGTTGGCGTCCACGCCGCCCGAGAGGATCTTGCCGGAGTGCGGCACCACGACGTTGTGGGCCCGACCCATGCGGGTGATCGAGTCGAGCAGGATCACGACGTCCTTGCCGTGCTCGACCAGCCGCTTCGCCTTCTCGATCACCATGTCGGCGACCTGGACGTGGCGGTCGGCCGGCTCGTCGAACGTGGAGGAAATCACCTCCACGTTCTGTCCTTTGACGTTCTCCTCCATGTCGGTCACCTCTTCGGGCCGCTCGTCGATGAGCAGCACGATGAGGTAGATCTCGGGGTGGTTCTCGATGACGGAATTGGCGAGCTTCTGGAGGAGGATCGTCTTGCCCGCCTTGGGCGGCGAGACGATGAGGGCGCGCTGGCCCTTCCCGATGGGGCTGAGCAGGTCCAGCACCCGCATCGAGATATCGCCGTCCTTGCGTTCGAGGCGGATTTTCTCCTCGGGATAGCGAGGGCGGAGGTTCTCGAAGGCGACGCGATGCTTCGCCTTCTCCGGCTCCTCGCCGTTGACCGTCTCGACCTTGAGCAACGCGAGGTAGCGCTCGCCCTCTTTGGGCGGCCGCACCTGGCCGAGAATGGTGTCGCCGGTGCGCAGGTCGAAGCGCTTGATCTGACTCGGCGAGACGTAGATGTCGTCGGGGCCGTACAGATAGTTCCAGTCGGGGCTGCGCAGGAACCCGTAGCCCTCCGGGAGGATCTCCAGCACGCCCTCCCCGCGCAGCACGGTGTCCGTGTCGAGGAGCGACTGCTCGATGCGGAAGATCAGGTCTTGCTTGCGGAGCCCCGAATAGTTTTGAATGTTGAGGCTCTCGGCCATCGCGTGCAGCTCCGCGACGGATTTCCTCTTCAACTCTGCGATGTCCACGTGTGCTTCGGCTCCGTTGGGGCTAAGGCGGGGGAACCCCGGATCTGGGGGAATGACGCGTTGCTAGTGGGTGTCTGGGAAAGCGGCGACGGGTGCAGCAGTTATCCTAGACCCCGCACGCGCCTCCGTCAAGGTCGCGCGTGGACCTGACCCCGTTCCTCGTGGCCTGGCGCCACAGCGCACTACGCGACCGCGAAGTCGTTGACGCGCTTGTACATCCGGCCCACGCCGCCCCTTCGGCGGAGCTGGCCGCCGCCCTGGCCGCGTGGCCAGGGAGCTACTACTGGTCGGATGAGCCCGACGGCCGCCACCTGATCCTCACCCGCCCGGCGCCCGGTCGGCCCCGCGAGCGCTGGGGACTGCACGCGGTCCTCTTCGCGCTGACGCTCGTCACGACGACGCTCGCCGGAGCAATCCTGGCTGGCGCGATCCGCTACGAACCCAATCCCCTGCGCCTGATGCGCGCGCTGCCGGCGGTGGGGCTCGGCCAGTGGGTATCGGGGCTCTCGTTCTCGTTGCCACTCGTCGCGATCCTGTTCGCCCACGAGCTGGGGCATTACCTGACGGCGCGCCGCTACCAGCTCGACGTGTCGCCGCCGTACTTCATCCCCGTGCCGCTGTTCCCGTCGTTCGTCGGCACGATGGGCGCGTTCATCCGCCTGCGCACCGTGGTCTCGGACCGGCGCCAGCTCTTCGACGTCGGCGTGGCGGGACCGATCGCCGGATTCGTCGTCGCGCTCCCGGTGCTCATCGTCGGGCTCGCCCTCAGCCGTCCGCCCGCGCTCGATCCGGCATTCCACGGGATGTACCTGCGGATCGGTGAGGCGGCCGCCGTGCTCGGCGACTCGCCGCTGACGTGGGTGCTGCGACGGCTGATCGTGGGTCCGGTGCCCAGCGTGTGGATTCACCCGGTGGCGTTCGCCGGCTGGGTCGGCATGTTCGTCACCATGTTGAATCTGCTCCCGCTCGCGCAGCTCGACGGCGGGCATCTGCTCTACGCGGTGTTTCCCGGCTGGCACGAGCGTGTGGCGCGGGCGTTCCTGCTCCTGACCGCGGCGCTGGGGGCGTGGTGGTGGGGCTGGTGGGTGTGGGTGTTCCTCGTGCTGGCGTTGTCTCGCGGACGCCTCGGGCATCCACCGGTCCTCGATTCGTACCGTCCGCTCCCGCCCTCGCGGCGGCGGCTCGCGTGGGCGGCGCTGCTGCTGTTCGTGGTCACGTTCATCGCGGTGCCGTTCCCGCTGTGACGTAGGCGGGCCCCTGTCCGTCTCCGTTTCACCATTGCGCAACTCTTCTCGGCTTATATCTTTACCCAAACCAGCCTACGGGTGGGCATGCCCGCACAACCGGCGCGATTTAGCGCTTCGGAACCCCGCGAAGCGGTCGTTCACGACCTCCCCCCGATTCGGTTCGATGGACAACTCATCGCTGTTCGCCTCGCCGTGCGGCGCTCGGACGACGCCATCTGGCGCGGGCGGGTGCTGTTCGGCGCCCCCGACACCGAGCACGAGCGCGCCACCGCGGAGATCTTCTGCGCCACGTCGGAACAGGAGCTGTGGCAGGCGGTGCGGGATCTGCGCGATCATCATCTGCGCGATCTGTACCGCTCCCTGCTGTAATGCCGGGCGATCTCCTGTCGAAGCTGCGGCATGACCTGTCGAACCCCCTCTCGGCGATCCTCGCCGAGGCCCAGCTGCTGCTGCTGAACGCCGACCGCTACGACGCCGAGACGGTCCAAGGTCTGCAACAGATCGAGGCGATGGCGCGCAAGATGCGCCAGATGATCCATCCGGACGCGTGAGCCGGCCGCACCGCCCGCGGTTCACCTCAACGGCGCGCTGGTGGAGCCCGGCGCGGTTGCTGCGGCGGCGCCGGGAGTGGGGGCGGTGGCCGCCTGGCCGCTGGCGACGGCGGTGGTGGTAACTGTCTTCCCGACCCGCCAGCCGTTGCTGAGATAGAGGACCAACAGCACCGCCGACGCCGCGCTCACGGCGAACTTCCATGCGGCGGGTGCGTCGCTGGTTGACAGCAGCCCCTCGATCGTCCCCGCCAACGCCAGCAGGCACACCACGGCGCCGAGCATGCGCACCGCGATGGCTCCTTCCACCACCAGGGCGTCGCGGCGCAGGCGGTCGCCGGGGGCGATCAGGGCCCGCGCGAGCCGCAGTCCCGCCCCGCCCGAGATGAAGATCGCCGTCAGCTCCAGCACGCCGTGGCCGGCGACGAAGGTCAGCAGGTACGCCGTCGCGTTGAAGTTCGCGAACACGCCGAACCCGAGCCCGAGCATCAACCCGTTGAAGACCAGGGAGTAGAGCGTCCACACGCCGGCGAGCAGTCCCCCGGCGAACGCGCCGAAGCACACCCAGATGTTGTTCGAGATGATCCACGCGGCGATCGGCGGGCGGCTTTCGGGGTCGGCCTGCGCGTACGTTTGCCCGCGCGCCTCGCGGTCCGCGGCCTGCTGCGCGCGGCTGACCATCACCGGCATGAGCTCTTCGGCAAGCTCGGGCCGCGTGCGCGCCACGCCGTAGCCGACCACCGCCGGCGCCGCGAAGAGAAGGAAGGCGACGAGCACGTAGCGCCACGAGGCCACGACGGCGGCGGGGAAATCCGCCATGAGGTACCGCGACAGCGGCGGCCGGTCCCGGCCGCGGCTGCGGTACAGCGCGTTGTGCCCCGCGCTCACGAGGCGCTCGAGATACTCTACGACCCGCGGGTCCACGCCGTAGGTGCGCGCCCGGGCCAGATCGGCGGCGACCTCGCGATAGCGCGCCGCGAACGCCGGGATCTCCCCGGGGGGCAGCGCAGCGACCCCCGCGCGCTCGACACGCGTCGCCACGGTGTGGAACGCCTCCCACGTCTCTCGCTTGTGCGCCACGAACCGCTCGGCGGGGATTGCCGTGCGCCCCGCGCCCCCGCCGCTGCGCGCGCGCGCGGCGAAGCGGCCGCGGCGCTTGCCCTGTTCCGCGGCGAACAACTCGAGGAGGTACTGCTCGGCGTCCCCCGCGCCCGGGCGCTGCGGCACTCTGGCCGCGAAGCGGTGCGCCAACTCGTGCGTCAACCGCACCTGCACGTCCGGCGCGAGGTCGCCCAGGCGGGCCAGGAAGCGGTCGAGGAGGCGGAACTCCTCCTCGGTGAGGTCGGGGGGCCCGGCCTCCGTGGGCTCCGCCGTGGCGGCGGCCGCGGCGGCGGTCAGAGCGGCGAGGGCGTGCTCGATGGGGCGGTCGCGCACGACGATCGTCCCCGCCGCCATGTCGCCCAGCCGTTTATGGCTCTTGGTCAACAGCACCAGCAGGACGCCGGGGACGAACGGGGCGAGGGGGAACAAGAAATCGATGAGCCGCAGCAGGTTGCGCACTACAGCCGCGCCCACCGTCACGGCGCGGCCGGTATCCATGACCACACGAATGCCGAGCGCCCGCTTGCCCACGGTGCGCCCGCCCCAAAACCCCTCCAGCAGCACGTAATAAAGGATTAGCCCGAAGGCGGCCAGCAGGCTGAGCAACGCCATGGCCCAGCTCGCGGCGATGCTGTCGAGCAGGGACAGGGCCCCGGCGATGATCTGGATGATCACCAGGATCGCCATGATGAGCAGCGCGTCGAGTGCCGCGGCGGCGGTGCGCGACCCGAGCCCCGCCAGCTCCAGCCGCAGCTCGACGTGCTCCGGGGTCTCGACCTCGTGCCGCTGCTGCAACCACTCCACGGGCGGCAGCGGCCCTCGCGCAGGGGCGCTCACGTCCTCATCTTACCGCGGACCGGGGGAGGGAGCGAGTGGCGGATGAGCGACTTGCGGCCGATGAGCTTCGGCGAGGTGCTGGACGGCGCGTTCACGATGTACCGCCGCCACTTCGGGCTGTTCATGAAGCTGAGCGCGGTGACGTGGGGGGTGCCCGCCGCGCTGCTCCTGTACTTGAAGCTGCGGTTCAGTGGCACCACCCCCGACCAGACCCTCGCCATCTTTCAAACCCACCTGGCCGAGCTCATCATCCTGGGCCTGGTGTGGCTGGTCGCGATCGTCGTCGCGACGGTCATGCTGACGGCCGGCTCGATTCGCGTGATCTCGTCCGCTTACCTCGGCGGCGTCTCGACCTTCGGCGACGCGCTGCGCCTCGCGGCGTCGAAGATCGTGCCGCTCGTGCTCGTGGGGCTGGGGAAGGGACTGCTGCTCCTCATCATCTGGATCGTGGGTTTCGTGGTCTGGGCCCTGCTGGTCTCCATCGCCAACCTGTTCGGCGGGGCCTCCGCGGTCCTCGTCGGCATCCTTGGCCTCGGCGCCCTGTTCTGGTTCCTGGCCTTCGTGCTGTGCGGCTACGCGCTCACAACCCCCATCGTGGTCCTCGAGGAGCTGTCCAGCTCGTTCGATACCTTCGGCCGCTCCTGGGACCTGACGCGCGGCTTCAAGCTCAAGGCGTTCGGGCTGTGGCTCGTGGTCTGGATCCTCACCTGGCTCGTCCCCTTCTGCTTCTTCTTCGGCGTGGGATACGTGGTGCAGACCAAGGCCCCGGGGCTGGAGCTGACGGTCAGCGCGGTGAACTCGCTCGTCAGCATCGTGCTCGCCCCGGTGCTGCCGTGCATGCTGACCCTCTTCTATTATGACCTGCGGATGCGGCGGGAGGGGTTCGATCTCCAGGTCCTCGGCCAGCAGATGGGGATCGGCTGACCGCGGTGCTGCTGCAGGGCGTCCCCGCGGATTCGGTGCGGCGCGCCGTCGGCGAAGTGTTCGCGCGGCCCGAGTTCCGGTGGGAGCCGCGGCGCTACGCGCTCCACTGGCTGGGCGACGCGTGGCGCCGCCTCGTGGCGTGGCTCGACGGCTTCGGCGACCGGCACCCGCTGCTCTCGCAGCTGCTGCTCTGGGCGTGCATCGTCGCCCTGGTCGTGATCGTGGTGCACTTCGGCTACGTGACGTGGCGGATCTATCGGGCCACGGTCCGGACGGTGGGGGCGGGCCCAGCCCTGGGCGCGGCGGCGCTCGCGGACCCGGCGGCGCACCGCCGCCTCGCGGAGGCGCTGGCGCGCGAGGGGCGGTACACCGAAGCGCTCGCTCACCGCTTCGTGGCGCTGGTGCTCGACCTCGAGCGGGCACGGGCGCTCCGCTACCATCCTTCCAAGACGCCCGCCGAGTACGTGGGCGAAGCGCGGCTCGACGAAACGGGCCGCGCCACGTTCGCCGGGCTCGTCGCCCGGCTGTACCGCCACGTGTTCGGCGCCGCGCCGTGCGACGAGCCGGAGTACCTGGAGTTCGGCGCGGCCGCCGACGGCCTCCGCGAGCATGTCGTACCGAACTGAAATCGCGCTGGGGCTGTTCGTGGCGGTCGCCATCACGCTCGCGATCGCCCTGGGCCGGCGGGCGCCCCGGCCCGCGGCCGAAGACGAGCCGCCGTCGACCTTGCTCACCGGTCCCGGGGGCAGCAAGGCGGCGTACGAGGTGCTCGCCCGGCTGGGGATCGCCGAAGAGCGCCGCCGCCGTCCGCTGTTCGACCTGGCGCGCGAAGGGCGGAGCCGGCCAGCGCTGCTGGTGGTCGTGGCGCCGCCGCTGTTCCTGCAGACCGCGGAGCTGGACCAGGTGGTCGACTTCGTGCGCGGCGGCGGCGAGGTGGTGGCCGCCAGCCGCGGCGGCGGCATCGCCCTGTGCTTCGGGTGGAACGCGTCCGCCAACGTCGTGAATTTCGAAGCCGAGAGCTTGCGCGTGTTGCCGCCGCGACCTGGGCTGAGCCTGCCGCGCGTGCTGTCCTACTTGAAGCCCGCCACGGACAGCGCCCCGGCGAGCGACAGCGGGGCGGGCCGGCGGGCGGGGTCGCCCACCCCGGTCGAGCGCCTCCAGAAGCTCCGCAAGGAGACGCGCTGCGGTGGTCTGGGACACGCGACCGTGGACACGCTGCTCACCACGCGGGACGGGCGCCCCGTGATCCTGCGGCTCGCATATCCCGGAGGCGGGCGGGTGACGCTCGTCGCCGAGCGGGGTTACTTCCGCAACCGCGCCTGGCGCGAGAGCGACGTGCCGTTGCTGCTGGTGCCGCTGTTGACCCCGCAGCGGCGCGGGCGCGTGAGCTGGGACGAGTATCACCACGGCAACGGGGAAGAGGGCTCGCTCACCGCCGCGGTGCTCGGCTGGCTGGGCGGAACGCCGCTGGGGTGGGCGCTGCTGCAGGTCGCGGCGGTCGCGCTGGTCGCGCTCGCGACGCTCGCCGTGCGCTTCGGCCCCGCGCGGGCCGTGATCGAGCGCCGCCGCCGCTCGCCGCTCGAGCACCTCGAGGCGTTGGCGGCGGGGCTGGAGGGGGCCGTCGGCGGCGGGGCCGACACGGCGGTCGCCCTCACCGTCGGGGGCCTGCGCCGCCGCCTCAGTCGCGCGGGGTACGTGCCGCGCGGCGACCTGGAGCCCTGGCTCGCGACGCTGGAGCTCGCACTGCCGACCACGCGCGGCCGCCGCGCGGTGCGGCAGCTGCAGGACGCCATCACTCACCCGGGCGGCGCCGAACGCGTGCTCGCCGCCGCGCAAGCCGTGGAGGACGTGTGGGAGGATCTTCGCCCGCGGACGACGCGCGCCGCCTCGTAGCGACGCTCCGCCAGGTGGTGCTGGGCCAGGACGCCGCGACGCGTGACGTCGTGGTGTGCCTGCTGGGGCGGGGCCATGCCCTGCTCGAGGGGGTGCCCGGCACCGCCAAGACGCTGCTGGTGCGCACCCTGGCGCTCGCGCTCGACGTCAAGTTCCAGCGCATCCAGTTCACGCCCGACCTGATGCCGGCCGACATTACCGGCATCTCGATGCTCACCGGCACGCAGGAATTCCGTTTCCCGAGGGACCGATCTTCGCCGACTTGGTGCTCGCCGACGAGATCAACCGGGCGCCGGCGAAGACGCAGGCGGCGCTGCTCGAGGCGATGCAGGAGCGCACCGTCACCGCGGACGGCGTGT
>Ga0209375_1000974_pt1 | contig 22753 bp, 14 predicted proteins | sample GraSoiAngelo_131_FD_185888 | JGI IMG/M metagenome (GOLD analysis project Ga0209375, IMG submission 185888) | Grasslands soil microbial communities from the Angelo Coastal Reserve, California, USA - 14_0929_02_30cm (SPAdes) (version 2) | ecosystem: Environmental > Terrestrial > Soil > Grasslands ... | reverse complement strand
GACCGTCCAGAAATCAAAATGGGAACCAAATGTGGTCAGGGGTGTAACGGGATGGGTTCATTTGGGACGAAGGGAAGCGAACTTGCTTATCCCCGTTTAATTGGAAATCACTGAGGAAACGTAGCGGGAAATGATGCTAAGAAGTTGGTTTTTCTGGAACCGGCTGGGTGGCGACGAAATCAGATTGAAATCGCGTAGCGTAAGAATCGAGCAAGTGCTGGATGCGTTCGGGGTTTTGGGACTTCAAAATGAAGCCGACGTGATGATACTTGGTGATGCGGTGCGTGATTTCCGGATCGGTGTAGGCAGAAGTGTCGGGATGTTCCTGGCGCGCAAGTGAAAGAATCACGGCAGCGTAGTCGCGGCGCGACGGCGGAAGCTGGTAGGACTGGTTCCCTGCCCCAACTTCCAAGCAGGCCCACTCTCGCCAGAGGTTGATTCCCGTGGCGGTTTCGATGACATCGGAAATGTAGGCGCCGCCGACGCGGGCAGCGACTTCGATGAAATAAAACTTACCGTCGGCATGGGACCGCAGGAACTCGGCATGCGTGACTCCGCGCATTAGGCCGAATCCCTCGAGCAAATTGCGATTGATCTGGAGGAGGGATTTGGTTTCTTCGGCTTCACGGGGAAGAGTGCGCGTAGTGAATACGCCGCCTTGGTGAGAGGTATCGAGGGGCGGAGTGCCATAGGTGTGAGCTTCGGCACAGACAACAGTGCGCTCGGAAACCACGCTGTCCACGTGATACACGGAGCCGGGGACGAATTGCTCCAGCAAATAAAAGGATTGCTGATCACCGAGCTGGTCGAGCCATTGCCACAACTGATCGGGGTAGTGAATTTTCTTCATGCCTATGCCGGAGGCTTGCGAACGAGGCTTGAGCAGCCAGGGGTTGGGAACGCGGGACATGAATTCGCGAAGATGGTCATAGTTGAGGACGTGGACGAATTCAGGGACGAGGATGCCGGCTTCGCGGGCGCGGGCGCGCATAGCCAGTTTGTCGCGAAAGTAGCGGACCGTGGTGAGGCCCATGCCTGGAATGCGGAGATGCTCGCGGAGGGCGGAGACATTTTCCATGTCAAATTCATCCAGCGCGACGATGCGATCGATGTTCCGCGACCGGGCCGCGTAGCTGACGGCGTAAATCAGGCCCTGCAGCGGAAGCTCTTCTGGCATGGTGAAGACTTCATCGATGCATTCGAATGGCCACGCGGCGTGGCGAAGTTTTTCGACGGTCAGGAGGAAGACGCGGCAGCCGAGCACTTTGCAAGTGCGGATAAATTCCTGGCCCTTTTCGTAGGAACTGACGCAGAGAATGGTGAGAGGCTGGCCTTCCGACATGCGACGCCCCCAGGAAGCCAAATGAATCGAGCGCGGATTATACAGCGGCCTCGCGTGCGGGATACAGAAATTGCAGAAACGGCGCGACGCGCTGCGCCCAGGCCGCCTCGTTGTGCTCGGCGCCTTCCACACGCACATAGTGCAAGTCGTGCTCGAGCTTCCAGCCTTTTTCGAGGAGCACGTCGCGGAATTTTTCGACTTCGTGCACGATGCGCGGGCCTTCGCGCGTGCCGATGTCCAGCCAGATGCGCGGGCGAGGCTCAACGATTGCCCCGTGCGCAAAACGATGAATCACGTGCTGGTTCCACCAGACGGACGGCGAGAGGGCGGCGATTTTCCCAAAACTGCGCGAATGCTTGAGCCCCACATAAAGGGAGACGAGGCCGCCCAGAGATGAGCCGCCGATGCCGGTATGCTGCGAGCCGGAGAGCGTGCGATATTCGCGGTCGACCAAGGGCTTCACCTCTTCGATGAGGAATTTTGCGTAGCGATCGGCGCGGCCACCGCCGAGTTTAGGCACGTGAGTGGGAGTATATTCGCGAATGCGCGCTTTCGTGTTGTACATGCCGACGATGATGAGAGGAGCGACCGAGCCCGACTGAATGCAATGATCGGCGGTCTGGCCAACGTGCCAGTCTTGGCCGGGAATGAAGGAAGTGGTGCCATCGAAAAGATTCTGGCCGTCGTGAAGATAGAGAACGGGGAAATGGCGGGCGGGCTGATCGGCGTATCCGGGCGGCGTGTAGACAATGAGGTCGCGCTGGTTGCGGAGAAAGCGCGAGCGGAATTTTTCGTGTTTGCGGAGCTGTCCGGAACTCACGGCGCGATCATCACGAGAAGATCTTTCGCTTCGACATGCTGCCCGGAGGTCACAAGAATTTTCACGATGCGTCCTGAAATGGGCGCATAGATATTGGACTGCATTTTCATGGCTTCGAGAGTGAGAAGTTTTGCGCCGCGTTCCACCGTGTGATTGGTTTGTACGGCGATGCCGCTGATGACGCCGGCAGTGGGAGCGGCGACCTGGCCCGGATCAGCAGGGTCGGCCTTCGGATGAGCGCGCTCGACCACCCGCAGCGAACGATCGCGAATATTCACTTCGCGAGGCTGGCCGTTCAATTCAAAAAAGAGCGTGCGAGTGCCATCGGGATGCGCTTCGCTGATGGTCAGAAACTTGATGATGAGAGACTTGCCAGATTCGATCTCGACAGTGATTTCTTCGCCGGACTTTAGGCCGTAGAAAAATGCGGGAGTGGGCAAAACGCTGACATCGGAATAAGTCTGGCGAAATTTGTCGTACTTAGTGAAAACGTCGGGATAGAGCAGATAGCTCAGCAGGCCGTCGCGGCGGATGGCGTGACCGATCTTTTTCTCAAGAGACTCGTGCTCCTCTTCCCATTTAATTGCCTCCAGGTTCGCGCTTGGGCGGCCGCGAAGGGGAGTCTGGCCGCGCAGGGTGATTTTTTGCAGTTTCTTTGGCCAACCGCCGGGGGGCACGCCGAGAACACCGGAAAGCATTTCGACGACGGAATTTGGAAATGACACGTCGTGATTTTCGCCGAGCTTGAGAACGTCAGCCGGCTCCATCTCCTTGGCCATCAGAAAAAGGGTCATGTCACCGACGACTTTGCTGGATGGCGTGACTTTGACGATGTCGCCGAAAAGTTGGTTGACCTGGGCGTACATCTTTTCGACCTCACGCCAACGATGGCCAAGTCCCATGGCGGCGGCCTGTTCGCGCAGATTAGTGTACTGGCCGCCGGGAATTTCATGCTGGTACAAACGCGCCGAGCCGGCCTTGGGGCCGGAATCGAAGGGAAGATAGTAGGTGCGAGCCGTTTCCCAATAGTCGGAGCATTCGTTGAGCGTGTCGATGTCGAGCTGCGTGTCGCGCGGCGTGTGGCGGAGCGCTGCGACGATGGAATTGAGATTTGGCTGGCTGGTGCCGCCGCTCATGGACGCGATGGCACCATCGGCGACGTCGACACCGGCGTCGGCAGCTTTCAGCACGGAGGCGGAGTTGATGCCGCTGGTGTCATGCGTGTGAAAGTGGATCGGAATGCCAACTTCATCGCGGAGGGCCTTCACCAAATCGAATGCGGCATAAGGTTTGCAGAGCCCGGCCATGTCTTTAATGGCCAGGAAATGCGTGCCCAGTTTCTCCAGTTGCTTGGCCATGGCGACGTAATACTTGAGCGAATATTTCGGGCGGCTTTTGTCGAGAATGTCGCCGGTGTAGCAAATGGCGGCTTCGCAAACGGCGCCGGCTTCAATGTAGCAAATGGCGGCTTCGCAAACGGCGCCGGCTTCAATGGCAGCGTCAATCGAAACGCGCATGTTCTCAATGGAATTGAGCGAATCAAAGATGCGGAAAATGTCGACGCCCTGGGCATGGGCTTCGCGAACAAATTCAGTGATGAGATTGTCGGGATAGGACGTGTAGCCGACGGCGTTGGCGCCGCGGAGAAGCATCTGGAAACAGATGTTGGGAATGCCCTCGCGCAACTCACGCAACCGTTGCCAGGGATCTTCGTGCAGAAAACGCAATGAAGTGTCAAACGTCGCGCCGCCCCACATCTCGAGACTGAAAAGATTGGGGAGGCGATGCGCGACGGCCGTGGCCGTGGCCAGCAGGTCAAATGTACGAACGCGCGTAGCCATCAGAGACTGATGAGCGTCGCGGAAAGTCGTGTCCGTAATGAGCAGGCGTTTTTCCTTTCGCGCCCAAGCGGCGAATTTTGCGGGCCCGAGCCGTTGTAGGAGCTGGTGTGTGCCGGCCGGCGGCTTGCCGGTGGGCGATGCGGGGATCACCGCTGCTTCAATTTCTTTGGGGATCTGCTTACCCTTCACTTCGGGGTTGCCGTTGAGGACGACGTCGCCGAGATAGGAGAGCAGCTTGGTGGCGCGGTCGCCGCGACTTGGAAAGCGAAAAAGCTCGGGCGACTCGTCAAGGAAAGACGTTGTAACCTCTCCGGCGCGAAACTTCGGATGATTGACGACGTTTTCGACGAAGGGAATATTCGTCTTCACGCCGCGGATTCGGAATTCGCGAAGGGCGCGGTCCATTCGCTGGCAACCTTCGGGAAGATTCGAGCCCCAAGCGGTCACTTTGACGAGGAGCGAATCGTAGTAGGCGGCGAGCGTCGCTCCGGCATAAGCGGTGCCGCCATCAAGACGAATGCCAAACCCCGCGGGAGAACGGTACGTGGAAAGCTTCCCATAGTCTGGGGCGAAGTTTTTCTCAGGGTCCTCAGTGGTCACGCGGCACTGGAGAGCCGTGCCATTGAGCGGAATGTTCTCCTGACTTGGCAAGGACATCGGCGGCTCGTGCAGCTGGTGACCCTGCGCGACAAGAATCTGCGAACGCACGAGATCGATGCCCGTCACCATTTCGGTGACCGTGTGTTCCACTTGAATGCGCGGATTGACTTCGATGAAATACCATTTCCGCGAATCCACGTCGTAGAGAAATTCGACTGTTCCCGCATTGCGATAGCCGGCCTTCCGCGCGAGCTGCACCGCGGCGTCGCAAAGTTCGCCACGAATACTCGTGGGGAGATTCGCAGCCGGAGCAACTTCGACGACTTTTTGGTGGCGCCGCTGGACCGAGCAATCGCGCTCGTAAAGATGCAACAAATTGCCGTGATGGTCGGCGAGGATTTGGACTTCGAGGTGCCGCGCGCGGGGCAAATATTTTTCCAGGAAAGTGGAGGCGTCGCCAAAGGCAGAGCGCGCTTCCCCTTGGGCTTCTTCGAGGAGAGCGTCGAGCCGCGCGGCATCATGAACGACGCGCATGCCGCGACCACCGCCGCCCATCGCGGCTTTCACAATAACGGGATAGCCGATCTCCCGAGCAATTTTCTGCGCCTCCGCCGGCGACTTGACAGGATTATCGGTCCCCGGGAGCACGGGGACGCCCGCCGAAGTAGCAAGCCTTCGAGCGGCGGTCTTGTCCCCAAGCAACTCTAAAAGGTTCGGCGGAGGTCCAACGAAAGTGATGCCGGCTTTTTCGCAGGCGCGCGCAAACGCAGGGTTTTCAGAAAGAAAGCCATAACCTGGGTGAATAGCGTCGACGCCCTTCTCCTTCGCCACCGCGACGATTCCTGCAATGTCCAGGTAGGCTTCGACAGGACCCTTGCCAGCGCCAACCTGATAGGCCTCGTCAGCTTTGAAGCGGTGCAGCGACAGCCGATCTTCCTGCGAATAGATGGCTACGGTGCGCAGGCCGAGCTCATTGGCGGCGCGAAAGATGCGTATGGCGATTTCGCTGCGATTGGCGGCGAGCAGTTTGCGGATCGGTTTGGCTTCTTTGGCTTTCTTCATGTCAGGGGCGAACAAAGCGTCGCGCGAAATTCTACATTGTTTCACGCTGGCGATGGGACTCAGGTGCAGTTTTTTCAATTTAGAGAAGCAATTATTTTTGTGCGCCGAGAGAGGCAGCCGTGCCGCGGGGCTCACCTAATCTACGGATTGGGACCCTCGGCCGTCGTCAGTTGCGCAGAATTGGCAGGAGTAGCCGTGACCTGTGCTGATTTCAGCTGTTGCAACTGCGTTTGAACTTTTGTCCAGGCTTTGGCGTTGCGCTTCATCGCGTACGGCGCATCCGGTTCCGCAAAAAAGCGCAAAAGCTCCGCCTTGACTTCCGAAGTGGCGTCCACGAACTTGTTTTCCGACAGCTTATCCAGTAACTCCGCATGGGCTTCATCATTCAAGAAGTATTTTCCGGGACCAGTTTTATCGCCGATGTCGAAATTATTATTGGGCAAGTCCAGTCTGCCTTCGCGAACCTCCGTCAATAACTCACGGTAGCGATCGAGCGTGGCGTTGAAACTGGCTTCAAACATCTGCTCGGTCTGCGGCGTCGGCGTCCGGAACTGCAGAATCTTGAGGGGCCCGAACTTGGGAATCAGCTTGAAGAGGAACGCCAGAAAACGCTCGCCAGGACTGGGTTTGCGATAATCCTTTCCCCACTCGCGTTCGTAATTTGTACGAGATAGGTTGAACAGAAACCTTTTCTTCGTTGCGTCCGGGATGTCATCCTTAATTTCGTCTTTCTTGAGGTGCCAGGCGATGCGAGTGGCCTTGGGAATCAGCTTGCTTACGTCGCGGCGGTAAGAGTTGAGAACCTTCTCTTCGCTCACGAGCACATCCTTCAGCTCGAGGCCATAGGTTTCCAGGAAGGCTCGCTCAAGTACCGGGCGCGAAACTTCGAAGCCGATGAAATCGTGATAGCTGTCTGGCGCGTAGCGTTCCCGCGCGATTTGGAGAACGTCAAAGCCAAATTCGGTTTTCACGTGCGCCAGCCGGTTATCCTCAAAGGCAACGCTGTCGCCAAATTTCTTACGGAGACCCGGATACAGAACAGGAACGGCCCGGTTGGTGCCAAGGCGGTGCCCAGCGTTGTCCGCGGCATAGTGCGAAAGCGAGCCAACGGCGAAAGCGTACTGGTTGAGATCCTGGGCGTCGCGCAGCAGAGCCTGGATGAAATCGCCGCTGCGGACGTAATGCGTTAGATCACTGAAAAAGGGGCTGCCGTACGGGTAATAGCCCATGTCTTGAATAATGGCCCCGCCATAAGCGTAGGCTTGCGCCCTGCTCAAATCTTCCTCGGTTGCTTGCGGAAATCGTTTCAGAAGGAGCGGCTTGATGTGTGTTTCCCAGGCAGCATCGATGATGGCTTCATGCGACAGAACGGCGTAAGCGTAAACGGGAGCCGGCACGGCCAGCAGAACGGCGATCGGGAAAACTAGAATCAGGCGAACGAGACTGGGCAGCCGCTTTATGCCGCGAACTCGCGACAGAGGATGCCGTTTCGGCTCCGCGCCAGGAGATAGGACGGACCGGTCCATCATGGCTTAAGCAGCGGCTGAGCGAAGCGAATGGGAACGCCAAAATTTGACCCGCCAAAACCTTTGACCACGGCAAACGTCACGCCAATCACTTCTCCATCACGATTGATGAGCGGCCCGCCTGAGCCGCCGGAAGTGGTCTGCGCATCGTAGACAATTTTGTCCGGAAGAACATCGCCGATATGGCCCTGAGTGACAAGGGGACGAATGAGTTTGCGCCGGAGAAGTTCGTTGACAACTTCTTTCGGCTTGCCACCGGTGCTCTTGGCGATTTCGTCCACGACGTCCTCTCCGGCGCGCGCAAGAATGGCGCTGATACCGGTAGCGTAACCAAGCGAAAGCAACGGCTGGCCGCTGACGGCCGCTTCCTTGCGCGCATCCATTTTCAGAACAGGCTTTTTCAAGCCGGACAAATCGCCTTTTAGCACCGCGAGGTCCGCCACGTCGGAAATTTCGGAAACACTGACGGGAACACCGGCCGTGGTATCGGGAAAATAGGCCGTCAGATCCGCAATAGTGGGACTAAGGCCCTGGCTGGTGACCGCGGTGAGTTCGTCATTTTTCCACCAAGGTTGCGCCACATGATGATTCGTAAGAATGCGGCCTTCTCCGGCCATGAATCCGGTGCCGAAGAAATCAGCGCGAACTTCCGGCGCGCGACCTTCCAACGTATAGACGGGGTTACCATCACTGTCGTGAAGAGGCTCGCCATCCGGATTGATCCCGCCGTACCGCAGGGGGCGTCCCGAGGCCCGGTCCACGAAGGCCACGGACACGTGGATGAGGCACACGCTTGGCGCGTAAGCACGAATCACCTCTTCCGCGGATTGCGATTCGCTCTCCACGCGTTTTAGGCGAGTAGTGGTATCCTCGAGCTCCTTGCGAAGCGCGGTCACGTCGCCGGGTTGGGCGTCCGAGATTTTCTGCCGCAGCTCATCTGTATGTTGCTTGAGCTGCTGCTTTTGCTCGAGAACATCGGATTGCTTAAGATCGGCGCGCGCGCTGCGAGCATCCGCCATCAATTGCTCCTGGCGGTGGGCGCCGCGCTCCATCTGAGCGATCACCGCATAAGCGCGGTTCGCTTCCTTGCTGGCCCGTCGTGAAAAAACAACGAAAATTCCAGCGATCACCAGGGCAATGGCAAATAGGGCGGAGACGCCAATCTTCAACGCTCGCCCCAAGGAAAACGCATCGCGAGTCATCTTCTCCGTTACGGCGAGCGCCTGAAAGGCAGTCTGCGCCACCTCGCGGCCCTCGTCGGCGATGCGCGTCTTTTCCCGCAGTTCGTCGAACGCATGTTTATCGCGCAACTGAACGCGAACCCGGGCGAGCAATTCCGCCGCCGCCCACGGCGAAGTAAGCACTTCGTCCGCACCGAGATCGAGCCCGCGAGCACGTTCCGCTCCCCCTCCCTTCGTGAGAAGGATCACGCGTGTCCCAGAGGTGGCGGCATTGCCTTTGACCTCGGCGAGCGCGTCGCAGCACTGGATGTCGGCAAGGTCCGCGGACAGAATCAAAAGGTCGATGCTGGCCTCTTGAACAAACTGGAATCCTTGCGCCTGGGAGGAGGATACGGCGACGTCGTAGCCGGCTGAACGCACGAGCTCTTCAAGCAGTTGGCGCGAGGCCGCATCGGGATCAACGATCAAAATACTTTGGCGTTTCGAGGACAAGTCAGCGACCTCAAGGGTTAAGAATGCTTCGGCGTGTCTTGGTTCAGCTTCATCTTCCCTGCCACATTGTTTAAAAGGGGCTCCGTGAGAATAACAGGTGACACTCTTCTGATGCACGCAACGGGATTCTGACACAAACAATTCACCAGCGAAAAGCTGAGGGAGCATCCACGAAGGTCTCTTATGGAGGGGCCGAAATTCACAAAGGAAGGGTTGCCTATGGTTCGAGGGTAGAGCCCTCCAGATAGCGATGCTAATATTTGCGAAGGACGCCGATCACACGCCCTTGAATCTTGACCTCGTTCGCCGCCACCATGATGGGAGCCATCTCCGAATTTGCCGGCTGGAGGCGTATCTTGCCCGGGCCTTCGCGATAGAAGCGCTTGAGAGTCGCTTCCTCACCGCCGATTAGGGCCACAACGATGTCACCGGCATTGGCGACCTGCGTCTGCTCGCAGACAACGAAATCGCCATCCATGATGTGATCTTCAATCATGGAAGTGCCCTTGACCTGCAAGACAAAAGAATTGCCGCCGCGCGCGAAATCGCCCAACGAAATCGTTTCGCGCTCTTCCACGGCCTCCAGCGGACGTCCCGCCGCGATTCTTCCTACCAGCGGAAGCTCCTGCATCTTGCGGTCGATGACCTGTTCCTTGACCGACTTAGGCAATTGGACGATCTCGATGGAGCGGCTCTGATTGTAACCGCGGCGAATGAAGCCCTTCTTCTCGAGCGTAGTGATGTGCTTGTGCACGGTGGCCAGGGAAGTGAGTTTCAGGCCCTTGCCGATTTCTTCAAAGCTTGGCGCGTAGCCGTGCTTGGTCTCAAACGCTACAAGGTAGTCGAGAACTTCTTTTTGCCGTTTGGTCAGAGCCATGTGCGCGCCTCCGCTTGCAGATGTTTTCCACAGGCACTTTAGGCGAAAGGAAAGCGAACGTCAAGCTAAAATTTGGCTTTGCCGATTGGACTGGCTTTGCCTCCTGTGTAGGTGGAATTACCCTCTCCGAAATCCTTCCTTCACCTGATTGTCATTCGCATGCGTGCCGAAGAAACTGTAGCCGAAAGTTCAGTCTGCGTTGCAGTGCTCCGTGGCTTTGGAAGAAGCCCAAGTTCCGCGGAGATTAAGAAGCGTGTCGAGTTCTCCCATCGGCGGTGGTGCCACATGGCGAACCATCTCGGCAACGAATCCGGCGCGAGCGCTGTTGCGAAGGGTCACGCCATTTTTCCTGCTCTGGACAAGAATCAACGTCTTAGCGAACGTATTTTTCTGAACCTACCGGTTCGCCTCTCTGGCGTCGGAAAACAAGGCGCTGATTTCCTGGAGGAAGGCCAAACTGTAGACATTAGCCGCCAAGGCGCCGCGGTCATGGTGGGAGGAGAGCTTTCCATTGGCCAGGCTGTAAAGATCCAGCGAGTTGGAGTTGGCAAAGAGGCGATGGCCCGTGTCGTAGGCCGCATTCCAGGCGGTTCGGGGGGGAATCTGTTCGGGCTGGTTTTGCTCGATCCCGAAGTAAATCTGTGGGACATTTCCTTTCCCTCACTGGCTGATGCGGAGACGGCGGTGCTCCGGGCCTTGCTCCGATGTATCGCTTGCGGGCAGCTGGCGGTGTCCTACCTCAGCGAATTTGAAACTGATCTTTTCCTCCACCATCACTGTATCTCCCGCATTTGCCTGGATTGTGGCGGCTGGACTACCTGGACCCGGCCGTACCACCAAACTTCCCCAAAGGCCGAGACTCCCGATGAACAACACGGTCTTCACCCGGCGTCACGCCACCTCTTAGCCCCTGGAACGCAGAATCAACGTTCCCACGAGCGTGTTCAAGTGGAAGCGGTTGGGTGTATTCGGCACCCCACTCTTGGAAACGAGGTTGTGCTCGTTAGGAATTTGGCGCGTGGGGGACTCAGCTTCTTTAGCGCCAGCAATTATCCCGAAGGATCGCAGGTGGAAATGGCAGTACCCTACACTTCCAGAGCCCCGAATATCTACACGCCTGCCAGGATCGTCAGTTCGCGCAAGGGCGCTGGCAAGGGTTTGATAGAATACGGAGCTGCTTACCTTTTGTAGTTACCCCAGCCACGCATCGTCGGTGCTCGAACTCTGCTTGCTTGCTCGCTCTCACTTGAGAGGCTTCCGCCGAGCGCTGCTTGGAGGCCAATCGATCGGCCTCCGTTTTCAAGAATTCTTATTCTGCGACGAGGTTACGGATACCTTGAATCAGGGAGCTCAACGTTCGTGGAGAATCGAAGACCAGCTCCAACTGCTGGTGGAAAGCGTGAAGGACTACGCGATTTTCATGCTCGATCCCGAAGGGAATGTCGCGACATGGAATCAGGGAGCTGAACTCATAAAGGGGTACAAGGCCGACGAAGTCCGTGGCCGCCATTTCTCGATTTTTTACACTCCCGAGGAAATGGAAGAGGGAAAGCCCGCGCAGGAGTTGCGAATCGCCGCGACCGAAGGCCGGTTCGAAGCTGAAGGCTGGCGTGTGCGGAAGGACGGAACGCGTTTTTGGGCCAACGTGATCATTACTGCGATTAGGAATGAGCAGGGACGGCTCTGCGGCTATGGAAAAGTCACGCGCGATTTGACGGAGCGCAAATGGGCCATGGGTTCCACGTTCGAGAAGTTATTTCGTGTCAACCCTTACCCGATTATGCTCAGCACGCTGGAAGATGGGCGCTACCTTGAAGTGAACGAATCGTTTTGCAAGCTGACGAGATACAGCGCCAAAGAACTAATCGGTCAAAGGTCGAACGATCTGGGGATTTGGGTGGAACCGGACATGCGTACGCGCGTCGTCTCGGAATTATCCGCCGGGCATCCAGTCCGGGAATTGGAAACCACGTTGCGGACCAAGTCGGGCCAGATGCGGACAGTCCAGCTCTCTGCCGACTTGATCGAGTTCGCCGGCAATCGTTGCCTGTTCGCAACCCTCATGGACATTACCGAGAGCCGCAGACTGGAAGCGGCCGTCGAAGAATTGTCAACACCCGTTCTGCAAGCTCAGGAAGGGCTGCTGGTTGTGCCGTTGATCGGCTTGGTGGACGCAAGGCGCGCGGCGCAATTGCGCACCCAACTGCTCAATGACATCCGCGCGCAACGTGCCAAGGCTGTCGTGATTGACTTAACGGGGGTGCCGAAGATCGACCCGGAAACCGCCGATGGTTTGTTGCGCACGGTCGAAGCGGTCCGGCTCCTTGGGGCATTCGTCATCCTTGCCGGCATTTCGCTGGGCATCGCGGATACATTGGTCGGAATTGGCGCCGAGTTACTCACCATCAAAACTACCGCCGATTTGCAAAGTGGCCTGGAAGAAGCCAAAGCACTGATGGACCAGGCGAACAACTGAGGAACTGGGTGTGAGGAACTGGGTGGAGTCACCCCAGCGAAGCTCGTTTCCGGATAAGGCACAGCCCATTGCGGCAGGCACTCTATCCGCCACTCGCGGGCCGGTGTGATATCCTGTAAGGTGTCGGCTCCCGGCGGGCTGCCTTAGAAACCATCCTTTCACCGCAGCGCCTCGTCCTTATGATTGAGCCACACTCCCGGAGACAGGGAGTTCGTCGAAGCGAAGTGCCGGAGGTTCGGACAAGAATGTCTACGCTCGCGGAAGTTCCACCAGTAAAAAACAAGCGCGAAGTGCTGGATCAGGCGGTCATCCGCTTCGCGGGAGATTCCGGTGACGGCATGCAGATCACCGGCAGCCAGTTCACCAATACCGCCGCGCTCTACGGCAATGATATTGCCACGTTTCCGGATTACCCGGCCGAAATTCGCGCCCCTGCCGGCACGATTCCCGGTGTGAGCGGTTTTCAGTTGCACTTCTCCTCCAATGAGGTCTACACCCCCGGCGATGCTATCGACGTGCTGATCGCCATGAATCCGGCGGCGCTAAAAGTGAATGTTGCCGACCTCAAAGCCAACGGAATCCTGATCGTCAACAGTGACAGTTTCAAAGAGGGCGACCTGCGCAAGGCGCAGATGACCTCGAATCCGCTGGAGGATCATTCCCTCGATAAGTTCCGGCTGTTTTCGGTGGAACTCGAACGGCTGACGCGGCGTTCGCTTGAGCATCTGGGACTCGATGCCAAGTCCATGGACCGCTGCAAGAACTTCTTCGCGCTGGGCATGTGCTACTGGCTTTATAACCGTTCGATGGACCCGACGGTCCGGTGGATTGAAGACAAGTTCAAGAACAAGCCGCTGCTCGTGGAAGCGAACAAGCTCGCTTTGAAGGGCGGCTATTCCTACTGCGAAGCGACGGAAGCGTTTCAAATCAGTTATGAAATCCCGCCGGCGCAGCTCACTCCCGGGCTTTACCGAAGCATGAGCGGCAATCAGGCGCTCGCGCTGGGTTTTGTTACCGCATCTCAGAAATCGGGGCTGAGGCTTTTTCAAGGCAGTTACCCGATTACCCCAGCTTCCGACATTCTGCACGAGCTCTCTCAGTACAAAGACTTTGGCGTGATGACCTTTCAGGCGGAAGACGAAATTGCCGCCATCACGTCGGCGATCGGAGCGGCATACGCCGGGGCGCTGGCCATCACCACAACGTCCGGCCCAGGTATGGCCCTGAAGACAGAAGCGTTAGGTCTTGCGGTCGCGGTCGAGATCCCGCTGGTCATTTGCGACATCCAGCGCGGCGGCCCCTCAACCGGCCTTCCGACCAAAACTGAGCAAGCGGACCTGTTGCAGGCGCTCTTCGGCCGCAACTCCGAGGCGCCCATTCCGGTGCTGGCTGCAGCAACACCAGCAGACTGCTTCTGGGTGGCCATTGAAGCCTGCCGCATCGCTGTCAAGTACATGGTGCCGGTAATTATTCTCTCGGACGGTTACCTTGCAAACGGTGCCGAGCCGTGGCGAATACCCGAGCTGAAAGATATCCCGGACTTCCCGGTGAAATTTGCGTCCGACCCAGTCAGCTTCCTGCCATACAAACGCGATCCGCACACTCTGGCGCGCCCGTGGGCTGTGCCGGGTACTCCCGGCCTCGAACATCGCATCGGCGGCCTTGAGAAACAGGACCCCACGGGAAATATCAATTACGAGCCGTTGAACCACGAGAATATGGTTCGTGTCCGCGCCGCCAAAGTCGCCGCGGTCGCGCAGGACATTCCCAATGTGCTTCCTGCGGGGGATCCGGAAGGCGACCTGTTGATCGTGGCGTGGGGTTCAACTTGCGGCTCGATTACGGCCGCCTTGAAAGCACAGCGCGCCAAGGGACGCAGGATCGGCCACCTCCATCTGCGGCATCTCAATCCGCTCCCCTCTAATCTGGGCGAAGTACTCAAACGCTATAAGAAGGTGCTTGTCCCGGAATTGAACATGGGCCAGCTCTTGTGGGTGTTGCGCGCCAAGTTTCTCGTAGATGCAGTCGGCCTCAACAAGATCCAAGGCCGGCCCTTCAAGCAGGCCGAATTGGACCAAAAAATCGAAGAGATGTTGGGACTCTAGGAGATTCGATCATGGGAACAGCGACGCTGCCGCCGCCTCTTACCAAGAAAGACTTTCAAACCGACCAGGAAGTACGCTGGTGCCCCGGCTGCGGAGACTACGCGATTCTCTCCGCGGTGCAGTCCGTCTTTCCGGAGCTAGGCATCAAGCGCGAAAACTTCGTGGTCGTTTCCGGCATCGGCTGCTCCAGCCGCTTTCCCTATTACATGAACACCTTTGGCTTCCACACCATCCACGGCCGCGCCCCGGCCGTAGCCACCGGCATTAAGGCCATTCGCCCGGACTTGGAAGTTTGGGTAGCCACCGGCGACGGCGACGCACTATCCATCGGCGGGAATCATACGATTCACATGCTGCGGCGCAATGTCGGCATCAAGGTCCTGCTTTTCAACAATAAAATCTACGGTTTGACCAAGGGCCAGTATTCGCCGACTTCGGAGTACAACAAGAAGACGAAATCAACACCGTTCGGGTCATTAGACCGCCCCTTCAATCCGATCTCACTGGCAATTGGTTCGGAGGCGACTTTCGTGGCTCGCTCCGTCGACGTCTTCCAGGGGCACCTGAAGGAAACATTGAAGCATGCCGCAGCTCACCGGGGTTCCGCTTTTGTGGAGATTCTTCAAAACTGCAATATTTTCAACGATGGCGCGTGGTTCTCCCTCACTGAACGCGACGCACGCAGCGAGCACGTGATCCAGCTTGAGCACGGTAAGCCGCTCGTATTCGGCAAGAATCGCGATAAGGGCATCCGCCGGAAACCGGACGGCGACATCGAAGTCGTCCAATTCGGCAACGGCATTACGGAGAGCGATCTCGTCGTCCACGACGCGCACCACCCGCGTCCTTCTTACGCCTTCCTGCTTTCGCATATGGAGCACCGGCCCGGCTTCCCGACGCCCATTGGCGTTTTCCGTGCCTGGGATGATCTCCCGCGCTACGAAGACGTGATGAACCAGCAAATCAAGGACGTCATCGCCAAACGGGGCCCCGGCGACCTCGGCAAGCTTCTGCGCGCTGGGGACACGTGGGAAGTAAAGTGACCAGCGCTCCTTCGAAAACTTAGAACTCGACAGCAATGATCCCAAAGCGTCGCGCCCACCTCAGTCGCGGCGCTTCATTGTTTTGTAGTTATCCATACGGCGCCTGGGCTGTAAGTCGCCCTCCAACGCGTACACTCAGCCCGTCTCTCTTTCTGCAAGCCCTTTGCTTTCAACCGAGTAAGTACTCCCGAGTACGACATCGTGCGACATCCTCTGTTCCGGAGCTGCTTGGCGTTCCTTGTCGCTTGAAGACCTCCTGGACACCTCGTAGTGTGAACTCAGCGGCGGCTTTCCTTTTTGCTTTGGAAACCGCAGCGAGAAGTGGAAGGAGAAGCACCCATGTTTTACGCGCGCCTGCACGTCACCTTTGTGGGAGTCATCGCGACGCTGGTGGACTCGGTCGTGGTGGCGGAATTTGCCGGCTACTGCCTTCACCGGCTTCTGCACAGTGACAAATTCCCGGCCCTCAGCCGCGGCCACCTGATCCATCATTTCCTGGTCTACGGGCCCACTCAGCCCATGCGCGCCGGCGAGTACCACGACGCGACCGATCATCGCTTCTCCCTCGGCAATGTGGGGATCGAATGGCTCGCGCCGTCTGCGATTATTCTGCTGTTTTGCTGGGCAGCGATGGGGTTACTTAGTGTACTACCCGTGTACCAAGCACTCTCGCTGTGTACTTTGCTCGGCTGGCCCATCCTCATGTTCAGCTACCTGCACGACAGGATGCACACCGAGAACTTCTGGATGACGCGCGTTCCTCTGCTTAGGTCGTGGTTCCTGAAAGCCAGAAGGCTGCACGACATCCATCACCGGAGCGTCAACAGCAAAGGCTTCATGGACACGAACTTCGGCATCGGGTTCTACATTTTTGACCGCTGCTTCCGGACCCTGGCCAAGCGGCACCGCGCGTTCAACTGGCAAGGCTATCAGTCGGCCATCGAGCGCTATGGATTGGACGAATCGGAGCTCGTGTCATTGCGCGGCTGCAGCAAGGCACTGTTTCACAAGGAAATTGGAAGCAGGACAGTTTCGCAAAACACAAATCGCCAGATGTTCAATCAGATGAACACGCTACGCCAAGGCATGCCTCGCCAGAATGTTCACTAACGGGCGCCATTCTTTCAGTCATCCAGGCCCTCCTTAAGAATTCAATTGTGAAACCTCCAGGGATTTGCTACATCCAATAAAGGCTAGCCTTCGAACGCTCCATGGAAGACCTTTCAAAAATCGGCTCTTTTGCACTGTTGGGCGATGCGGACCCCGTCCCCCAGAGCTTGTTCCTTTCCCATCCGGATCAGGCCAATACCCTTGCTCTCCTTTATGAAGTCAGCCGCGAAGTCACCTCCATCCTCGACCGCGAAGAACTTCTCCGCCGCGTCGCGGAGCGCATCAAGAAAATCGTGAGGTACGACATCTTCAGCGTCATGCTCTGGAACGAACAGAGCGAGCATCTGGAAAGCGTTTTCACCATGCGCTGCGGTGATTCCCTTCCTGCGCGTATGCGCGTGCCTCTCCACAAAGGACTCACCGGAACGGCCGCAGGCGAGCGGCGCGTCCTGCGGATCAATGACGTCACGGAAGATCCGCGTTACCTCCACTGTGATAGCGGCGTTGTGGCGCGCTCGGAACTCGTCTCCAATGTGCCTCTCTTGTTGTGCGACCGGCTCATTGGAGTCCTCGATCTCGAAAGCTCGGAGCCTCACGCCTTCACCCTGGAGCACGAGCGCATGCTGTCAACGCTAGGCTCTTACGTGGCAATCGCGCTGGAAAACGCCCGGCTCTACCAGGAGGCCCGGGAAAGCGAGCGCCGGCTCCGCAGCGAATTGGACACCGCGAGGGAGATCCAGCGGCAGCTCCTGCCCACCGGTGCGCGCGAAGTCCCTGGCCTCGATTTGGCGGCCGGGTATGTGCCCGCCCGGGAGTTGGGCGGAGACTTTTACGACTTCCTGCCTTACGGTGAGGGCCGCTTGGCTCTGGCTCTGGGCGATGTTTCAGGCAAAGGTACCGCCGCCGCCTTGTACGGCTCCCTGGCCATCGGCACCGTTCGCGAAATCGTTGTCGACCGCGCTTGTGAACCGGCATGCATGCTGGCTCTTCTGAATCAACGGCTCCACGCCGCGCGGCTGGATTCGCGGTTTATTGCCATGCTGTTCGCGATTTACGACGCATCCACGCGGCGGCTTACACTGTCGAACGCCGGTGGACCGTATCCGCTCCTCGTCCGCGATGGGCGGCTTACACTGTCGAACGCCGGTGGACCGTATCCGCTCCTCGTCCGCGATGGCCATGTGATTTCCATTCGCTTGGAAGGTGTGCCGCTCGGCCTGCTCCCCGGCACCCAATATGATGAATCCACAATCGATCTGCAGCCCGGCGACGTGATCCTCTTTGCTTCCGACGGCATCCTCGAATCAGCAAACGCCACGGATGAAGAGTTCGGCTTGCAGCGCTTGTCTGCTCTTCTCAGCGCGATTTCTCCGGAAGATTCCGCCCGCGCGATTGCGGATCGTATTCTCGAAGAAACCGACAACCACAGCGGCGTTGATTCCACGCCGCACGACGATCGCACTCTGGTCGTCCTTCGCGTAACCGACGAAACCGCTTCGGACTTCTCGAAACTGCCGATCATCTATTGATGCAAGCAAGAAATCTTGATGGAAGCAAAAAGAAACGCTGCGGAGGCCTTCCGCAGCGTAGGAAACCCAATCTGTTGAGTTAATTGCCAGTATTGATGGCCACGGCGTGCCCGGCATTGGCAAAATAATTCTGCTCGCGGAGCTTGCGGTAGATTCGCCCTGCAACAACGGCGGCTGTAGGGCCCTTCACTCTGCGCGTGTTACCGCGCAGCAGGACGGCGAGCGCGATTTTCGGGTGTGCGTCGTCGGCGTAAGTAAGGAACCAGCCGATTTTCGAAGGCGTCGTGTGATCGTCACAAGTGCCCGTTTTGCCCAGCGGCATCTCGTCCCCGCCCCGGTCAAAACTGGATTTGCCCGTGCCATAAAGGACTGCGGCCAGCAAGCCTTCGCGGATCTCCGGCAGAATCGGCCCGATGTTCAATTCGCGCTTCACGCGCGGGGTGAAATTCTCAACTTCTTCCTGGCTATGCGGATACTGCAAATAATAAAGAGTTCCGCCATTCGCGAACGCCGCGGAGAGCGCCGCGAGTTGCAGTGGGGTAACCTGAATTCCTTCGCCAAAGCTGGACATTCGCGCGACTCCGCCGTAAGCGGGCGGCGTGGTCGGAAACGACCCCGGATGCTCGTCAGGCAGGTTGTATCCGGCAAGTTCTCCCAGGCCGAGCAGGCGGCCGTATTTGGAAACCGTCTCAAATCCCATGCGCGACCCGAGTTGTTCGAAAAACACGTTGTTCGAGTGGGCCATCGCTTCCGTCAAGTTCATGTACTTGCGGCGCCCCACCTTCAGCATCGTGTCGCGGGTGATGACATTTTCCTCCAGGGCGGCGAGCGCAATGGTGGGCTTGATGGTCGAGCAAGGAATGTAGCCGTCGCCGAAAGCAATCTTTTGATTCACGACCGTCAGAATGCGGCCGGTGTTCGGATCAACGGCCACCACCGCTCCGTTGTAACGGCCAAGCGCGGAAACCGCGGCTTCGCGAACGATGGGGTCATCATAGGCGCCGTCGTCCGTGCTGGTGGAATCCGCGAACGTAGGGACGCCCCGATAACGCGCCACGTACTTGTGCGTGCGCCTCACGGCTGACCCCGCACCGGGCGCTGCTGGCAAGGGCATCGCAGTGAATGCCGCCATTAATATCGAAATAGTTGCTTTTCCGAACTGCTTCACCGTTCCCGCCTCTTCCGAATGACCGCGAACCGGTCAACTCGCCCCGTTCTGCCCCACGCTAAAATCACTGGGGTCAGAGTTTTACCTGACGCGGTCCATAGCGTCAACAAGCATTCACAAAAATGTTCGTTGCTGCTACCGGCTCGCTACTGCCGGTCGACACGCCGTTGAGACTCATTGCATCCCGCCCGCCATTCAAGGGCATCATTGATTTGATGCGACTTAACTTCGGCGCGACCAATAGTCTCAGCATCCAAGAGAAACACTTTCTCTCAGATTGAGACATATTTTAGAGTTTTGTGCCCTGCTCGCACAATAGTCTGCTAGCGCTAGTACGAGCTATGTGCTTTATTTTGAATAGCTGACCGTCGGGGCAGGAACCTGAACCTTCGTCCGGCCAGTATGGCTCTTCCACGCGGAAGCAGTTCTCCCAGTGGCCTCAAAAAAGCCGGCCTTCCACCTGTCGGCAGAAGGTCCGGCCTCAAATTATCGTACGTTTTCGTTTAGCGCGTCGGACGGGCTTTGGAAGCCTCTGCACCGGCAGTCGCCGCCGAAGTCTTCATCGGCGGTTTCTCCGGTGTTGCAGTCGCGGCGTGTCCATTCGGTCCAGGTGCAGCCGCGCTCGAATTGCCTGGCACCGGGATTTCGAGCTTCTTGCGCAGCGCGTTTTCCAGCTTGTCACGAATGTCCTTGTTTTCTTTCAGGAAGACGCGCGCATTTTCGCGGCCCTGGCCCATGCGTTCGCCGCCGAAGCTGATCCACGTGCCGCTCTTCTCGAGCACGCCCTTATCCACACCCAGGTCGATCAGGTCGCCCTCGCGCGAAATCCCTTCGCCGTAGACGATGTCGAATTCGGCTTCGCGGAACGGCGCGGCCACTTTATTCTTCACCACTTTTGCGCGGGTCCGCGAACCGACCACCTTGTCGCCTTCCTTAATGGCCTGAATGCGCCGGATGTCCACACGCATCGAGGCGTAAAACTTCAGCGCGCGGCCACCCGTAGTCGTCTCCGGGTTGCCGAACATCACACCAATTTTCTCGCGAATCTGGTTGATAAAAATCAAGCACGTGCGCGACTTCGAGACAATGCCGGTCAGCTTGCGCAGCGCCTGCGACATCAACCGCGCTTGCAAACCCATTTGCGGATCGCCCATGTCGCCTTCGAGTTCGGCCTTGGGAACCAGCGCCGCCACGGAGTCCACGACAACAATATCCACGCCGCCCGAGCGAATGAGCGTTTCCGCGATCTCCAGCGCCTGCTCGCCGTTATCCGGCTGCGACACCAGCAGGTTGTCCACGTCCACGCCCAGCTTCCGCGCATAGACCGGATCGAGCGCATGCTCTGCGTCAATGAACGCCGCCTGCCCGCCCAGTTTCTGCGCCTCGGCGATAACGTGCAGCGTCATGGTGGTCTTGCCGCCGGATTCCGGGCCGTAAATCTCGATCACGCGCCCACGCGGGAAACCGCCCACGCCTAGCGCCGCGTCAATCGAGAGACATCCGCTGGGAATTACACTGACGGGCACCAGAACATCCCGGCTGCCCAGGCGCATGATCGCGCCCTTACCGTGGTCTTTTTCAATCTGCGATATCGCCGCTGCCAGCAATCTTTCTCTGTCGTCTGCCATTTCACACCTCGGTGGAGGAAAGTAGGAAACTTGGCCTGCGGGGCCGATGACTTGGGTTCTACGCCGGGAAAGCGCATCGCCTTTGTCCCTGGATATAACGAAGTGTGGAGCTTACCACTCGATTCATCTTTTCGCCATCCCTTTTAAAAGCAGCCCCGAACCGCCTTAAATGCCATGTCACCGTTGACAACCGTGCTCCGCGTCGTGGTCCCTGAGCCGCGCCTGCGCCGTCTGCTCGCGCTCATCCAACGCCATCCGTTCCCGGTGGGTCAGTTGCCTCAATCGCGAGAGGTTCCGGCCTCGCGTACGAGCCTCGGAGAACTCCTCTTCGAGTCTCTCACGTTCCAGACAGCTTAGAACACTGCTCGAAAAACCGCGCATGGTGCACCTGTTGAAAACTGCGAGGAGCAAAATAACACTAAGGCGAACAAAAAGCAAATACTATGTTCGCCTTATGTTCGCCTTTACACCCAAAGCCGAGAGCTATCTAGAGACGACTCCCAATTCCACTCTTGCTTCTGTGCAACTGCCGACCCAGCCACAAGACTCCGTTCTAGCAACCTAATAATGTGCTCTCTCATAGAAGCATAAAGCCGAGCCGATGCGCGGGAGCAAGATGCCGAACAAAAACATCGCTGGCGGAACAATTAGGCCAACCCAGTAATCTCCCTGGATTGTGCATCTGCCACCCATCGCACACCTCAACGAGCTTGGAAAAAGAGGCGCGCTAAACAAGACCACGAGACAGAGCCAGATCCGAATGAAAATGCGAACTGCCTTCCACACTTCCCAATACGCTTCAACCAGAGTGCCTCACCCATCAGCTATCATTTGCCCGAACAGGACCGGACCAAAACTGTTACGCCAGTAACGTCGTTTGTGCAAACGGAACTCGTTACCCGCGATGCGACCGAGGATTGGCTTCTTACCTTTGTAGCCGGAGAACGAGAACAAAGTTCGCTCATCAAGGTCAATCTGTCCCGCCAGTCTTGCGATACTAGTCGTAGGCGGATAATCACTGTGCAGCACGATATCTAATTTCTTTGCTATGGCCTCAATACAATCCCGAGGTCGGACCAGCCTTCAAGAATAACTATAGAAGCCGCGGCCGGATTTGCGGCCCAGCCAGCCAGCAGCAACATATTTCTTCAGCAAAGGGCAAGCTCGATACTTCGGGTCGCCCAGTCCTTCCTGGAGCACGTCCATAATGTCCACACAAACATCCAGCCCAATAAAATCCGCCAGCTGCAGCGGCCCCATCGGATGATTCATTCCCATCTTCATCACCGAGTCGACGGCTTCCGCCGTAGCCACGCCTTCCATGACGCAGTAAGCCGCCTCGTTGATCAGCGGCATCAGCACGCGATTCGAAACAAAACCCGGCGCATCGTTCACGGCGACCGGCTTCTTCTCCAGCTTCTCCGCCAGCTTCATGGTGGTCTCAAACGTGGCGTCGCTCGTCTGCAGTGCGCGAATCACTTCCACCAGCGCCATGACCGGCACCGGGTTCATGAAGTGCATCCCCACAAATCGGTCCGGCCGTTTCGTCAGCGCCGCCAGCGCGGTCATCGAAATCGACGAAGTGTTGCTGGCAATAATAACCTCCGGCCGTAAAATTCCGTCGACCTCCCCGAGCACCACCCGCTTGATCTCCAGTTTCTCTGGCACAGCCTCGACAACAAAATCAGCTGCCGCAATCGCAGTCATTTCCGTCACAGGCTGCAGCCGACCAAGCACGCTTCCCTTTTCCGCCTCCGCAATCTTCCCCTTCTTAATTTCTCGGTCCAGATTCTTCGCGATCGTCTCCATGCCACGGTCCAGAAATCGCTGCTCCACGTCTCGCAGAATCACCTTGTAGCCGGCCCGCGCAAACACGTGCGCAATGCCATTCCCCATCGTCCCCGCGCCCATCACGGCGATAGTCTTGATATCGGCAAGGTTCAAGAAGCCTCC
>Ga0209375_1000971_pt1 | contig 22804 bp, 20 predicted proteins | sample GraSoiAngelo_131_FD_185888 | JGI IMG/M metagenome (GOLD analysis project Ga0209375, IMG submission 185888) | Grasslands soil microbial communities from the Angelo Coastal Reserve, California, USA - 14_0929_02_30cm (SPAdes) (version 2) | ecosystem: Environmental > Terrestrial > Soil > Grasslands ... | reverse complement strand
TCCAAGCGACCGGGACGGTCCCTCGAGCGGTTTCCGACCAGAGGTCCCGCATCCGGCCGGTGACGAAGTCCAGATTGTCGCCGTCCGGGACCGCGAGGACGACGTAGGCCTTGTTCTCGAGAGACGGGAGGGGCGGTGCGGGCGATCGCTGGGACCGCGTCTCGTTCCGGCCCAACGCGGTGAGGACGGAGAGGTTCGGGACCTCCTGCCCGCCGACGACGAACTTGCCCTCGGCCGATGCCATCTGAACGAACGAATTCTCCTCCGTCAACGTCGGGCTGTTGAACCAACCGAGGATCGGGGTGCCGCGAGGAGTCGCGTGAAGGATCCGTTTCGTCGCGGCGGTCTCGGCCGGGCTCGCCAAGATTCCCTGGGGGAAGTAGAACACGAAGGTCTTGGTCGCGATCAGGTAGTCCCGAATCGCCCAACGGTCCGGCGGCAGGATTGAAAGGAGCGTCGGCGTGCTCGACGGGTAGAGTTCCCGCAAGGCGCGGTCGAAGGCTCCAATCGCCCCGAGGGAGGACCAGTCGGTTCGGGAGGCGTAGTCGAAGAGGATCGGGAGTCCGGTCCGCGCGGCCACCCATCCGGCGAGGTCCGGGCCGACGAGGAGCCAACCGCTTTGCGCAGCAATCATCGTCCCGATGTCGATCGACTCGGGCCTGCTCGGGTCGAAGACGACCAGCCCGTGGGCGCGGTTCGCATAGGCGTCGATGGCCTGGTTCGGTGAGATCCTGTCGTAGGATACGTTGTATCGCGACGCGAGGAAGGAAAGCATGGCCGAGGTGTTCCCTTTCACCTGGTCTTGGTCCAGGTACAGCTCGACCCCGTCTCGGTTGACGAGACCCTGCAACGAGGTCAGGAGAAGGCGGCTCGATAAGTTCGCCCCCGGTTCGACCGAAACCACGTGAAGCATCGGCCCCATCCGGAGAATCGGAAAGGGACTCTGTCCCGGCGGCATGTGGGGCTGGCCCGGGCCGGTGGGAGATGGAAGGACCCAGAGGACGTTCGCACCGAGCACGCCGACGATCAAGAGCACGAGGATCACCCCCGCCACTTTCATGGGGCGGTCTGCTGGATCGTCCCGGCTCCGATCGATACCGATCCCTCGAACCGTCGACCGAAGTCGACGGGGGGTCGCAAACGAGCCGAGTTCAATATCCTTTCCTCCCGCGACGGCCACACCATCCAACAGTTTCACTCACCTCCCCGAGGCCTCCGGTTAAGGGCGACGACTTTTTCGGGCGGACGTGGACGAGCTCCTCGGGATTTCCGTGCCGTCACCCCGGGAGTCCTTCTCGATCCGCGAGACCACGGTTCGGCAGGCCCTCCGCCCCGACCCGCTGCTGGGGATCGACTACTCGTTCAACCCGTACGTCGGCTGCTACCACGGATGCGCGTTCTGTTACGTCCCTCGACTCCTCCAGATCGATCGCTCGGAATGGGGAACGTCGGTGGTGGTCAAGAGGAACGCCGCCTCCGTCCTCGCGAAGGAAACGAGACGACTTCCGAAAGGCCTCGTGGCCATCTCGACGGCGACGGATCCGTACCAATTCGTGGAAGGGAAATATCGGATCACACGACACGCGTTGGAAGTCCTCCTCCGGGCGGACTGGCCGGTCTCCGTCCTCTCGCGGTCCCCTCTGATGCTCCGGGACGTCGACCTCTTCACGCGGTTTCGCTCGATCGAAGTCGGCATGTCGGTCCCGACCTTGGACGATCAGGCCCGGGCCCTCCTCGAACCGTGGGCTCCCCCAATCGAAGGACGGCTGCGCTGCCTCCGGGCCCTGGCCGATGCCGGCCTCCCGACTTTCGTCGGATTCGCGCCGGCCTATCCGCCGACCGCGGGCTGGACACCGGAGCGAATCGCGGACGTGTTCGCCTCGGCCGGTGTGAAAAAGATGTTCTCGCGGGTCCTCGACCCGCGATGGGGCGCCCGGGACGCGATGCTCGCTCGTCTCGCAGGCTCACCTCTGGAGGGAGAACTGCGACCCATTTCGGACATCGCATACATGGACCGTTTCCTTGACGCGCTGGCGGATGCATGCGACGCCAGCGGCGTTGACTTTCGCCGGTGGAGGGACGATTCCGCGCGGAACGAATTTACGGCGCGACATGCGCGCGCCTCGACCGTCCTCCCTGCAGAGTAGCCTTATAGCGCACGGTACCATCGGCCGGCGGGCCGATCGCTCATGAGCCGCGCCGATCGGTCAATCGGGAGGAGAACTTCGCCGTGTGGCGGGGCGGACTCGAGGGGATCCAATGAAAGCGATTGTCTGCACGAAATACGGACCGCCGACCGTCCTCCAGGCCGAGGAAGTGGAAAAGCCGACCCCGAAGGATGATCAGGTCCTGATCCGGGTCCGTGCGACGACCGTGACCTCGGGGGACGTCCGTCTGCGGAAGGCGGATCCATTTCTCATTCGGCTCTTCTTCGGCCTCTTGAAACCGAGGAAGCCCATCCTCGGGTCGGACTTTGCCGGAGAAGTCGAAGCGGTCGGAAAGGAGGTACGCCGATTCAAACCGGGGGACCAAGTCTTCGGGCTCGGCGCCAGGACGTACGCCGAGTACACTTGCCTGACAGAGAAGGGTCCGCGCGCCCTCAAACCGGCCAACGCGACCTTCGAGGAAGCCGCCGCCATCCCGTGGGGAGCCGGATGTTCGTTGTATTTCCTTCGCCGAGGAGGCATCCGCGCGGGACAAAAGGTCCTCATCTACGGAGCCTCCGGGTCCTTGGGCACCGCGGCGGTCCAGTTGGCGAAGTCCTTCGGGGCCGAAGTCACCGCGGTCTGCAGCACCGCGAATCTGGAATTGGTGAAGTCGCTCGGAGCGGACAAGGTCATCGACTACACGAAGGAGGACTTCGCGGCGGCCGGGCCCTACGATCTCGTCTACCACACCGTCGGCAAGATCTCGTTCTCGAAGGGCCTGAGATCACTCAAGAAAGGAGGCGCCTATGTCAGCGCCCTCCTTCTCGCGCCGCTTCTTCGACGGCCGTGGGCGGCGATTGGGGGCCGCAAGAAAGTTGTGGGAGGGATCGCGAAGGTGAAGGCGGAAGATATGGAATTCCTCAAAGAGCTCGTGGAGGCGGGGAAACTGATCGCCGTCATCGATCGGCAATACCCGCTGGAGAAAATCGCCGAGGCGCACGGCTACGCTGAGGGAGGACACAAGAAGGGAAACGTCGTCCTCACCCTGAGGTAACCTTCCCCATTACAGCGGAAATTCTGACGGTCAGTCCCCGGCGAATTCGAGAGAACGGTCAACCCCGACGCTGGGGAACTTTGCCGGTCAACGCGGATGCCGGCTCGCTTTCCGGGTCATAGTCGGCCAGAGCGAATTCGTCTTGCATCTTCTGCAAGAGCCAATTCTCACGTTTCCCCCCTCCCATTTTGGTTTTCAAGATCGTCCATTCTCCTCGAAGTTTCGTGCCATACAGGACGATTCGCATCACGCCTTCGCTGAGCGCCGCCGCGGCGTCCTCTCCGGCCGGTCCGACCACCTCAAATTCGCCGTAGTCCCACACGATGACTTCCCCCGCGCCATAATCGCCTTCCGGGAGGGCTCCCTCGAACAGAAGGTAGTCGAGAGGGTGGTCCTCCACATGGATCGCGAGGCGCTTCACAGAAGGATCTTTACTTGGCCCCTTCGGGACCGCCCATGAGACGAGGGCCCCGCCAATTTCCAGTCGGAAGTCGTAGTGGAGATTCCTGGCCCAGTGCTTCTGGACGGCGAAGCGGGGTCGCTCGGCTCCGGTCCGCGGAGCCGCTTCGGGGATCGCGGTAGCCATGCCGACGGCCTAAAGGGGCCGCAGCTTTCTCCTTTACTAGACCCTTTCTGCTGGAGCGCCGCATCACAAGAACGAACGCCCTGAACCGTGTACCCCAGCCGTTCCTCCGTGATGTCTCATCAGGGGGGAGACGAGTCGGGTCCACCGGTCCTCGCTGGGCATCGGGTCTTCGCCACCGCTCGTTCCTCGGCTCGGCCGAACCACTTCGGTCCCGTGCAGGGTCTTATACCATCCGGACGTTCGCGCGGCCACAGCTTGCGGTGAGGGCATGAGCGAAGGCATCACAGCGCGGAGGTTCCACGAATCCGAGGGGGTCGAGGATTGGCGGGTGGTGGGGGAAGGAGCGTGCACATACTTCCGCACCGGCTCGTTCGAGGCGGGGGCACGCCTCGTCAGCGCGATCAGTGAGCTAGCCGGTCTCGACGACCACCACCCGGACGTTGACCTGCGGCACGATGGCGTGATCGTGCGGCTGATCACGGTGCGGCCCGACTACTACGGGCTGAGCGAGCGCGACCTCGAGCTCGCTCGGAAGATTTCAACGGTCGCGCGCAAGTTGGGTGTCTCCGCGGAGCCGGCCCGCGTGCAGACGGTCCTTGTGACGATCGATGCGTTCGACATCCAAAAGGTGAAGCCGTTCTGGCGGGCCGTGCTTGGATACCAGGACCGCGATGACAGTCCTGAGGACCTCGTCGACCCGCTCGGTCGCGGGGCATCCATCTGGTTCCAGAAGATCGGCGCGCCGGACCCGCAGGTCAACCGGATCCACCTCGACATCTGGGTGCCACCCGACCAGGCGCAAGTGCGGATCGCCGCCGCGATCGCGGCCGGCGGCCGCCTCGTCACCGACCAGTATGCGCCCGCCTGGTGGACGCTCGCCGACCCCGAGGGCAACCTCTCGGACGTCGCCACGACGACGAGCCGCGACTGAGTACTCTCCCGCGGGACGATTGGTGTCGCTCGGTCTGGGCGAACGGTCGTCGGCTCACACGGGGTCCGAGTGCGCGACGCAACAGCTCTCCGAAGGGCTAAGAGAGCGAGTCGGTTGAGGGTCTGAACTTGAGCCCCGAATCAGACGAGCGGTTGATGAGGATCCATACCGCGACCCTCTTCAATTGCGACGCGGACGGACGAATCGTATCCCTGCGCCGACCGTGGAGCCGCAGCGGGAATCCGCCCCGATTCTTCATGGGGCGAAGGCCCGATGGCAACGTTTGGCTCTTTCGCGACGACATTCCCGATGACCTCGCAGGTAAACTCGATGAACTCTGCCGATCCGAGCCCTTGGCAAAGGATCTGATGGGTCCACCAAGCGTTGCATCGGCAATTCGAGCTGCGCTCGAAGGGCATGTCCGCGTGAACCGCGAGTATCGCGGGCCTGCCTACCTGATTCCGGAAGGTACCGGAGCGCCGAAGGACGCCGTCTTGATTACGAAAGGGAAGAGGCGCGTGCTCGAGGCCGGATTTCCAGAAATGCTCCCGCCCCTGGCAGCCGACGTCGATATCGGACCGGTCACCGCAGCGGTCGTGAACGGAAGCGCCGTGTCGATTTGCTACTGCGCTCGCCTGTCTCCCTGGGCGGCCGAAGCCGGCGTCGAGACCTTGGATGCCATGCGGGGCAGGGGCTACGCCACGGCCGCGGTCGCCGCCTGGGCGGCCGCCTTGCGGCGGCGGGGACTTCTGCCTCTTTACAGCGCGTCATGGGAGAATGTTGCCTCGCAGCGGGTCGCCGAAAAGGTAGGCGCCGTGTGCTACGGCGAGGATTGGGAGATCGAGTGAGTTCAAGGGATTCCTGCAATGCCTCGCCGAACGTCACGTCTAGGAACGAATGAAGGACCGAGTGAGGCTACCCGCATCCGACGGATTGAAAAGCGAAAGGTCCGGAACTTGCCTACCGCTTCGAGAGATCCGAAGCCGCGAGGTCGACGAAAGCGGCAACACACGAGCCAAAATCTGGAAGTGGAAAACGACCGGCGAGGTCCCCTTCCGCCGCTCATCCATTAATATGCCCAGTCCGTTGGCGGACGCGCAATGGCGGCCGCGGGAACGCAGGCCCTTTTCGAGCAACTTACGATTCTTCTGATCCTGGCCACCGCGAGCCACTTTCTCTTTCGACGATTCCATCAACCCACGATTATCGGGGAGATTGGGGTGGGCATCGTCTTGGGCCCGAGCCTCGTGGGAAACGCAGCCTTGGGTCCCTACCGAGTTGTTTTCGATCCCGCCGTCGTCGCGACACTGGCGGTCCTCGGTTCGATATTCCTCCTCTTCTTGATCGGATTAGATTTCGACTTTCGCGCGGTCTACACGCCACGGAATATCGCCGTCGCCTTCGGAGGGGTCGTGCTCCCGCTCGTCGTGGGCTTTGGGACGGCGTTGTACCTGGCGCCCACGACGTCGATCGGGGTCAACGGGACGCCATTCACGATGGCCTTGTTCGTGGGGGCCACGTTCACGGCGACGAGTGTCGCCATCACGGCCGCCGTCCTCCTCGAGTTCAACTTCGTCAAGGACCCGGTGGCCCAGACAATTCTGGGAGCGGCGGTCGTCGACGACATCCTCGGCCTGATTGTCCTGTCCGTCGTCGTGGGCACGTCGGCGGGGCGGGTGAGTGCCTTGGACCTCGCGATCCTCCTTGCCGAAGCCGTGGGATTTCTCGCCATCGGGATGGCGGCGGGCGTCTATGTGTTCCGGCGAATCGTCCTGCGAATCCAAGTCGAGGGAAAGAGGCTGGGACTCCCTCACAGCGGATTCCTCGTCGCGATGGCGATCACGTTCCTCTTCACGCTCACCGCGGAATCCATCGGCCTGTCCGCCGTCGTCGGCGCGTTCCTCGCGGGCAGCGTGTTCGCCGGCACGGCGTTCCAGAAAGATTTCTCCGAAGGGGCCCGTCATCTCGCGGCCGTCTTCACGCCGATTTTCTTCGTGTCCCTAGGACTCCAAGTCAACGTCCCCGCCGTCGCGGCCCAGACCGGCCTGATCCCGCTCGCGGCGGCCCTGACCGTCATCGCCGTGATCACGAAGGTCGTCGGCTGCAGCCTTCCCGCCCGTATCGCGAGGATGACTGCCCACGAGGCGGTCGCGATCGGCTGGGGCATGACCCCGCGTGGTGAGGTCGGGCTCATCGTCGCCGTCACGGCCCTGACGGCCGGCGTGATCGGCGACGCCCTGTTTTCCGTGATCGTCTTCGTGTTGATCCTCGTCACGATCCTGCCCACTCCCTTGTTCAAGCGGGCCCTCCGTGCCGTGGAAAGGGAACGTCGCCCGGCGGGCGAGTCGTCTTCGAACGTCACAGAAACGAGGCCTCGCGGCGGCTAGGCCGCAGGTCCTTCCCCGGTGGCGCTGCGGTTCGGGACGTGAAGCCCATAAGGCCTCCCGTGTTATCTCGTCCACCGGGGGCGGGAGCCGTTCTTTCGAAGCCGGAACTTTCGGACCTCTTCAAGGTCGCGCTTCGCGCGCTGAAAGCAGAGCCCCACGAGGCGGCCACCCGTGAGATGACCCCCGGGCTCCTCCAATCCATCCTGAAGGGCCACGGCGCGAATCGAGTCGTCGTGGCAAACCTTCCGCGGGAGCTCCGCGACCTCGTCGCGGTTGCCCTGAAGGACCTGTCCATCGCGTTTGTCGAAGACTTCCGCGCTGAGGACGCCCTCGCCGCGTGCGCCGCCGCGGACGCCGGGATCACGTGGGCGGAGTTCGCGATTGCGGAGGACGGAGCGATTGCCGAGGTGGCCCGCGACGATACGGCGCGGCTCGCCGCCTCCCTGCCGATCGTGCACGTCGTCCTCCTTGCCGCGGACCGGTTGGTCCGGGATGTCGCCGAGGCGATGGAGCGAGCGGGCGGCGTGCTCCGCTCGAGCGGCCCGGGACAGAGGCCCACGATCACCTTTATCTCGGGGCCGAGCCGGACGGGAGACATCGAACTCCGCCTCCTGTACGGCGTCCACGGTCCCCATTCCCTCCACGTCGTACTCCTCGACTGGTACGAAGGGAGGTAGGCCAATGCCCAAAGGACGCCAACGGCTCGCGGCGGAGGTTCGGCGGTCCATCGAGGAACCGGAGCGGATCGGCAAGCTCTGGGAGGCGATGGAGCGAGGTCGAGCGAATCGGGCCGCGACGATCGAGCAGGCGGGCCTCGACCTCCCGGTGTTCCGGGATCGGGTGCGGTCCATCAAGGAGACCGCGGCCCAGGACCCCTCGATCGCGGAGGCCTTTGCCGACGCCGTCCGAGCGAACGGCGGACGCGTGCTCTTCGCGGCGACGGGTCAGGAGGCGGTCCGGTATCTGCTCGACGTGTGCCGGGCCCAGGGCGCGGAATTCCTCGTGAAATCGAAGTCCCTCACCTCGGAGGAGATCGAGATGAACCAAGGTCTCGCCGCGGAGGGGATCCGCGCCATCGAGACGGACCTGGGCGAGCTCCTTTGTCAAGTGGCGGGGGAGAAGCCTTCCCATCTCGTCTTCCCGGCGATCCACATGACGTCCGATCGGATTGCGAAGATGCTGACGGAGGAATATGGAGAACCGATCGCTTCGGAACCTTCGAGCATCCTGTCCGCGGTCCGCGCGAAACTCCGTCCCTTGTTCCTCGCCGCGAAGGTGGGGGTGACCGGAGCGAACATCGGCGTCGCGGAGACCGGATCGATCGTCGTCGAGACGAACGAAGGGAACGGCCGACTCGTCACGAGCGTGCCCCGGGTCCATGTCGCCCTCATCGGCCTCGAGAAGATCGTCCGCCGCTGGGAGGATGCGGCCGACCTCGTCCGCGGGCATGCGATCAGCGCGACGGGCCAGCGAATGACCGTGTATGTGTCCCTCATCTCCCAACGACAGCCCGTCGCGGGGGAGCCGGCCGGTCGGGAATTTCACGTGATCATCTTAGACAATGGACGGACCCGGATGCGCGCCGACCCGATTTTCCGGGATGCGCTGAATTGCATCCGTTGCGGGGCCTGCATGAACGTCTGCCCGACGTACGGCGTCACGGGCGGCCATGTGTTCGGGCACATCTATCCGGGTCCGATTGGCATCCCTTGGACGGCGAACGTCCATGGCCTCGAGGAGGCCGCGTTTGCCAACCTCTGCGTCTCCTGTGGCCTCTGTCACGAAATCTGTCCCGTCGACATCGACATCCCCTTCATGATTGCCAAGGTGAAAGAGCAAGACGTCGAGGCCCATGGCCAGCCGACCGCGGAGCGGTTTTTCATGGCCTCCGAGGCCTTCGCGAAGGTCGCCTGTCTGGTCGCTCCGCTGGCGAACGGACTTTTCCGGAGGGCTCCGGCGCGAATCCTGATGGAATGGACCTTGGGGGTCGACCGCCGGAGGACCCTGCCGCCGTTTGCGCGTCGCACCCTGCGGTCCCGAGTCAACGCCCGAGGGACGAAGGCCAGTCGCGTCGGCAAAGTCGCCTTCTTTCCGGATCTGTACGCGGAATACAACAACCCGGACCTCGGTCTCAAGGCGATCGACATCCTGGAGCGACTCGGATATTCGGTCCTCATCCCCGACGTGCGGTGGAGCGGGATGCCCTACGTGTCGTACGGACAGCTCGGCAAGGCCTCGGCCCTGGCGGCCTTCAATCTGCGGGTCCTTGGGCCCCTCGTCGACGAAGGCTACGACATCGTGTCGACGGAACCGACGGCCGTCTACATGCTCCGCAAGGTGTACCCGAAACTTCGGGAGGGCGAGCTCGCCAAGAAGGTCGGAGCGCATGCCTACGGTTTCTTCGAATTCATCGAGCGAGGGCTCGCGAACCTGCCGCTGCGTCCGAGCCGCGATGTCGCGGGCGTCGTCGGGTTCCACATCCCGTGTCACGACCGCGCTCTCACCTCGGGGGCGCCGGCGATGCGGTTCCTCGAACGCGCGTCGTACCGCGTGCGGACCGTCGAGACGGGCACGTGTTGCGGAATCGCGGGGACCTTCGGGATGAAGAGCGGGTGGCTCGGATACGACCTCTCCATGGCCGTTGGAGAAAAGCTGTTCGAGCAGTTCCGGCAGAGCGGATGCGACCTGATCGCGACCGAAAGCAGCGTGTGCACACTGCAATTACGGGACGGGTTGGGGCGCGCAATCCTGCACCCGCTCGACATGGTTCGCTTCGAGGGGGCCGGCTAGGTTCCCAGCGCCCTTTTGGCGAATTCAAGCCGCGTCGACGTATTTTCCTGGATTCATGATTCCCTTCGGGTCGAAGACTCGCTTGATCTCCTTCATGAGTCGCAAGCTCTCGCCGCCGCCATGGGCTTCCAGCTGGGCTCGGAAGAGGGCCACTTTCTGGGAACCGACCCCATGCTCCCCGGTCACACTCCCGCCGACCCGGATCGCATATTGGCAGATTTCCTCGAACGCGGCCGTCGCTGCGTCCCGGCTTTTCGCGTCCGCCTTGTCGTACACGATGGCGGGATGGACGTTCCCGTCCCCCGCGTGCCCGACGACGGGGATCTGCACCCGGTGCCGCGCCGCCACCTCCTTGACGAGCCGGAGGTATTCCGCGAGGCGGTCGATCGGCACGACGACGTCTTCGATCTGGATCCCGGAGGAGCGCTCCTTCAACGCGAGGTAGGCGCGGGCGCGGACCTGATACAGTCGGTCCGCTTCGACCTCGTCCGCGGCCGGCCGAATCGCCAGGGCCGAATGGGCGCGGAACACCTCGGTGGCCGCGGGGATCGACGGCTCCTCGAGGTCGACCAGGAGGGTCGCTTCCGCCTCCTCGACCTGGAAGTCGTAGGATTGGTTCACCGCGATGATCGTCTCCCGGTCGAGAAACTCGAGCAGGTCGGGGACCACCCGGGCCTTCCGAAGGCCTTTGATCGCTTCCCCCGCGGTGGGCCAGTCCGCGAATTGGACGAGCATCCTCTGGACCCGGACCACCGGAAGAGGAAGGATCTTCAACGTGGCCTGCGTGATGATGCCGAGGGTCCCTTCGCTTCCGACGAACAGGTGAACGAGGTCGTAGCCCGCCCGGTTCTTCGGGAGGGGTTCGCCGAGGCTGGTCACCTCGCCGGTCGGGAGGACGACCCGGAGGGCCATGACCCAGTCCTTCATCGTCCCGTACCGGACGCACCGCATGCCCCCGGCGCCCGTCGCGATCGCCCCGCCGACGGTGCACAGGAAACTGCTCGCGGGATCCGGCGGGAAGAAGAACCCTTCCGCCTGGAGGGCATGTTCCAGGTCGTCGAGCACGACGCCGGGCTGCACATCGACGTACCAGTTCACCGGATCGACCTTGAGGATTCGGTCGAATCGCTTCATGTCGACCACAATGGCGCCATCGCGGACGACCGCCCCCGTCAGGCTCGAGCCGGCTCCCCATGCGAGGACGGGGACCCCTCGGCGGTTCGCGAGCTGGACGATCGCGGAGACCTGTTCCTCGGATTCGGGCCGGACGACGACGGCCGGGGTGCCTTCGTAGTCGGCCATGTCCCTACGGTGCTCCTCGAAAGACTCGCCCCTCTGGATCACCTCCGCCTTCCCGACGATCTTCTCCAATTCCGATGCCAGCCCTGCCAGTCGCGCACGCCTCGACATCCCTACGTGGAAAGCTGCCAAAGCGCCTAAAAGGCTCGGAACCGGCTTGACCCACAGCCCCTCTCGGGGCTCCGAAGGCCCTCGCATCACGCGTGGAGTTCGATGTGAACCATGGGAGTCAAGTAGTAGCACGCCTTCCCCCGGCGGGGGAGAGGCGGCTTTGCCCGTCCACTCGGGGTTCGCCTTCGGTCCGTTCGGTTCGGCGAAGCCTCTGCGTGTCCGCCTCTCGCGTCAGGGTTGACAGGAGGAAGCTCCATGGTTGAAATGATGGAGGGAGAACCGAAGAAGGAGGTTGTGACCGGCGAGTTCGTGCAGATCGGCGTGAGTCGTCCTCCGCTGCCCGTTACCGACTTGCCGGAGCCGGAAGAGGTCTTCCATATCAAGGGCCGGATCGGTCCCAAGCAATTGGTCCTGTACGTCCTGGGGCCAAGCATGATCGCCCTCGGGATTTCCATCGGGAGTGGGGAGTGGCTCGTCGGGCCTCGGACGGTCGGCGGGGCGGGCGGCTTCGTCGGGATCGGTTGGGTCGTCCTCGTCTCCGCCTTGTTACAGGTGTTCTACAATGTCGAGCTCGGACGCTTTACGGTCGCCACCGGCGAAGCCCCCGTCGTCGCCTTCGGCCGCGTGCCTCCGGGATTCATCCTCTGGACCCCCCTTGCGGTCGGCCTGTTCTACCTCGCCTTCATCTGGGGGGGCTGGGCGGCCAACGCGGGGGAGAGTCTCTTCCCGCTCATCTTTGGGCGCGCACGGACGGCCGCGGAGCTCCCGACCGTCAAGGCGCTAGGGGCTGGGCTCCTCCTCGTCGTGTTCGTCATCACTCTGTTCGGCAAGAAGATCTCCCGAACCCTGGAGATCGCGAACTGGATCATGGTGGTGTTCATCCTCGTCTCGGTCGCCATCATCGCGATCATCGTGGTCCCCGCGACCGTCTGGGGCAGTTCCTTCGCCTCCCTCGTGATCCCCGCCGCTCCGCCGTCGGGCACGAGCGCGACCAATCTCGGTGCGCTGGCGGGCTTCACGGCCCTCGCCTCCGGCCTGAACTACGTGGCGATCAGCTACTATCGGGACAAAGGGTACGGGATGGGCCACCGGGTCGGGTATATCGCGGGCCTCGTAGGCGGCAAGCAAGAGGAGGTGCGGCCCTCCGGCATGATTTTCCCGGAAGACCCGAAGAACATCTCCCGCTGGAAACGTTGGTTCAAGTACCTCCTCATCGACCAGTGGGCCGTCTTCTTCGTCGGCGCGCTCTTCGGCATGATGCTCCCCACGATGATCGTCTATCAGCTCCGCCAGACCTCCGGTGTCCCGGTCACGGATCTCAACATCCCCACGTATGCTGCCGACCAGCTCGGGGTTCATTTCGGTCCGTTCTTGCGGACCTGGGCGTTGGTCGTGGGCTTCTTCATCCTCTTCAGCACGCAGCTTGGCGTGTTCGACCTTCTCAGCCGACAGTTCGTCGACGGCGCCCACGCGATCAGCGCCCGGTTCCGGCGGTTCACGCAGGGGAATCCGCGGCGGTTCTACTACCCGTTCCTGCTGTTACTTGCCGGGGCGATCACCGGATTCCTGTTCCTCCTTCCACCTTTCCGACTGATCCAGGTCTCCGCGAACTTTTCGAATCTTCCTGCGATGATCATGCCGTTCGCGGTGATCTACCTGAACCGGCGGCTACCGAAGGTGGCGCGGCTTCGGTGGTGGTCCTACATCGTGTTGCTCCTCAACGTGGTCTTCTTCGGGTTCTTCTTCATCAACTTCGCAGTCAACGAACTGACGGGCAAACCGCTCGTCACGTTCTAAGGCCGCGCGGAGCTCGACCCGAGAGGTCGCGGACAGGACACCGCAGCTTGAGGCCGGAAGGCTTGAGTAGGCTCGGGCTTTGGGACAACGCCGTGGCAAAGCTCGTGAAAAAACGAGGGGCTGAGTCGGGCGGCGCTGGGCCTCGAGATTGGCCCTCTTTGGAAGGCTTGAAGCGCTTGAGCAAAGTCAACGATGAGAGCCTTCAGGACCTTCGGCAGGACGCACTCGCGTGCTTGGCCGCCGCGCTAGGCGCGATCGATCCGGAACGGCTTGTCGGAAGTGCGCTTCGGGTTCGGGGCCGAACCTTAGAGACGCCAGGGCGTTCGTTTCGTCTACAGGGTCATCGGATCCATCTTCTTGCGGTCGGCAAAGCCGCCGTTCCCATGGCACGCGCCGCCCTCGGAAAGTTGCCCATCGCCTCCGGAATCTTGGCTTCGAACCGACCGCCGAATGACATTCCGATGGACCGGATTCGCTCGTTCGTGGGGTCTCATCCCCTGCCCGATGAGGGAAGCCTGGCGGCGGGCGAGGCCGCGCTCCAACTGGTCGACCGCCTAGGCCGAGACAATCTCCTACTCGTCCTCGTCTCCGGCGGGGCCTCAGCGATGTTCGAGGCGAGCCCCATCCCTCTCGAGGACCTCCGCCTGGCGTATGGATCCCTCCTCCGGAGCGGCCTTCCGATCCGGGACGTCAACGAGGTCCGGAAAGGGCTCTCTCTTGTGAAGGGGGGCCGCCTCGCCGCCCGCGCGGCAGCTCGAGGAGCGACCGTGGTCGGGCTGATCGTGTCGGACATCGTCGGCAATCCAATCGAGGACATCGGATCGGGGCCCACCGCGATCGAATCCTCCCGGGGGGCACGGGCGATGCAAGTCCTTCGTACACACGGTCTCTGGGAAGAAATGCCTCCGACGGTCCGTACGAGGTTGGAGGCTGCGCCGGCCGAGCCGAAGCTCGAGCAATCCGTCCGGCGGCGAGTCCACAATCTGATCGTCGCAGACCTGTCTCTCGCCTGCCGTGCAGCAATGAAGGAAGCCCGCCGACGCGGATATCGTGTGCGCCTCTGGTCGACTTCTGTCGAAGGCGAGGCGAGGAAGGTCGGGCCGTCCTTTTCATCGCACGCATTGGAGTGGGCTCCCGATGCCGCCGCGATCGGAGTCGTCGCGGGCGGAGAGACCACGGTCCGAGTCGTCGGAGGGGGACGGGGAGGTCGCAATCAGGAACTTGTCCTCTCTGCCGCACCCGCGATTGAGGGGAGGCATGCCGTGCTCCTCTCGTGCGGCACGGATGGAATCGATGGAAATACGGAGGCGGCGGGTGCGATCGTCGATGGGGACACGCTGGCGAGGGCGCGGACGCTGGGACTCGATCCGGAGGACTTCCTCCGCGAGAACAATTCCTACGCGTTCTTCCGCGCCCTCGGCGACCTGATCGTCACCGGTCCCACTGGGACGAACGTCGCCGACCTCCTGATCCTCCTCGCTCGCCGCCGAGATCGGCGGGGCCGCGGGCCGCCCAGCCGGTCCGGTCGTAGGCCGGGAACGTCAAAAACTCGACGAAATCCCCGCTCAAGGCCACCTGCTCGAAGATTGCGGGTGCATGGCTGAAACGGCCTTGCGCGGCCCGCGCGACCTAAGCCGAATTGCTTGACAAAGTCTCATGAACGATCACGCGTTCGCGAGGCCCCCTGCCCACCCCCTCTGGCCTTCTCGAGGAAGTGCGCGAGATGCTCTTCACAGCCAAGGTGACCCCTCCGTGCCACCGAAGACGGTGAGTCTTCGAAGGAGAATCGCCCTCGCTACGGTCGTGGCCGTGGCGGCCCTCCTCATCCTCAGTCGGAACGCACTCCTGTACGGCTGGACCCAGGCAACTTTGCTTGGAGGAGTCGTGACGATCCCGGTGGGGGTGTTCCTGTACCTGTTCGTGCTGCGGCGTTGGTCGAGGCGAGGCTACTAGTGTCACGCGAAGCCCTATGCGAGTCAGGTCTATACGCTGCGTTCAAACCAAAACAGAGACGTTTGGAACACGAGAGCGGCGTGGAGTTCCATCTGAGGACTTTTCGGTCCACCTTCGCCCAAGTAGCAAAGGACCACAACGTCTCCATCGAGGCGGTGAGTCGGGCGCTGGGTCACCGGACGACCGAAATCTACTACAGGCGCATCCGAACGGAATCGGCGCTCGCCGAGTTCGAGCAGGCGGTCGCGTTGCCCGAAGTGCGTTTCCCAAAGTAGGCCTAATTGCAGCAGTCCTATGGAGATAGTGCTCCCAACGGGGAACGAATGTGCACACGGTCAACCCCAGGCTCCTCCATGACGAACATACTTAAGCCCCGGGGACGTCCGAGGTCCGTCATCCGCCTCGGGGAAGTGGACAAGCCTCACGGGTTCGGCGGCGCACGTGGCTGCTTCGGCGGTGCGGACACGCGCCTCTTCCGCTTCCGGATGAACACCAGGGCGACCGGGACGACCGCGATAATCGTGATTAGGGCGATCGTCGGGAGACCGCCGAGCGGCCCGGTGAAGCTAAAGAGGTTCGTGTCGACCGTGACCGTCGTCGTCTGCGTCTGCGTGTTCCCGGCGGCGTCCGTTGCGCGGACCGTGATCGTGTGCGCGCCGTCCGAAAGGGAAAGGATTACACTTTCGTTCAGGGCTACGTTCTGGAAGGCGCGGCCATCCACGCTTACCGCGTAGCTCACGATGCCCGATCCCGAGTCCGAACCCGTCCACGTCACGTCAATCGCGGACGTGGTGACGCGGCCCGAAGGGGTCAAGTCGGTCAACGAAGGCGCGATTGTGTCGACCCTCACGCTGAGGGACTTCACGCTGGCTGTGTTCCCCGCGACGTCCGTCGCGCCATACAGGAGGGTGTGCGCCCCATCCGAGAGCGTAATCGGCCCGGAGTACGCGGTCCACATGCCGCCGTCGAGGTTGTAGCTGATCGAGCCCACGCCGCTCGTCCTATCGGAGGCGCTCAGAGTGACCGTGGCCTGGGAGATGAACCACTCGTCGCCGCCCTGCGTGCCCGAAGGTACGGCCGACGCGGTCGGGGACGTCGTGTCGATGTGAATCGCCAAGGTCTCCGTGGACTCCGTGAAGCCGGCCGCGTTCACCGAGTAGAACTGGACCGTGTGGTTCCCGTCCCCGCTGACCGTGAAGGGCGCCATGTACTCCTGCCACGTCCCTGCGTCGACGGAATAGTTCGTGGCGACGATCACGCTGGCCGCATCGGAGGCGGTCAGAGTGACGCCCACTGGGGTGACGAACCAAGAACCCGATCCGGCGGTCCCTGCCAGTGTTGCGGTCGTCGTCGGACCCGGCGTGGTGGTGGAGATCACGCTCGTGGTGTTCGAGCCGCTGTTCGCCACATAGACGTACCCGTTCTCGCTATCATACGCCACGCCGTAGGGAATGTTCCCGACCGGAATCGTCGCCACGACGGTCGTCCCGGAGATCACGCTGACGTTGTTCGAGCCGCTGTTCGCCACATAGACGTACCCGTTCCCGCTGTCATACGCCACGCCAAGGGGAAGGGACCCGACTGGAACCGTAGTCACGACCGTCGTTCCATTGATCACGCTGACGTCGTTCGAGTCCCGGTTCGTCACGTAGACGTACCCGTTCCCGCTGTCATACGCCACGCCATAGGGAGCGTATCCGACCGTAGTCCACCCAACCAGCACCGTCCCGAAGACTGCATGCACGGTGTTCGAGCCACTGCTCGCCACGTAAATGTACCCGTTCCCGCTGTCGTACCCGACCCCATAGGGCTGGTTCCCGACCGGAAGCGTCGCGACGACCGCCGTCCCATTGATTACGCTCACGGCGTTCGAGCCGGGGTTCGCCACATAGATGTACCCGTTCCCGTCGTCATACGCCACACCAAAGAGATAGGCCCCGACCGCAACTGACGCCACGACGGTCGTCCCGTCAATCACGCTGACGTTGTTCGAGTCATAGTTCGCCACGTACACGTACCCGTTCCTGCCGTCGTACGCCACACCAACGGGCCAGACCCCGACGGCAACTGACGCTACGACGGTCGTCCCGTTAATCACGCTGACGTTGTTCGAGTACTGGTTCGTCACGTAGATGTACCCGTTCCCGCTGTCATACGCTACGGCCAGCGGATAGGTCCCGGTCGGAACCGTCGCCACGACCGTGCCGCCCCGTGTGTCCGCCGTGAAGGAGACAGGGACACTCACAGGGGTCCCGTTCACCGCGAGCGATCCCGAGGCGGGGATGGCGTAGTAGTAGGCGGTGTCGCCGCGGATTCTCCCCACCGCAAAGGAGTACGTCCCATTCGGCCCGGAGAATGTGATCGTCGGTGTCGTGGACCTGTTGAGTAAGTCATCCAGGGTGACGGACCACGACGTCCCGGACGGTAGCCCCGTTTCTATGAAGGTCACGAGGAAGAGCGGGCCGGGTGGCCTGGTCGTAGCGATCACGCTAACAGTGTTCGCGCCGTTGTTTGCCACGTAGATGTATCCGTTCCCGCTGTCGTACGCCACGCCGCTGGGAGCGTTCCCGACGAGAACCGTCGCGACAACTGTCGCTCCGTTGATCACACTGAGGTCGTTCGAGCCGCTGTTCGCCACATAGACGTACCCGTTCCCGTCGTCATACGCCACGCCAATGGGAAGGGACCCCACTGGAATCGTCGTCACTACGATCGTCCCGGAAATCACGCTGACGGTGTTCGAGTTATAGTTCGCCACGTACACGTAGCCGTTCCCGCTGTCGTACGCCACGCCAACGGGCAATGTCCCGACCGCAACCGACGCCACGACCGTCGTTCCGTTGATCACGCTGACGTTGTTCGAGTATTGGTTCGTCACGTAGATGTACCCGTTCCCGCCGTTATACGCCACACCAACGGGAGTGTTTCCGACCGGAATCGTCGCCACGACGCTCGTCCCGGAGAGCACGCTGACGTCGTTCGAGTTAACGTTCGTCGCGTAGACGAATCCGCTTCCGATGTCATACCCGACGCCAAAGGGATAGGCCCCGACCGCAACCGACGCCACGACCGTCGTTCCGTTGATCACGCTGACGGTATCCGAGCCGCCGTTGGCCACATACACGTACCCGTTTCCGATGTCATACCCGACGCCAAAGGGATTGTTCCCGACCACAACCGACGCCACGACCGTCGTTCCGTTGATCACGCTGACGTTGTTCGAGTTATAGTTCGCCACGTACACGTAGCCGTTCCCGCTGTCGTACCCGACGCCATAGGGCTGGTTCCCGACCGGAAGCGTCCCCACCACAGAGCCGCCCCATGCGTCGGGGGTAGGAGTGGAAGATGCGAGGCCATCGGTCGATTGATTCTCCGCCCCCCTCGTCCCGCCCAGGAACCCGGAGGGACTCGACAAGACCGCTGCGGCGACCAAGCTGCCAACCACGATCAGCCCCGCTACGACGAACGCCGGTAGGCTTCTCTCTGCCATCGATCCCCCACATCTAATCGAGAACTAGAGACAGTGTTTGCATTCTTTCACGCAATAATGAACCTATCCTCGCGAAGAGGGGGCATCGGTGTCTACGGACGCATTGTCTATCGTGTTCGCCGCTCACAAAAGAGAACGAGACGGATTTGGCGTGATCGCTCAGGTTTCTCCGTTGATATCGTTCGTGCCAGCGCGTCGTGGAATAATATGCTCCCGACGGAGAGTTCGGCCCCCAACCCTCGCTACCTAGCGGTCCTCCATAGGGGTATTCCACTGGCAACATTTGGGCCCTACGGCTTGGCCTTGGCGCTTAGTCGTTCCCAACACAGTCGGGTTGCACTAATTTTCGCGCGCACTTCGGGGGATGTCTAGAGGCGCATCTCCGGACAGCGGATCCTCAAGCGCCTGTAAACCGCGCATGCCATCCAAGAAAGCCAGCCCGTTGTTACACGGCGCAACTCCCGGGGCGGAATTACCGTTGACTTTGTTCACAGCCGCCATCAGACAGGAATCAGGTTTGCGGCAAGATCTCTCAGCATTTGAGTCGGTCGCGCCCTCGTCGAACTCTCTTCCCAGCCCGGAAAACCGCCCCATTGGAAACAAATCCGCAGGTAGTTCACGAACGTCGTATCGTGCCGTTCGTCCTCGAACGGGGCGTCAACAGCTGCGTTTGGAAGCCAAATCGCGTACGGCGGACCACCGCTAACGTTCTCCTTGTGTAGGGGATCTGGAGCCATGTCCAATCGGTACCGCCCACGGTACCAGTTGTCTTCATCGTAGGCCAAGATGTAGTCGCTTGGGTAAACCACTAGAGGATCGGGATAGGCATCAGGCCAATCCGGATGGGATCCGGTGAAGTCCACCGAACCTACGATTTCGTACCATGCGCAGACTGACAGCGGCAGAGGACCAACACGTGCCTCTAGGTCCGCGATTTGCTCAAGGACCTTTTCGCTAGGTGAAACGAGTGCCTGATCAGGATTCTTGAATTCGTACCCCACCGCAAGGAGCCGTTCCGACAGCCGCTCAACATTCGTTCGACATCTCCGCATGGTCTCCCGCGCCACCGCCGTGGCATCGGCCAACAGCGTTTCGCGGCGGATCGTCTCCCCCAGCTCAAGAAACTCCGCCCAGACTCGATTTCGATCCCCTGCGAGATATCGTTCCAGATACTGCCCTTGGCGCTTTGACTGGAGAGAAAGTGCGTACGCATAGGTCTGGTTCGGCGTGGCCCCGAGGACGCGCTGTCGCCGATGTATGGACACTCTTTCGTGACCAGGACCGCCCGCCTGCGGACCGGACGGAGCCGAAGGACGATTCACGAGAAGCGCCTCTGCAGAGAGTCCTAGCCGCATCCATCGTTGTTTCAAGTCAGGGGGGGCGGTGGCCGGGGGAGCGAGTTGAAGGCGGACCCGAGACGGTCGCCCACCCCCCTGGGCCTCCTGCTGGAGGAAAGCGTTTAGCATCAGGTGTGCATGAATCTCGGGGAGGTCGATCGTGTTCCCGAGCGAGTGGTTGTAGTCGACCATTACCTCGACAATCTCTCGGCACGACCACTCGATATCTTGTCTTGTCACAGCTGATAAAGTAACGCCGCCAAATTCCTCGGCAATCGATTTCAGGGCCTTTGCCATTTTCTCCGGATCGCCGGCTTCGAAAGCTTCGATGAACTCGCGCTGGCGTGGGTGCACTGGAACCCCAGAGACAACCGGCACTCAGGTCGCTAGCAACCAATCTGAAGTCGACACAAGAAGGTTCTGGAAGCGACATACTCAACCCTTTCTCCGGATTGCTCCGCCGCCATCAGCGTGGTCTCCGTTCGGCGGCATCACGGCTCGCGAGAGTCGTCCCGGGAGTTAACCCGTACGGGGATGCTCCCGACGGGATTTGAACCCGTGTCAGAAGCTCGAGAGGCTTCTATCCTTGGCCACTAGACTACGGGAGCGCGAGGTCGCGCTAACGGCGGGACCGCCATAAAGGTTGCGCGGTCTTTCGCCAATCCGTGTGTCTGGGTCGGAGTGCGTTTCGTCGAGAGCGCCCTCGGAGCGAAGGTATTTCGTGCGGCGGAGGCGTTGCCGAGGCGTGAAAGTGGTGTACTGCGATCATTGCGCGGACATCTCAATCAAGTCGCGCTTCGAAAACGATGCGTGCACCTCGTGTGGACGTGACGCGCGCGTGGTCCCGCATACCCGGCCGTGGCAATACTTCGCCAGCACCGCGATCCTCCTCACCGCGACGGCGGTCCTCATCTTGGGGCCGACCGCCGACTGGACCGTCCGCGTCGCGATTTTCGGGAGCGCCTTCGCGGTCGCCCTCCTCCTGTCGGTGTGGTCGATCACCACGATGCGGTCCCGGATCTTGCAAAGGGCCCGCGCGGCCAATCCACCGGGGGCGAAGCCGTGAGGGTCGCCCTCGCCCAGCTCGATCCGACGGTCGGCGACAAGGCGAAGAACCTGAAGAAGCTGGAGGCCGCCGTCGCCTCGGCCCAAGCGGACCTGCTCCTCACGGGAGAGCTCTTCCTGTCCGGCTACATGGCCCGCGATGCCTTCGCCCACCTCGCGGAGCCGCTTGACGGCCCGGCGGTGAGGGCCGCGACATCGATCGCCCAGGAGCATTCGACCCACCTGATCTTCGGCATGCCGGAACGGGAGGAGGCGACGAAGCGCCTCTTCAATACCTCCGTACTCGTCGCCCCGGACGGAAAGGTCGCCGCTTACCGGAAAGTGTATCCCGCGAACTTCGGACCGTTCGAGGAGGGCCTCTATTTCGCACGGGGGGAGGACCTCACGATCGTGGACACGAAAATCGGGCGGATCGCCCTCCTGATCTGTTACGACTCGTTCTTCCCGGAGCTGGCGAAAGCCTACGCGATTGAGGGCGCTCAGCTTCTCGCCATCATCAGCGCCTCGCCTTCGACCTCGAAGCCGCTCTTCGACAAGATCCTCCCGGCTCGGGCGATCGAGAACGCGATGCCTCTCGTGTACACGAACCTGGTCGGCACCGAGCTGAACATTGTCTTCCAGGGCGGCACGCAGGCGATCGGTCCGCGCGGGGAGAACCTCGGTCAAGCTGAAGATTTCGTCGAGTCCACCGTCATTGCCGACGTCGACCTGCGAGACGTTCCGACCGCCCGGACGTTCCGACCGACGCTTCGTGACACGCGGAAGGAATTCTGGGAACCGGTCGCTCCGACCATCCCGGTGCGTCGTGCGTGAGTGAGAAGTCCGACTCGCTCGTTCGAGAGGCCCTCACGGGTTCAGCCCTTCGGTGCGACCCATTCCCCGAGGACAGAGGGCAACGCCTTCCGGGTCTCGATCCCCGCCTTCGCGCACCACGCGTCCAGGCCCGGCAGGACTTGTGGTTCGATCGCGAGTCGGTAGACGCAGACCGCACCGAACACGGCGGGAAAGAGACGCACGGCCCAGAGGCCCAGGTCGTAAAGTGCCAATTCGTACGAAAACCCGGAGGTGTGCAAGAGCGTGACGAAACCGGCGAGGATCGCCACGGCGCCGACCGGCCCGAGAGTCCGCTCGAACCACTCGGCGGACCGGACGACCTCGCCGCGCGCCGGATTCACGAGACGCAGCTCGAGCCCGTCCAAGAGCCATGCACCCGGAAGGAGCGACGTCAAGAGACCCGCGAGAAGGAGGATCGGGAAGGCCACGAAGCCAACCACGAGCTGACGCAGGTCGGCGGTCCCCTGGAGGAACAGGATTTCGGCCATCACGAGGACATCAATCGCGAACGGCGCGACGGACATCAGGAGGGTGTCGCGCAGCCGGATCGGCTCGGAGGCGGGCAGCCGCACGTAGACGCCGTCCTTGCCGAAGAGCTTCCTATGGGCGTGATAGGCGCCTCGGGCGAGGGCCGGGGAAAACGCGGGAATCAGCCAGAGGGCCACCGGGACCAACGCGACCGCCAGGAAGTATGCGGGGGTTTCTCGAATCCCGACACGGCGGCCCAGGAGTGGCAGGAGACCATAGTGCAGGAGGAGAGCGACCACGAGGACGACCGCGAATCCAAGGACATGCGACCGGGCCGCGCGCTCCACGATCGGCCGCAAAGCCAGAAAACCATTTGGTCCTTCCGGAAGGACGCCTACCTCGAACGGGACCGTCGCAAGGATTCGTCGATCGTCCGCGTGAGCGCCTCCCCCATCCGACGGTAGCCCTCGACGTCCGGATGGAGGCCGTCGGGAGAGCCGCGCAGGCGATGGAGGGCGTTCGGGTCCGCGACCGCGACGTGTGTGTCCGCAAAGG
>Ga0209375_1000970_pt1 | contig 22814 bp, 18 predicted proteins | sample GraSoiAngelo_131_FD_185888 | JGI IMG/M metagenome (GOLD analysis project Ga0209375, IMG submission 185888) | Grasslands soil microbial communities from the Angelo Coastal Reserve, California, USA - 14_0929_02_30cm (SPAdes) (version 2) | ecosystem: Environmental > Terrestrial > Soil > Grasslands ... | reverse complement strand
CCGGCACCAGCGTCGCCTGGAAGGGTTTGATGCGTGTGGCGAGCCGGACGATGTCGGCGTTTGCGCCCAGCTCGAGATTGAGCACGGTGCGCACGCTGCGCGCGAGCGCGCGGACGTCGGCGTCCTGAATGTGGCGGCGGTCCTCGCGCAGATGCACGGTGATCCCATCGGCGCCGCCCCGTTCGGCGGCGGCCGCCGCCGGGACGGGGTCGGGCTCGTCGGTCTTGCGCGCTTCGCGAATCGTTGCGACGTGATCAATGTTGACGTAGAGACGCATGGTGTCTTACCTTCGGGTCACCTCGACCACAGGTCGTGTCTCGTGAAGCGACGGCTCGCACTTGCGCTCTTCTTGCTTGCTGGCAGCGCCTGCGGGCACCCCGGCCTGGGCACGCCGGTCCCGCAGTCGATGAACGAGTCGATCAGCCAGTTCCTCACGGCCGTGAAAGCCAACGATCAGAAACGTATGGGTGAGCTGTGGGGCACGGAGCGTGGGCCCGCGGTGAACAATATGAACTCCCGCGCGCTGCAGCAGCGGCTCACGGTGATCCAGAAGTATCTGGATAATTCTGGGTATCGGATCATCGAAGGCCCGCTGCTGGTTCCGGGGCACGACGACCGGCGGACGTATCGCGTGGAGCTGCAGCGCAGCAATTGCAACCATGTGTTGCCGATCGAGGTGGTGCGCACACACAGCGGCGGTTGGTTGGTGTACGACGTGCATCTCGAGAGTGCCGGCAATCCGACGGGGCGGTGTCCACCGGAGACGACGGGAACCAAGCCCTGATAGTGGGCGTTGCACACCTACTCGGTGAGCTCCAACAGAATGCCGTTCGTGGACTTGGGGTGCAGAAAAGCGATTCGCCGTCCGCCGGCTCCGCGCCGGGGCGTCTCATCGATCAGTTGGTAGCCCGCCGCGCGGGCCAGCGCGAGCGTGGCGTCCAGGTCCGAGACGCGGTAGCAGATGTGATGGATGCCCGGCCCGCGTTTGGCGATGAATTTCGCCACGGGACTCGCGGGATCTTTCGGCTCGAGCAGCTCGACCGCGCTGTCGCCGAACGGCAGGCTGACGATCGTGGCGCCATCGGCCGACTCCGGCTGTCCCGGGGCGAGTCCCAGGACGTCGCGGTAAAAACGCAGCGCGTCGGAGATCTTGGTGACGGCGATGCCGACGTGCGCAACCGACGGGTGCATAGAAAAGCAAGCTAACGTTTATCGAGGGAGCGTGTAGGGTTATGGAAGACGTGAAGCATCCCGCCGCCATCACGGACGCCACATTCCAGGCGGAAGTCGAGCAGCACAAGGGGCTCGCCGTCGTGGACTTTTGGGCGACCTGGTGCGGGCCGTGCCACATGGTCGCGCCGATCATGGATCAGTTGGCCGGCAAGTACAATGGCAGGGTGAAAATCGTGAAAGTGGACGTGGACGCCAATCAGGCGACGGCGATGCGCTTTAACGTCCGCTCGATTCCGAGTATTCTATTCTTCAAGGACGGACGCCACGTGGATACCCTGGTGGGGGCCTATCCGTCGCAGGCGTTCGAGCAAAAGATCGAACAGCACTTGTCGTAGCTTCCTCCGCGGAGGATGATGCGCGCGAGCACCGCTCGCCTGACGAATTCGCCGGTTCGCCTCGCGGATCTGCAGTTTCCGCAGGTCAACCGGCTTATTCATCGCACCCGGCTCGCGTTCATTCATCTCGAGAATTTGCTGGCGTACGCCAAGCGCGACCGCGACGGGCGCATCGATGGCTATCTCGCGGCGCATCTCCCGGATGAATGTGTGCTGCTGTTTTTCCGCAAAGGCGAGGCGGTCAACGCCGCCTCGCTCTCCACCGCTGGACGTCAAGTCATCACGATCACCGATGCGTTGAAACGCATGCGCACCGAAGTCGAGCGCGGCGACCTGGAGTATTGTGCCGCGCCCATGGAACAGCTGGCGTGGATGTACACATCCTGCGCCGGCGGCTATCAGCCGCGCGTCATTGACGTCAATCAACCGGAGAAATTCTTTCCGGTGTTGCAGCAGGAGAAGGTGACTGGGGTGCTGGAACTGATTTCCAACGGTCGGGTCTCCTATCTCAAATTCGATCACGGGAAGTACCTGACCGGGCATTTCTGCGACAAGCCGGAGAACCTGCCACCTGCCCGCTACCTCGAGTCACTCTTCGACCCCGGCCCGGGGGGCACGCCGGCGATGTCCGCGGGGACCTTTGCGGGAGCCGACGACCTGCCCGCCCAGGCGGCGACGGCACTGGTCAACACCTATCGCGAGCTCTATTGGCGGATCGTGGACGCGGTAGAACGAGAATTTCCCGGCGAGGCGAAGCGCCGCGCGCAAAAGGTGACCGCGGCCATCGTCGATACGCATCAGGCGCTCGCGCTGCTCAGCGTCCCGCGCGGCACCGACACCCCCGATGGCGTCGTGCGGCCCGAGGAATTGTCGAGTGCGTTGACGGACTGGGCGCTCCAGCTGCTCGAGGGCGCGGAGGTGATGATGCCGGGAACAGCCACCAAGGTGCTGAAGGATGCGACGCGCGAGCATCGCTACGTGCTGCAGGCCGCCGGCTTTTACGGCAAACTCCCCTGGCGGGTGACGTGGTGACGTGGCCGGCACCCTCTACGTGGTTGCGACGCCCCTCGGAAACCTCGGCGACCTCTCGCCGCGCGCCGCCGACACACTGAAACGCGTGGCGGTGGTCGCCGCCGAGGACACGCGTCATAGCAAACCGCTCCTCCATCACGCCGGCTCGAAAGCCGAGCTGATCAGCTTCCACGAGCACTCCTCGGATCGCGCCCTCGAGCGCATCCTGCGCATCCTTACAGACGGGCGAGACGTCGCCCTCATCACCGATGCCGGCACGCCGGCCATCAGCGATCCGGGGGTGGCACTCGTGGCTGTGGCGCGAGAGCGAGGGATTCACGTCGTCACGATTCCTGGTCCGAATGCAGTCGCGGCCAGTGTCGCCGTATCAGGGATCAGTGGTGACCGCTATTTGTTTCTCGGATTTCTCCCCCGCAAAGGGAGCGACCGCCGCCGTTTCCTTTTGACCGCGGCCCAAAGTGAATGGACCGTCGTGATGTTCGAGGCCCCCAATCGCGTCACGCAACTGCTCGCCGATCTCCTCGAGGTTTGTGGTCCGGAACGCCGGGTCGCCGTCTCTCGGGAGTTGACCAAAGTGTTTGAGGAAACGCGGGCGGGGACGTTGCAGGAATTGTCAGAGCACTATGCTGATGCCCCCGTTCGAGGTGAGGTTACGGTAGTGCTCTCCGGGACGGGCAAGGAGCGGGTCGAGGATCGGCCGCCCGATCCGGCTGGCCGCGCCAAGGCTCTGCTCGCCGAAGGAATGTCACGCAAGGATGTCGCGGATCGTTTGGTGGAGGAGACAGGAATTTCCCGAAACAATGCATATCGATTGGTCAACGAACTATGAAATCGTTTCTCCTGGTTCTAGTGCTGTTTTTCGCACCACGCACGACGCACGACGCACCACGCACGTCTTTAACCATCGGCCGCCTCCACTACGACGGCGGCGGCGACTGGTACGCGAACCCGTCGAGCCTCCCCAATCTGCTGGCCGCGTTGCGCGCGCGCACGACCCTCCCCGTCGCAGACCGCGAGCGTGTCGTGACCCTGACCGGGCCGGAGCTCTGGGACGTCCCTTACATCTATATGACCGGCCATGGGAACGTGCACTTCTCCGATGTCGAGTTGCGCACCCTGCGCCGCTATCTGGAGCAGGGCGGCTTCCTGCACGCCGATGACAATTACGGGATGGACAAATCCTTCCGACGGGAGATCGCGCACGTTTTTCCGGACCACCCGATGGTGGAAGTGCCGTTGACGCACCCGATTTACAACCTGGTTTACTCGTTTCCGAAGGGCATTCCCAAGATCCACGAGCACGACGGCCTGCCCGCCCAGGGATTCGGTGTTTTTTTGGGGGACCGCCTTGTCGTATACTACTCCTACCAGTCCGACCTTGGGGACGGATGGGAAGACTCGACGGTGCATCATGATCCTCCAGAGCTGCACGAGGCGGCGTTACGCATGGGCGTGAACCTGTTCACCTACGCCGTAAGCGGGACGAAATGACCGAGACGGGGCGCCGGCTGCGTCGCCTGGGGGCTCCCCACGCCCGCGCGCGCGCGCTCGCCGTGGCGCTGGGTGGCCTCGGCGCGGCGCTGGCCGCCGCCGCACTCGGCCTCGCGCTGGCGCCCGCGGTCTCGGGAGTGACGCTCGCGTGGGCGCTCGTCGTCGCGAGCGCCGCCGGCGCGATCTGGGCGCTGCGGTGGACGCGACGTGCGGCGGCGGCGCCCGTGTTGGCGAGGCTCATCGAACGGGGGGGGCGGGGGGGAAGCATCGTCGGAGTCGTAAGCCCCACCGCTGCCAAAGGTGCCGGATCGAGCCCCGCGCTGCTGCTCGCTGCCGATACGCGCGCCGCCGCCGCGGTTTCGCTCGCCGCGCCGAGCGTGAGCGGCGTGTTGCGGCGGGCGACTTACCGACACGTGGCGGCCGGCGCCGGTGTCGCACTCATGGGCGGGCTCCTCTTTTTCGCCGGTTCCCCGGCGTCGGGTCGCGCCGCGGCGTTCTGGCACCCGCTGCGCACCTGGCGCGACGCGCGGGCGCCTGTGCGGCTGGTCGTTGATCGCCGAACCGTACGTCGCGGAGGCAGTGTGACCGCCACCATCACGGTGCCTGGCGCGACACGCGTGACGCTCTGGACCCGCGGACCGGGTGAGGCGTGGAGAGCGAGGCTCCTGTCGCTCGATGCGGACGGTCACGTCGTCCATCACGTCGGGCCGATCGAGTCCGATCTGTACCTCAAGGCCGCGAGCGGCGGACGTTCCAGCGGCGAAATCAAGGTCGATGTGGCGCTCCCCGCCTTTCTGGCGGATCTGGGTCTGACGGCGCGCTTTCCTTCATATCTGGGCCGCTCCGACGAGCCGCTGCTGGTCGGCGGCGACGTGATTCCGCTGCCCGCGGGGACGACGGTGCTCACCAGCGGCACGGCGAGTGTGCCGCTCGCGGGCGCCGCCTGGACGCTCGCCGCGCGCGTCGAGCCGTTGCGCGTAACCGGAACGCGCATCGAGGGCCGCTTTATCCCTACGGTCAGCGGCACATGGCGGCTCGAGGCGCGGAGCAGTGACGGCTCGCCGTTCGAAGGCGCCACGCCTGAGCTGCAGGTTCTGATCGTGCCCGATTCCGCACCCGTCGTCACCGTACCTGTGCCAGGACGCGACACGACGTTGCCGATTTCTCTGCATCAGCAGCTCGTCGCCGATGTGCGTGATGATCATGGGATCTCGCGCTTGTCGGTCGTGAGCTGGCGCGTGAGTCGCACCGGCCGCATCGGCGAAGCGGTGCGCGAGTCGCTCGATGTCACCGGTGTGGGTGATCGCGCGATCGTGCAGGGGCGGCTGGACGCCGAGCACCGCGGCCTCCTGCCCGGCGATACGCTGCGGCTCTACGTCGAAGCGCGCGACAACGCCCCCCCCCCCAACGCCCACGTCGGGCGCAGCGCCGAGATCGCGCTGCGGCTTCCCAGCATGGAAGAGCTCCGTGCACAGGCGCGGGCCGCCGCACAGGCAGTGACGAGCGCGGCCGAGTCGGTCTCCGCCGCGCAGCGAGAGTTGAGCGATCGAACGCGGGATCTTGCCGAGGAACGGAACCGTGATGCCGACGGGCGGGCAGGAGTGCGCCCGGGGGGGAGCAACCAGCAGCAGCAAGGCGCGATGTCGTTCCAATCCACGCAGCGCGCCGAAGAGATCGCGCGCGATCAGGCTGCGATGTCGCAGCGGGTCCAAGAGCTGGCGCAGGCTGTAGAGGAGATCGCGCGTGCCGCGCAGGCGGCCGGCTTGGATGACAGCGCGTTCCAGAATCGGTTGCGCGAAGTGCAGGAGCTGCTGCAACGCGCCCTCACGCCGGAGCTCGAGCAGCGGCTGCGCGAGCTGCAGGAGGCGCTCGCGCGTCTCGATCCGGAAGCCACACGGCAGGCGCTGCAACGTCTGGCCGAAGCACAGCAGCAGCTGCGCCGCGAGCTCGAGCGGAGCGAGGAGCTGTTCAAGCGTGCGGCGATCGAGGGCGAGCTCGCGTCGCTCGCCAAGGACGCCGAGGATCTGCAACGCCGCCAGACCGAATGGACGAAGCAGGACGCGCCGCACCCCGACTCCGCGGCGGCCGCCGCGGAGCGCGAGCTGGCTACGGCCGCCGATTCGCTCGCCCGTGGTGTAGAGCGCGCGGGGCAGACGGTGCCGCTCGCGCAGTCGCAGGCGGCGGCGCGCCGCGCCCAACGGGCCATGCAGGAGGCCGCCGCCGCCGCCAACCAGCGCGACGCGCGCGGCGCTCGGACGTCCGGACAGGAAGCGGCGGACTCGCTGGCGCAGCTGCCTGACGAGCTCCGCCAGCGACGCGACTCACTGACCTCTGCCTGGCGACAGGAGACGCTCGATGCGCTGAATCGCGCGCTGGCCGAAACGGCGGCGCTGGCGCGTCGGCAGGAGGAAGTCGCCGCTGCGCTGCGTGACGGCGAAGCGGATGCCGCGACACGCGCCCGGCAGGGGGCCATTGAGGAAGGCACGCACGCGATCGAACAGGAGATCGGTGCCGCCGCTGGTCGGCACGCGCTCGTGTCGCCGCAGCTCGAGGCGGCCCTCGGCTACGCGCAGAATCAGATGAAACTGGCGCGCGAGCAGCTCGAGCAGGGCGATCCCAATCCCGCCACCGCCGCCCCGTTCGCCGAGCAGGCGCTCGACGCGCTCAACGCCACCGCGCATGCGTTGGTGCGCACGGCGCAGCGGGTCGCCGGCGCGCAGTCGGGGTCGGGATTCCAGGAGGCGATGGAGCAGCTCGCACGCATGGCGCAAGAGCAGCAGGGGATGAATGGTGACGCGCAGGGCCTGTTGCCGATGATGGGCGCGGGCGGTGATGCCATGCAGCGCTTGCGCGAGCTCGCCGGCCGCCAGCGCGCGCTCGCCGAGCAGCTGGAACGCCTCCAGGCGGGCGGTGATGCCAGTGCCGCGGGTGCGCTGGCGCAGGAAGCTCGGGAGCTCGCCCGCCAGCTCGAGGCGGGACGACTCGACGCCCGAACGATCGCGCGCCAGGAACGCCTCTATCGCAAACTGCTCGACGCCGGCCGCAGCCTCCAGGGCGAGGAGCCGGATGAGCAGAAGGATCGGACGAGCCGCTCGGCCAGCGCTGCCGACAGCGTCCACATTCCCGCGGCATTACTCCCTGGTGCAACCGGCACAGGTCCGAAAGTCCGTTACCCGACGTGGGACGAGTTGACGGGACTCACGCCCGAGCAGCGGCGCATGGTCCTCGAGTACTTCCGCCGGTTGAATGAACAGAAGCCGTAGCTGGGCGATCGTCACGAGCCTGGTGCTCGTGTTGTCGGCTGACCCCGGGCGGACCGCCCGGGGTCAGGCAATAGGTCCAGGCTTCGAATTAGAACGCAGCGGCCGCTACGCCGACGCGGCGTCCGTCTATCTCACCACCGTGCGCGGCGATCCGACCAACCTGCCGGCCCTCCTCGGCCTCGAGCGCACGCTGTTCGTCCTCAATCGGATGCCCGAGCTTTTGCCGCTCGTGCAGAACGCGCGCGGGCGGCTGCCCGAGAGTGCGGCGCTGCGCAGTCTCGAGCTCCGTGTGTATGCGGCACTGAATCAGCTTGATTCCCTGGAGACGATTGCGCGTCGCTGGGCGGCGACCGCCCCGCAAAGCGAACAGCCCTATCGCGAGTGGGGACAGGCGCTCGCTGATCACCGGATGTGGGACGAAGCGCGACGGGCCTTTCTCATCGGTCGCCGGACCCTCGGCGGCGACGGCACCCTGGCGATCGAGCTGGCACAGCTCGAGCAACGCACCGGGAATTGGGAAGCGGCCGCTGCGGAGTGGGGCCGCGCCGTAACGCGGTCCCCCGACATCGGCCCCACGGCGGAAAGCCAGCTCGCCGACGCCCCGGCCGCCGTGCACGATCGTGTGGCGCGCGTGCTGACCGCGCCCGGTGTTTCTGCGCGAGCGCGACGGCTGGGCGCGGAACTCTTGCTGACGTGGGCGCAACCGACGGCGGCCTGGGCCGCGATGGAGTCCACGCTTGGCGACAGCGAGACACCGGACGCGCTGCGGCGGTTCGCCGATCTGGCGGGGGTTTTGACGACGGCCGAAGGCCATCGCGCACGCGGAGTGGCGCTGGCGCGCTGGGCCGACCTGGTGCCCTGGCAGCAAGCGTCGCGCGCGCGCGCCGAGGCTGTCCGCGAGCTGCTCGAGGCCGGCGACAAGGTTGCGGCGCGTCGTGTGCTCGAGGGACTGACGACGGATTCCACGGCGCCCGCCGAAGCTCACGCCGTCGCCGAGGCTGCGCTGCTCCAGGTGCTGATCGCCGACGGACAGCTCGACGTCGCGGAGGAACGCCTCACGGCGGCGCGCACGTCCATCACGGCTGACGACCGCGCGGCATTGCGGCTCGCGTTGTCGCAGGCGCGCGTCGCACGCGGCGAGCTGGATCGTGCGGAGACGGTCTTGGGAGAGGACTCCAGTGTTGCGGCAGTCGCGCAGCGCGGCTGGATCGTGCTTTACCGCGGCAATCTGAGAGCGGCGCTGGAGGACTTTCGCCTCGCGGGTCCGTATGCGACCGACCGCGCCGCCGCCACGGAACGCACGGCGATGATGGCGATGCTGCAGCGCATTCCGCAGGAGTCGAGTCCCGAGCTGGGCGCGGCACTGCTCACGCTGGCGCGTGGCGACTCCGTGGCGGCGATCAACGCGCTGCGTCGTGCCGGGGGGAAGTTGCCGGAGCAGGGTGGGCGGCTCGAGGTCCTGTTGCTCGCGGGGCAGGTCGCCGCGGGTAAGGGCGGGGACCAGGCGCAGACGGCGACGGCACTCTTCGATGAAGTCGTCCGCGCCGGCGGTGAAGGGGCCGCACCCGCGGCCGCGGAGCTCGAATGGGCGCGCCTGCTCGTGCGCCGCGGCCAGAACGCCGAAGCGATTCCGCACCTCGAGCATCTGATCCTGACGTATCCGAGCAGCGCGTTTGTCCCCGAGGCTCGCCGTGTGTTGGAGCGCGCGAAGGGCGCGATCCCGAAGTCATGAAGCGGCGAGAGTTTGTGGCGACGGTAGGACGGTATGTCGGAATGACGGTAGGTGCCCGCCTATCGTCGTCCCTTCCGACGTTCCGTCCTTCCGTCATTCCGTCGCTGTTGATTCCGATGGACGACGCCCAAACCGACCACCTCAAGGCCTACGGTCTGACCTACCGAGCCATCCAGGCCGGCCTCAAGGCGGAGTGGCTGCTCAACTATCGCGGCGGATCGTTTCTGATTCCCGACCTCGACGCGCTGCGGCGCGACGCGGCCCTAAACGGCATTCGGACCGAGCCGGTCGACAGCGCGATGACGGCGGTGCGCGGCGAAATCGAAGCCAACAACATGGACGCGGTCCCGCTCGAGAAGGCGCCGAAGGTCGCCGTGTACGCGCCGCCCAATGCGGCCCCCTGGGACGACGCGGTGACGATGTCGCTGCAGTACGCCGGCATCTCGTTCACGAAAATCTGGGACGCGGAAGTCACGAACGGCTCGCTGAAGGACTTCGACTGGCTGCATTTGCACCACGAAGACTTCACAGGCCAGTACTCGAAGTTCTTCCTCATCTACTCCGGCATGTCCTGGCTCGCCGAGATGGTGCAACGCAACACGGACGTGGCGCGACGGCTCGGGTTCGCGACCGTTCCCGATCTCAAGAAGGCGGTGGCGCGCGGGATCCGCGGGTACGTCGAGAATGGCGGGTTCCTGTTCGCGATGTGCACGGCGACCGAGACGATCGATCTCGCGCTGGCGGCGGAGAAAGTCGATATCGCGGCGACCTTCGCCGACGGCACTCCGATCGATCCCGATGCCGACGCCAAGCTCGATTGGGCGAAGAGCTTCGCATTCACCGGCGCACATATCGAGACCAATCCGCTGGTCGCCAGTTTTTCGGACATCGACGGCCACCAGGTGAACGGCGGCGCACGGCGCCAGCCGCTGGGCGCGTTCAAGCTCTTCAATTTCAGCGCCAAGATCGACCCGGTGCCCACCATGCTCGTGCAAAACCACCGCCAGGTGATCCCCGACTTCTATGGTCTCACGACCTCGTTTACGCGAACGCACCTGAAGCCGGGCGTGACGATCCTTGCCGACGAAGAGGGCGCGCCGTGGGTGAAGTACATCCATGGAGATCTGGGGAAGGGGACATGGACCTTCTTTGGCGGTCATGATCCCGAAGATCCGCAGCACCAGATCGGCGACCCGCCGACCGATCTCTCGCTGCATCCGCATTCGCCGGGCTATCGCCTGATCTTGAACAACGTCCTGTTTCCCGCAGCGAAGAAGAAAGAACTCAAGACGTGAGCGTCGAGCGCCTGACGGCGGCCGCGCGCACTCTGCTGCAGGAGGAGATCGCCGCGGCGCACGGGCGCGAAGTGTCGTTCGTCGTGCGCGCCGATCCCAACGGCACGCTGGCGGACGCGCGCGTCGTGGCACGCGGCACGATCGACGCGGTGCTCGCCCTGCCCGGCGTGGCTCAGAAGGGCGAGATGCTGCTCCACAATCATCCCAGCGGCTTGCTCGAGCCCTCGGGCGCCGACCTGCACGTCGCGGCGCGGCTGCACGATGAAGGCGTCGGCTTCGGGATCGTCAACAACGACGTCTCGACACTCTACGTCGTCGTCGAATGCCCCCGCGCGCGCGCCCTCCGGCGTCTCGATGCTCTCGACATCGCCAACCTGCTCACCGAATCCGGACCCGTGGCTCGCGTGCTTGGCACCGCGGCGTTCGAGGATCGCCCCGGCCAGCGTGACATGGCCGCTTACATCGCCGACGTCTACAATGACGGCGGCATTGCGCTGCTCGAAGCCGGGACCGGCGTCGGCAAGTCGTTCGCGTATCTCGTGCCCGCGATCGAGTGGGCGCGCCTCAACGGCGAGCGCACCGTCGTCTCCACGAACACGATCAATCTCCAGGAGCAGCTCGTCGGCAAAGACCTGCCGATCCTGTCGCGCGCGTTTTCGACAGGCGATCGGACAGTCACGTTTGCCCTGCTCAAGGGGTGGCGGAACTATCTCTGCCTCTCGCGCCTGGAGCAGGCGCGCGCCGGGCAGGAGTCGCTGTTTGACGACGGGCGCGGGGCCGAGCTCGAGGCGATTGCGGGCTGGGCGTCGCGCACCGCGGACGGCAGTCTGTCGGATCTGGTCGAAGAGCCGTCCAATGACGTGTGGGACGCGGTGGCGGCCGAGTCGGATTTGTGCACACGTCTCAAGTGCCCGCATTTCGATCGCTGCTTCGTGTTTGCGGCGAGACGCCGAGCTGCTGAAGCCGACGTCGTGGTCGTCAATCACCACCTGCTGGCGTCCGACCTCGCGGTGCGCATCGCCTCCGACAACTGGCAAGAAGCGGCCGTGCTGCCGCCGTACCGTCGCCTGGTGCTCGACGAAGCGCACCATCTCGAAGACGTCGCAGCGCAGCATCTCGGGATGCAGGTCAGTATGCTTGGCGTCCAGCGGTTGCTGGGCCGGCTCGAGCGCAACGGTCGCGGGCTCCTCCCAACGCTGGCGGCGGAGCTCAGCAGTCATGACGACCTGCTCGGCGCGGCGAGCCGCGACCTGCTCGGGCGCACGGTCCTCGACGCGCTGAGCGCCGCGCGGCGGTGGGCCGACGAGCTGTTCGGGCGCCTCGCGCGCCGCTTGGATACAGAACCGGCCGCCGCGCCGGTCCTGCGACTCACCGATGCGTTCGCGGGCGACACCGTGTGGCGCGAAGGACTCGACGTCGCCCTGGACAATCTGCTCATCGCGTTCAGCAAGCTGCGCGAGGGCGTCGAAACGATCGCCGACCGGCTGTCGATCGACGATCCCGCGGAGATGCGCACCCGGCTCATCGGCGAGCTGCGCGGGGTCGTACGACGGCTCGACAGCGCGGCGGAGGGACTGAAAGCGACGTTGCAGCCGGTCGGTTATCGGCCGCCCGCCCGAGCGGCCGTGCGCTGGATGGAACGGCGCGGTCGACGTACGCCGAACCTCACGCTGTCCGCCGTACCGCTCGATCTCGCGCCCGTGCTCAAGGAAGCGCTGTTCGATCGCGTCGAGACGGTCATCCTGACGAGCGCCACACTGGCGGCCGGCGGCGAATTCACGTTCCTCGAAGAGCGGCTTGGCCTCTCGCTGCCGCCATCGCGCGTGACGATACGGGAGATCCTGCCCTCGCCGTTCGATTTCGGCGCGCAATGCGTGTTTGGGATCCCGACCGACATCCCCGAGCCGCGCGACGACGAGTCCGGCCACGGGGCAGCCGTCGCGCGGGTGCTGCTCGAGCTGGCCCACGCGTCCGACGGCGGGATCTTTGCCCTGTTCACGAGCCACGGCCAGCTGCGCCGCACGGCCGACGCGATCCGTGGCTCCGTCGCTGCGCGCTGGCCGCTGTTGGTGCAGGGCGAGGGGCAACGCGACCAGCTGCTGCGCCGCTTTCGCGATGCGGGGTCGGCGATTCTGCTCGGAACGGACTCGTTCTGGGAAGGTGTGGACGTCCCCGGACGGGCGCTGCGGGTGCTGATACTGGCCAAGCTTCCTTTCAAAGTGCCCAGCGAGCCGCTAACCGCCGCGCGGCTGGAGCGTCTCACCGCAGCGGGCGTGGACGGCTTCACCCACTATCTCGTTCCGCTTGCGGCCCTCAAGTTGAAACAGGGCTTCGGCAGGCTGATACGAACCAAATCGGATGTCGGCGCGGTTGTCCTATTGGATCGGCGGATCGTCACGAAGCGGTATGGCGCGAGCATGCTGGAAGGGCTGCCCCCCGCCTCGAAGTTCATCGGCAACTGGCTGGATGTCCGGCGCGAAGTGGAGGAATTCTTCGCGATGCACAGCATCGGCACGTCGCTTTCTTGGAGCTAGATTAGAGCCATCGGCCATCGGCCATCAGTGCCGCCTGCTGATGGCTGAAGGCAGATGGCCTCTCACCAGACGCGACGGAGAGTTTGGCTTGACTGGATTCAGCAGGCGCGTCGGAGCATTACCCACATATCCGATGGCCGAGTTGCCGGCGATCAAGCGCCGGTTGATCGAGCAGGGCGTGGATCTCATCGATGTCGGAGCGGGGGATGCCGATTTTCCGCCGCCCGAGGTCGCGGTCAAGGCGCTGACGCGCGCGCTGCAGGACCCGGCGATGAGCCGCTATGCATTTCAGCTCGGCCTGCCGGCGTTCCGCGAGGCTGCGGCGGCATACATGCAGCGGCGCTTCGGCGTCTCGGTCGATCCCTTCAAGGAGCTGCATCCGTTGCTCGGCTCCAAGGAGGGCATCGCGCACCTTGCGACCGCGGTGCTGAATCCGGGCGACGTCGCCATCGTGCCGGTGCCAGGGTACGCCGTCTATCATGGCGGAACCGTACTCGCCGACGCCGAGCCGTATCTCTACAACCTGACGCCGCGTAACGATTTCCTGCTCGAGCTGGACGGGATCCCGGCCGACGTATTGAAGCGCGCCAAACTCGTCTACCTGAACTATCCGAATAACCCCACAGCCGCCGTTGCGCCGCGCGAGTATTTGGAACGCGTCATCGCGGCGTGCCGGACGCACGACCTCGTTCTCGCGTACGACAATCCGTACTGTGAGATCACGTTCGACGGCTACGTCGCGCCTTCGATTTTCGAGATCCCCGGTGCGATGGACGTCGCCGTGGAGTTTCATTCACTTTCCAAGAGCTTCTGCATGGCGGGCTGGCGGCTCGGCTGGGCCGTGGGGCGTGCGGACCGGATCGCGGCGCTGGCGCGCGTCAAGAACTACGTGGACACCGGCGCGTTCCTGGCGGTGCAGGCTGCCGGCGCCGAAGTGATGAAGCAGGCCGAGCGGATCGCGTCGGGCTATGCGGCACAATTCAAAGAGCGGCGCGATGCGATTCTGCCGGCGCTGCGCGCCAATGGATTCGAGGTCGAGCCCCCGCGGGCGACGCTGTACGTGTGGATACCGTTGCCGGACGGACTCGCGTCGGCCGCATTCCAGAAGCGCGCGCTCGAGGACGTCGGGGTGGTGACATTGCCCGGGAGTGCGTTTGGTGCGGGTGCGGAAGGATTCTTCCGCATCGCGTTGACCGTGCCAACGCCTCGGCTCATCGAAGCGACTGAACGACTGGGAAAGGTCCTCGCCACTGTTTGACCGTCAAGTAGCGCGACTGCCGATCGGCCGAACGTGGCTGATCACCGCGGCGATTCACGTGATCGCCGTCATGCTGATCTTCACGGTTGACTGGGAGGCGCCGTGGCGCAAGACGACGTACGTCGTCTTGGGGCCGGAGCCAGCTGGTAATTCGATCGTGTACCTGCCGGGCACGCGCGCAGCGCGTGCCAAGAGGCCGACGCTTCGGACGACACGGCGCGAGACTCCGCCACCGCCTGTCGCCGCCCCTTCGCCGCCCGCCGCCGCCCCTTCGCCGCCCGATACGGCACCAACCATGCCGGCGTATGATCCGAATGCGAGCCGCGTGGTGCCAGCTCCTCAGGTCGGCGACGGCCGGCTGTGGGTGAGCCCCCGGCCCGGACTGCCGGCGGGGGTGGCGGATGCCATCTACGGCGATACCGCCGCGCAGCGCACCGCGGCGGTCCAGCGACTCAAGGCGATGGTGGATTCTCTCAATCAGATCCTCGACCAGGAGCAGCGTGAGCGCCGGCGTCCGTCGTGGACGATCGGCGGCACGCCGAACAAACCGGAGTGGGGCATCGACTCGGCGTACATCCATGTCGCGGGGGTCAAGATTCCGACGGCGGTGCTGGCGTTGCTGGGCAACATGCTGCCGCAGGGCAATTTCGATGAGGCGATGCGGCAGCGTCAGCTCGACTACATGCGCACGGACATCATGCAGGCGGCGGCGCGCGCGCAGTCGCTGGCGCAATTTCGCCGCTATGTGCGCGAGCTGCGCGAGCGCAAGCAAGCCGAGCGCGACGCCGATGAGCGGCGCCGGGCGCAGGATACGGTCAAAGCGGTTCCTTAGGTGAAGTAGTGCTCCGACCAGCCCACCGTGAACTCTCCACCGCACGCTTCACAGCGTATCGTCGCGACACGTTCGACCAGTGGCGCGCGGGCGCTGCACCCAGGGCACACCCCGTAGCGCGATCCCCAGCTGAACGGGATATCGACTGCGTCTCGAGGCAGCGAGACGACGGTCCACCGGTCTGGTCGAGCGGACTCGACTTGCAGCACTGCCAGCGGGACCGTGACGTCCCGGTGTTCTACTTCCACGACGGCGTCGGTGAGATTGGATCGAAGCACCCGATACCACGCGCCGCGGCGCAGGCGGTAGTTCAGGTCAGGTTTGATGCGCGCCCATTGCTCGAGCCCAGACATTGTCAGATCCTCCCGCAGGGTGGGGCGCCCTTGCCCTGCCGTACCATCTATGGGAATCTCCAACCGTCCCGTCAAGCGCCGAACCCCGCTGCCGAGAGCCAAGCCATTTCGACACAAACGTTTGCCTCCGCGGAGGCTACGAGAAAAACGTTGCGAAGACTCCTCGCCACTGTTCCGATCCTGACCCTCGTCACCGGACTCAGAGCGCAGTCCCTCGACCGCGCTGAACAGCGCCTGCGCGCGAGCATCACCGCCGCGCGTGAGCAACAAATCGGCTACCTGCAACGGGTCGTCGACGTCCCGAGCAGCACGCTGAATCTCGAGGGCGTGCGCAAAGTCGGAGCCGTGTTCCGCGCGTCGCTCGACTCGCTCGGCTTCACGACGACGTGGGCCGCCGTGCCGGATGCGGTGGGTCGCGCGGGGCACCTGGTCGCCGAGCATCGCGGTAAGCCCGGGGCCGTGCGGTTTCTGCTGATCGGCCATCTCGATACCGTCGTGGAGCCCACCGGCCCGAACTTCGTGCGCGAAGATTCGACCGCGCGCGCGGTGGGTGGTGCCGACATGAAGGGCGGGGACGTGGTGATTCTCTACGCCGTCAAGGCACTGCAGCAGGCGGGCATCCTGCGCGATCTCAACATCACGATCGTCTTCACCGGCGACGAGGAGCACCCCGGCGAGCCGCTCGCCGATGCGCGCCGCGCGCTGATCGACGCCGCCAAGCAGAGCGACATCGCCCTCGCGTTCGAGGCCGGCAACCGCGCCGATGCGACTGTCGCGCGCCGCGGCGCCAGCGCGTGGCGCGTGATCGCGACCGGCCGCCAGGCGCATTCCTCGGGCGTGTTTGGAGAGGGCGCCGGGTACGGCGCGATTTACGAAGTCGCGCGGATCCTCGATGCCTTCCGCACGCAGCTCGTCGGCGAGCAGTACCTCACGTTCAACGCCGCCACGATCGTGGGCGGGACCGACGTCAGCTACGACACCGTCGCGATCAGCGGAACCGCATCGAGCAAGCTCAACATCGTGCCCTCGCACGCCGTCGCGCACGGCGATCTGCGCTTCATCTCCGACGAGCAATTGCAGCGCACCCGCGAGCGGATGCGCGCCATCGTCGCGCAGCACCTCCCCGGCACGGACGCCACCATCGTGTTCCGCGACGAGTATCCCGCGATGTCGCCCACGCCGGGTAACGCCCGGCTGCTCGCGGTCTACGACTCCGCAAGCGAGGCGCTGGGCTACGGCGCTGTGGCCGCGCTCGATCCCGGCCGGCGCGGCGCGGGAGACATTTCCTTCGTCGCGCCGCTGATCGACGGGCTCGACGGGCTCGGCGCATTGGGGAGTGGAAGCCACGCGCCGGGCGAGCGCGTGGACCTCAAGACGCTGGCGATGCAGACCGAGCGCGCCGCGTTGCTGCTGTACCGGTTGGGGAAACGGCCGGCGTCGCAATTCACGAGGACCTCGGCAGCGAGCGACAAATGATTCCGTCGGCTGAAGCCGCGGCTCGGCCACTGCGCGCGCCCTTGAAGGGCGCACGCCCTTGCCGAGCCGCTCCTTCAGGACACGGGAAGCGAACTCGACGAGCGCTCTTACTCGGTCTCCTCACCATCGGCGCGCCGCTCTCAGCTCAGGATACTCTCGTCATCCGCGCCGCGAACGTTTTGGACGGCCGAGGCGGCACCCAGCACAACGTCGACATCGTAGTCGTGGGAAGTCGCATCGTGCGCATCGCCCCGCGCGGACCTGTGCCGGCCGGTGCGCGCCTCGTGGACCTGGGCGACCGCACCGTGCTGCCGGGATTGATCGATGCCCACGCCCACCCCGTCTGGTACTTCAACCGGAAGAACCGGCTCCATACATCCGACGACGGCGACACGCCTGCGCAGTCTGCGCTCGCGGCGGCAGCCAACGCGTACGCTACGCTCATGGCCGGTTTCACGACGATTCAGAGCGTGGGATCGCGCAGCGACGCGGACCTGCGCGACTGGATCGGGACGCAGGGGTTACCTGGACCGCGCATGCTCACCTCGCTCGATCCCTTGACCGATCGCAGCCTCAGCCCCGACTCGCTGCGCGCGCTCGTCCGGCAGCGCAAAGCCCAGGGGGCCGACCTCATCAAGATCTTCGCCTCGGCGAGTATCCGCGAAGGCGGGCAGCAGACGATGTCCGACTCGCAGCTCGTCGCGATGTGCGGCGAAGCCAAAGCGCTCGGCCTCCGCACGCTGGTGCACGCCCACAGCGCGGCGGCGGTGCGCGCCGCGACGCTCGCCGGTTGCACGGAGGTCGAGCACGGCATCTTCGTGACGCAGGAGGTGCTCTCGCTCATGGCCGCACACGCGACGTACTTCGATCCACAATGCGCGCTCGTGTTCCGCAACTACCTCGACAACCGCTCCCGTTATCTGGGAATCGGCAACTACACCGACTCCGGCTTCGCGGCGATGGAGCGCGCGTTACCGCTCGCAGCCGCGGATATTCGCATGGCGCTCGCGACCCCCGGGCTGAAGGTGGTGTACGGCACCGACGCCGTCGCGGGAGCGGACGGCCATAACGCCGAGGATCTGATTTGCCGGGTCGAGCGGGCTGGGGAGGCGCCGATGCACGCGATCATGGCGGCGACTTCACTCAACGCCGCAGCAATGGGGCTTGGGACCCTAATCGGCGCGATCGCGCCGGGGCTCGAGGCCGACATCATCGCGGTGGATGGCGATCCGATCCGCGACATCACCGCGCTGCGGCGGGTGAGTTTCGTGATGAAATCAGGAAGGATCGTCCGGTATTAGCTGTAGGGGCGCAGCATGCTGCGCCCCTACCACGCCGACTACTGCTTCACCAGCTGGCCACGGATTTCGCCAGCTGGGTATTTCTTGGTGTGGATGTTCACGTAGGCTTTTCCAGCTCGCATGAGTGCGATGACGCTATCGGGTGGGATGGCGGCCCCGTTGGCGACGGTGCCAGTGAAGGCGACGCCGGTCGGGGTCGGTGACAGGTTCTGAATGACGTTACCAGCCGAGTCCGCGACACCACGGTGAATATGTCCGATCGTCACGCTGTCGATTGCGGATGTGATGTCGACCTTCCAGCTGATCTCTTTTCCCAGCACCGTGATGAGCGCCTCGGCCGTGGCGGTCGACGTCACGGGCGTCGGCCGTTCATTCGGGCCGTTGAGGGTGGCCTTGTAGACCTCCAGCCCCGCCGGAATGCCCGTGTTGTTATCACTGCAGGCGGCGCCGATCAGTGAAACGGCAAACATCGCCAGTGCTCGTGATACGTGCATATCAATCCTCCTTAGACAGTAAATTGCAGGTGATACCGCACAAAGCCTCGGAACCGAACCCGCCCTCCTCTCAGGCGGCTGAGGGTTATTGGACGACGACCTTCCCAATCATGAAGGGATGCGGCGTGCAGTGATAAGGAAATGCGCCCTGCACCGCGAATTTGTGTGAGAAGCGATCGCCCGGACTCAGCGCCGGGGAATCCCACACCGCGTTGTCGGATGTCGTTGTGTGTGGTTCCTGCGGTGGCGTTTCACAATTGACCCATGTGACAGTCGCACCGACCGGAACAGCGAGCGAATCGGGCAGGAACGTGAAATTGTGAATCGCGACGATGTAATGCATCGAGTCGATGACGGTCACCGGGACTCGACATTCCGCCGCGGTGTTCACCGTCGGCCCCGCGCCACGGTCGGAGAAGCAGGCGACGACTACGGCGCTGCCGGTGATCGCGCCAACGAGCAGACAGAGGGCTTTACGCGTTGGGGTCATGGGTCACCTCACCACCACGACGGCTTTCATGAACGGATGCGGCGTGCAGTGGAAGGCGAACTCGCCCGCCTGCGTGAATGTGTGACTCCAGCTCTTTCCCGGCTCGACAGGTCCCGAATCCCACGAGCCGTCATCAGCCGAGATCGTATGTACGAGCTGATCGTTGTTGGTCCAGCGCACTGTCGTCCCCGCAGCGATCTCGAGGCGGTTTGGCGCAAAGGTCATCGTTCGCATTTCAGCTTTTGCCGCCCCTTCGCCGCTCCCCGCCGCCGCCTCACTCGCCGCCGTTTTACTTCGCCGCCCGAAGTAGCGACTCAACGTGAACGGAATCGTGAACTCAAACCCGCCGCGCACGCGATCGATGCCGCGTGAGGCGCCCTGAAGCGTCGCCGTGTTGGTGTTGGTGACCTGCAGCGAGAACGTGTGCGGCGAATAGGGGATGGCGATCTGTAACCCCGCGCCCCAGGCGGTCTCCTCACCCAGGCGCTTGTCGAGGAGCGACGTGACGTCGCCCGCCAGGGCGAACCAGCGATTCAGTCGCACGACTGCGCCGCCGCCGACCGCGTAGCGCGTCGTATCGCTGTGATATCCGTTGGAGAGCAGTCTGCCGACAGCCATCAGCCGAATCCGGCCGAAGCTGCGAGCGCCGGTCAACTCGGCGTCAAAACTTTCCGCAGCCTGATTGTAGCCCGCCTGGACAGTCACCCCACGCTGGCCGTAGCGCGCGAACCCTTCCCACTCGTTCGGGAACGCGGCTGCGACGTCAGACGAGGTCGCGTAGTTGAAACCGATGAGGAGGGGAAGGGGAAGCTGATAGGCGAGGAGGAATGTCGGCGAATTCGTGACTTTGCGGAGCGGGGCGGCGCCCACTCCGAATCGGTGCACGAAGTTGAACTGCAGCGTGCCGCGCGTGCCCAGCCAGCCACCCGACAGGTTTGGTGGCCGCTCGAGCAGCGACTGGCACGAGGCTACATCAGTGACTCCGACACAAAGGCATGGGGCGCAGGACAGCCACACTGCGATCCGACGAAGCTGGGGCAACCGAGCCTCCTCATGAGAGAGACGCCGCCTCGAGGCGGCGCAGCGCCGCCTCTTTGCCGACGACCGACAGCAGCTCGTTCACAGGTTCCGACACCGTTCCACCGGTCAACGCGATCCGGATTGGTTGAAAGATTTTCCCCGCTGCCACATTGCGCTCATCCGCCAAATCGCGCAACACCTGCTCGAGACCCTGTGGCGTCCAGTGGGGTGCATTTTTCAACGCGATCACGCTGGCCGCGAGCGCCGCGTGATACCCCGTCGGATCCTTGGCGATTTCCTTTTGCGCCTTCTCGTCGAGCTGGACCAATTTGCCGTCGAGCCGTACTGCCACCTGCCGAGCGACATCCAGCGTCGTCCGCGAGCGGGTCTTCACGACGGCGATCGCCTGCAGCACCGCATCCTTCTTGCCGTCGACGCCGAACTGCGCCAGCTCGGGGCGCACGAGCGGATACAGCTCCTCGGCGGATTTCGCCGAGAGGTATTGCCCATTCATCCACTCGAGTTTTGTCGTATCGAAGACGGCCGGCTTTTTCAGAATGCCGTCGAGCGAAAAGAGGTTTCGCAATTCCTCTTTGCTCATGATCTCGCGATCGCCGCCCGGACTCCATCCAAGCAACGCGAGAAAGTTACGCATTGCCTCTGGGAGAATACCTAGGTGTTGGTAGTCTCCGACAGCGGTCGCGCCATGTCGCTTGGAGAGTTTTTTCCCGTCGGGTCCGTGGATCATCGGCACGTGACCAAAAATTGGGGTCACAGCACCGAGCGCCCGATAGACCGTGAGCTGTTTGGGGGTGTTGGAAATGTGATCGTCGCCGCGGATCACGTGCGTGACGTGCATGTCGATGTCGTCGACGACCACGGCAAAGTTGTACAACGGGGAACGATCCGACCGCAAAATCACAAAATCGCGAATATCCTCACCTTTGAAACTGATGCGCCCGTGCACCGCATCCTCCCACGACAGCTCACCCGGTGGGACGCGCAGCCGGATCGCGTCCTCCTCCATATAGGCCTTTCCTTGCTTGAGGAGCTGATCGGCGACTTGCTGGTGGCGGGCGAGGCGCGCGCCCTGGAAGATTGGGGGCTCGTCCCAATCGAGGCCGAGCCAGGTGAGGCCGTCCAGGATGACCTTGGTGTTTTCGTCGGTGGAACGCGCCTTGTCGGTATCCTCGATGCGGAGCAGGAACTTGCCGCCCTCTTTGCGGGCGAAAAGCCAGTTGAAGAGGGCGGTGCGGGCGCCGCCGACGTGGAGATAGCCGGTGGGAGAGGGAGCGAAGCGGACGCGGACGGTCATCGCAGGATGATAGAGCCATCACGCTGTCTTCGGCAATCCTTCATGAAGAAGGCGCCAAGCTTCCCTCCAATAACTCTCAGCGAGGTTTCGATGGGCTCGACTTTATCGCTGCTCCTCCTGTTGACTACACCCCCGCTGGCGTACGCGCGCGTTCCGGACTGGGTCCGGGAATATGAAGCCCGCTACGCCGCTCGAGGGCGGATTCCGAGTTTCTCCCGACAAACCGGTCTCGCCTGCAACGTGTGTCATACCGCGTTCCCGATGCTCACGGCCTTCGGCCGCCAGTTCAAGCTGAATGCCTACACGCTGACCGGACTGCAGACGATCGGCGGTGGCGAGAGCAATCCCAACCTCAAGATCAACCTCATTCCTCCAGTGTCCACGATGCTCCAGACCTCGCTGACGCAAACCGCGAAGGCGCAGCCTGGCACGCAGAACGGGAACGTCGAATTCCCGCAGGAGCTGAGCGTCTTCTTTGGCGAGGCGATCTCCCCACGGCTCGGGACGTTCATTCAGATCACCTATGATGCTGCGGAGGGCTCGGTGGGGATGGACAACATCGATCTGCGGTACGCGAACCACGGTACCGTCTTCTCGAAGCGGACGATTTACGGATTTACCGTGAACAACAGCCCGACGGTGCAGGACGTGTGGAACTCGACGCCGGTGTGGGGATTCCCGTTCGGCTCCTCAGGCGTCGCACCCAGCCCGGCGGCGTCGCCGCTCATCAATGAGGGACTGGCGCAAAGCGTCGCGGGATTCGGCACCTACGCGTTGTGGAACGATCGCGTGTATGGCGAGCTGTCGGTGTACCGTTCCGCGCCGCAGGGTGGCGCCCATCCGCCGGACGCCAGCGCGGAAATGACGATCAAGGGCGTGACACCGTACTGGCGCTTCGCCTATCAGCGCACGTTCGGGACGCAATATGTGGAGCTGGGTACGTTCGGTTTGTCATCGCGGTTGTACCCCACCGGGGTCACCGGCCCGACCGATCGCTTCAGCGATGTCGGTGCCGACGTCCAGTTTGAACGGCGCATGGGGAAGGGTGGCCAGGGGACGTTCGTCGTGCACGCGAGCTATGCGCACGAGCGGCAAACCCTCGACGCGACGTTTGGCGCGGGGGGGTCGGCGAACGCTAAGAACAGCCTCAACACGGTGCGGGCGGATGCCAGCTGGCTGACGGCGTCCCGGTGGGGCGGCTCGCTCGGCGCTTTCGGCACGACCGGCACGGCTGATGCGCTGCTGTACCCGGCGGGCGCGGTCACAGGGAGCGCGACCGGGAAACCGAATAGCACCGGTGTGATCGGTGAGCTGCAGTTCATGCCGTGGATCAACACCCGGTTCTCCCTGCAGTATGTCG
>Ga0209375_1000960_pt1 | contig 22955 bp, 18 predicted proteins | sample GraSoiAngelo_131_FD_185888 | JGI IMG/M metagenome (GOLD analysis project Ga0209375, IMG submission 185888) | Grasslands soil microbial communities from the Angelo Coastal Reserve, California, USA - 14_0929_02_30cm (SPAdes) (version 2) | ecosystem: Environmental > Terrestrial > Soil > Grasslands ... | reverse complement strand
TACGCGATTTCGCCATCGTAAAGACGATCTTTATAGGTTTGCGAGTAGGGCGGCGGAGGCTCATAGGGATCGTGCGGATCGTACAGGTGAACCCAGACAAAATGGGGGCCCGCAGGATGCGCGTTCATCCATTTTTCTGCGTGCTGAACGACGTCCATGCCTCGCCGCTCGACCCGTCCGAAGCGTGATTTTGTCAGCGGATGCTCCGGAAAATTATCATAAAAATCAAATCCGCGATCGAGACCCGGCGCGAGGGATTTGCTATCCAGAATCACAGCCCCAATGAACGCAGCGGTATGGTAGCCCTTCTTCTTTAGAAGCTCAGCCCACGTCGGATGCACAGCCGCGAGCGGCACTGCGAAATCGGTGACGCCATGCGAACTCGGCAGTAGACCGGTGAGGATCGTAGTATGGGAAGTGTTCGTGATCGGGCTGGGTGTGAACGCCTGCGCGAAACGAATGCCATCTTTCGCCAGACTGTCCAAAGCCGGAGTCTGAACGCGCTCGTAACCGTAGCAATGGACATGATCGGCACGAAGCGTGTCGATGGTAACCAAATAGATATCCGGGGCGGATGGCTTCTGTGGTCGCTGCGCGTCAACCGCCGTGACAGCGAAACAACAAGCAACAAGTACTTTCGCGGCCCTCATGGAAATTTCAGACTAGCACAACCGGCTTGACCCTTAGTCGGGCCGGATGACACTGGATCTGGTTCTAAATGAGAGCACATACGCCACCGTATTGAAAAACAGAAAGCGGCTTCTCAGCTTGAGTGGACGGTTTTTCGACACGGGCAGATCTTTTTGCTGATCGAATGGCGCGGCCTTTGTCATTGCGCGGAATTCACCAACGCGTTAAAACTCAAAACCGTTCCCAGCGAGTCGCTGATAACAAATGACTTGTTGGCTTCGTTTTGCAAATTCTCGATCTCCAAAGCAGAATTACCGACTGAGGTCTAGCTTCAGCAGGGAACAGGTTCTCCCCTACGATGTTTCTGCAGGCGTTCGAGTCGATCAAAGGCGCGTGTGAGGTTTCGTTCGATCGTTGTCTCATAGCGAAGAATTTTGTCGAGAACCTCGCGATTCGGAATGACATGTTGGGCAACCGCGATTTCCGTGACCGAGTGCTCTCTCATGCGCGCCAACTCTTGAACAAAGTGGACCCCGACTATCGCCGTGCCCAGAGCGACAGCGGAAGCGCGCTCTCGTACGCTTGACTCCTGGACGATCTTTGACAGCACTGCTGTCTTCAGTATTTCTTCGCCGCCTTTCTCGATTGCCGGCCATATCGCCTCGAAGCCCGGCATGGTCGCAAACATTCTTTGCTTGAGCTCCTGCGAGATTTCGCCGGCGGCTTCGATCTGCTTCATAGCGTCCTGCAACTGAAGGATAACGGCCTCTTCCTCCTTCTCGAGTGTCTTACAATACTCTGCTTGCTCTCTTAGTTCTCTCCTGCCGATATCGCGTAGAGCCACACGATTTGTCACGTTTTCATAGCGCCATACGCGTTTGAGTCTCCACCAACAGAGCGCGGCACGTTCAACTTCTAATTCCTCAGCTTTCCCAATCGGCCGGTACTGCACCCAGAGGCCATTCAGCAGTTCCTCCCATTCCTCCGGATCCTCCAATTGCGAAATAAAATCCATGAACTGCCTGGCGAACAAGCCGTGTTTGAGAGCGTTCCTTCGACTGTACGCCTTGCCTCTAAGTGTCCTGGGACCGGTTGACTTTTTGGAGTTTTCTCGATTGGCTTTCAGCTTGTGCTCGGAGATGGTAGCGAGCTGATTCCGCTTCGCCACGGGTGCGGATCCATCTGTTCCTATACTCGAATCGTTCATATAGAACCTCTTGGCTGGAATAGCTGCTGATGACATTTTCCTAGGAAAAGCCAACCCACGACAGAAGCAGCCCGGAGACATTAGTCCTAACTTCCAATAATTAGATGCCGATCATCGGCGGTGTCCAACGTTACCTTCGTGGTAGCCCTTTAAGTGTAAGCAATGTGGGGGCAGGATCCCCCGTTAGGAATTACCGTGACCGCCTTTGCGGGTTTGCGGCTCTTGCGGCTGTTTCTTGGCTTTATCAGAAAGAAAATACTCGAGGATAAACTCTATCTGCTGGTTCAGCGATCGATGTTCAAGTTTCGCGAGATCCGCAAGCCGGTCTTTGAGTCCCTGCCGAATTCTCAATAAGAATGCCACTCTGCGTTCTGACATATTCTCGAATACCCCCGCTCCTGTACAGGTTCCCTCTTGTCGATGTGATATCTATGTGATATCGTTAAGATATCAAGGAGGCCGTATGCAACATTGTGCTGCGATACGTAAGGCAAACCCAATACGTCAGAATACGCGCACAGTCAAGAAACTTTATCCGCATGTCACCGATTCGCAACTGATCATTCTTCGAGAGCTAAGCCGTACCTTGCGCCTGTCGGTTCAGAATGGCGACCTCATTATGCTGGACGGAAGCTGGTACGTGACTCACTCCGGCTTACTACGAATAGCACAAAGGAGGCGGTGCTCAGGAATAAAGACAGAATTGGCGGAAAGCGTTTCCAACCCCAGAGAAAGCCGTTGGGTCTTCAAAGCAACCGTTTTCAAATCTGAATCCCAGTATTTCGTGGGCTACGGCGACGCGGATCCTTCAAATGTTTCTTCTCTCGTACACGGCGCCGAAATGCGCGTGGCCGAAACCAGAGCCGTCAATCGCGCACTACGGAAAGCCTATGGAATCGGCATCTGCTCGATCGAGGAAATCGGGTCTGTCCCCGAGCAGTCGGAACGGCAAGCCAGCAAGCGCCCACCGAAACCCGCAAATGGAAACTACGGCGGTCCCAAGGTCCGCGATCGGTTGTGTCAACTGATTCGTCAGCATCAGCTTGATCCCAGCCTGGTGAAGTCCTACGCCACGGATTTTTGTGGCGTCAAGATCCTTCGCGAAGCCACCCGCCAGCAGGTGGAAGCGTTTGTTGCTCACTTAGCGGATTGGGCCGAGAAGGACCGCAATGCCCTGCTCTGCCAGCTCAACAGCTATTTGTCAGCGAAAGAAGGTGCAGCATGAGGCGGTACTTCGAAAATCTTCGTCCTGCCGATCGGTCGGCCATCGACTCCGTTCCCGATGGATTATTCCTCGTCCGGGTTGATCGAGTGCAGTATTGCTGGCACCTGCAGAAACCGTATTACCAGATCCGCTTCGCGGTTCTCGAACCGAAGCATCTGGCCGGGTGCTTGATTACTGGCCGCCTTTACTGCACAGCCAGAGCGATTTGGAAACTGACCTGGTTTTTGCGCGATTTCGGCTACGACGCCGAGCTGCTGGGAAAAGACGAGATCGATGATCGGTCGTTGGTCGGCCTACAGGGTGTAGTGAAAATAAGTCATGCCATCGTGCATGGCATCTCCGTCCTCAATCTGGATGGATTTGCCCCGCTTAGTCGCTGGAAAGAACTCTCGCCCACAGCCGCGGACGATGCTCCTGGATCTGAGGTGGCTTGATGATCTACAGCTATACCCAGATCAACCAGTACCTGGCGTGCCCGCGCCGTTACCGTCATCGCTATCTTGATGGTTGGCAGGAAAAAGACACCCGGTCCGCCATGCTCTTCGGGCGCGCCTTTGAACGGGCTCTGGCCGCCTTCTTCCTGCGGCAAGACGCGGCGGCTGCCTTGTTTCAGGAATGGAAGCTCTATCAGGATCAGAAGCTCGAATACTCGCATGGCGATACCTGGGATCGTATGCTCGAGCAAGGCATTCAACTGCTTGACCGCTTCTGCCAGGAGGATCGCGTTCGCATTCGCCAGCCCCGGCGCAATCTGCAGATCAAATTTGTGCGGCGGCTTTCAGGACAAAACGATTTCGTGGCCTACGTCGATGCCATCGGACGGCTGGACGATCGCGGCTGCCTGCTCGAGTGGAAGACCACTTCCAGCCGTTATCCGGAAGAACCAGACGGATTATTAGCTCTAGACCCGCAGCTGGTTTGCTATTCCTGGATCACTGGAATCTCAGAAGTCGCCCAGGTGGTTTTCGTGCGCAAGCGCCTCGTCGAGATCCAATACCTGCACACCACTATCACGGATGAGCAGCGGCGCGAGTTCGGGCAGCTGGTCGAAACTACGATCCAGCAGATCGAGTCTGCCCAGTTCCTGCCGCACAGCGGCATCCGGTTCCCGCAGAACCCGTGCAGCAGCTGTCCTTACATCGGGCTTTGTCTCGGACGCCAGGAGTTGGTCGAGGCCGCCTTGGTGCGGCGGCCAGGAGCAGAAAGCCTTGATTGGCTTGACGAGCTTCGTTACTAGAAATCCGCCGATGCTGCCCAAGCTCAACCGCCGGCGAGCCCAGTTCGTGCTCACCAAAATCGATGAGATATTGGTCTGGGAGCAGCGCAAAGAGGCGGAGAAAGATACCAGGTTTGTGGAATTGGGAAGATATCTGTGCGAAGTGCGGGCCGGGCAGTACTGGCGCCTAGAGAAGTTGAAGTCGTTTGATGAGTTCCTGGAGAGGCGCTTTCCGGAATCGAGAAGGAAGGCCTATTACTTGATGTCAATTCACGAGCATCTGCCGCCGCAAGTGAAACGTGAACTGAAGCAGGTGGGCTGGACAAAAGGACTGGAGCTGGCAAAGCTGGCAAAAAGAAGGGATGGACAGGAGTTCGATTGTGCAACCTGGTTGCACAAAGCTCGCGTGCTGCCGAGAGAGCAGTTCCGGCGCGAGGTTGAAAAAGAGCTGACCGGAAGAGAAACCGAGCCCTGGGAGATCATCTATTTCAAACTCTACAAAAGCCAGATCCCGGTCATCGAGCAGGCTCTGGAAACGGCGGCTCTGATGCTGGGAAGCGACCGCTCCCGAGGCTACTGCCTGGAGATGATTTGCGCGGATTTTTTGGCAGGAGCAAATCTGGACAGTGGTGATCCCGACATGCTCTTGCGAGCGCTATCAAGCTCGTTCAAGTTTCTACCGGAAAATCAGCGGCAAGCGTTTCTGCAGATCGTGAACGAGCAGATCCAATGAAGCAGATTCAGCAGAAAGAGGCGCCGATCAGGCTCGAGCAGCAGGATTACCAAAAGCTCCGCGAGCACGTACTGCGGCGAGACGGCTGGCGCTGTCAGTTGTGCGGTTCCATGACCAACCTTGAAGTCCACCACAAAGAGTTTCGCAGCCACTCCGGCACGGATCATGAAAACAATCTGATCACGCTCTGCTTGGGTTGCCACCGTCCAATCCACGGAAGAATATGAGCCTGAGATAGAATGCCGTCGTTGATCGCCAAGACAAATATGGAGCGCATGAAGAACGTGACTGTGAGACGAAGATTGCCAAAGCTCACAAGAAGCCCTCCAAACTGGGCTGTCCGTCAACTGTTCCAAAATGAAGGCAATTGGATTTGCCGGCGCAGACTGCTTAAGCCGTCTAGTCTTGACCAGGCAATCAATTCCAAGCTGCCGAAGCGAGCGGGGTGAATCCACCAGACCTCACCAGTTGGGGAACCAGTTTCTCCGTCTGTGCAGTGCGAGAGAGATCACAGGATCAAATTCCAGCAGATCACCCCGACACAGAAAAGGTTCACGACGCACGGCCACTTTCGGACCAACATCAGCACTGTCAGTTAGTTACTAAGCAAACCCGCAATTCGACCGAAGTGGGTTCGTTAGGGTCGCGACGAGCGGATTTACTTCAAACCCTCCGCCGCGAAACGCAACCGGCGCCGCGAGGAAAAGGCTGCCTGCCGCTTGCCCCGGCGAGGCCTCTGAGTAATAGATCCATAGATGAAGACACGCAAGCAGGCTGAACCAGACCCGGAGCCGCCTCCCGAACTGAGATATAATTTTTGTAGCTGATGGATTTTTACCGTTGCTTTAGATGCGCACTCCTCACATCTTCTTTCGCCGTGGGAAATGCCGCGCAAGCGGCTACTCCTGCAAACGTAGTGTTTATCACAATTGACACTCTGCGCCCCGATCACCTCGGTTGCTATGGTGACAAGCAAATCCGCACGCCAAATATCGACACGTTAGCCGCAGACGGCACCCGCTTCGAGCGCGCTTACACCGCAGTCCCCGTGACCCTGCCATCACATACTGTGATCTTCACCGGGACGTATCCCACACTCAGCGGCGTGCACGATTTTGCTGCCAATAAGCTCAGTCCAACTCAGGCGACGTTGGCTTCCGTGCTGAAGGACAACGGGTATACGACTGGCGCCGTCATCGGTTCGGCCGTCCTCGATTCGCGCTTTGGCTTGAATCATGGATTCGATTTCTACTACGACCACTTTGATTTCAACCGCCTGCAGGAATCGAATCTCGATGAAATGGAACGCCCCGGCAACATTGTGGCCGATGTCACGCTCGATTGGCTGAGCAAGAATTATCAGAAGAAGTTCTTCCTTTGGATGCATCTCTACGACCCGCACTATCCCTATCGCCCGCCAGCTCCGTACAGCGAAGAATACAGAGATCGTCCGTATGATGGCGAAATCGCATTCGCCGACGCGCAAGTTGGGCGCCTGATTGAATTTCTCAAGAACAAAGGCCTGTACCAGAACACATTGATCATCCTTAGCGGCGACCACGGCGAAAGCCTGGGCGAGCATGGTGAGAAGACGCATGGGTTCTTCATCTACAATGCGACGCTGCATGTTCCGCTCATCATTCATCTGCCCGGAGACATGCACGCAAGAACTGTCCAAAATCTGGTGAATTTGGCCGACATCATGCCGACGGTGCTCGCAGCTCTAAACATTCAACTCCCCGCACACGTCCAGGGCCAAAGCCTGCTGCCGATCATCTCCCCGAAGAAAGAAGACAACGCCCGCAGCCTGTATGCAGAAACTTTCCTTCCGCGCCTGCACTTCAACTGGAGCGAATTGCGTGGAGTGGAAACGGAAAATTATCACTTTATTAATGCGCCCAAGCCCGAGCTTTACGATCTGCGCAAAGATCCAGGCGAAACTCATAACCTGTTTGCAGAGAAGAAAGCAGTAACAGAAGAAATGCGCGTGCGCCTCGCTAAGCTGATTCAGCAATACACCGCGGGGCAGGAGCTGGCCGAAAAAACCGGACTCGATCCGGTATTGATGGAGCGTTTGAAGTCGCTTGGATATGCTGGTTTTTCTGGAGGGAGCAATTCCGGAGCCAATATCCACGCCCTGCCCGATCCTAAAGACCGCATCCAAACTTACGAGCTCTTTTCCGATGCCATGGCCGATAGTCAGCATGGCCAATACGCCGAATCGATTGAAAAGCTGAACGCAGCGCTCAAAACCGATCCGGACTCCGTGCCCGGCCACTATCTGCAAGGGCTGAATTATTACCGCACTCGTGAGTTCCCCAAGTCCGTGGCGGAACTCGAGCGGGTGTTACAACTTAGTCCAAATTATGCGCTAGCGGCGTTTCAGTTAGGTCTGGCCTACGGGCGCAACGGCGATTTTGACAAATCAATTTCGATGCTGCAGCGCGCCCTGGAACTCGATCCTACGAACTTCGATGCTGCTTACAATGCGGGTGTAGCTTATCTCCAGAAGAAGATGGTGCCGGAAGCCGCTGCAGCATTCCGCAAATCGCTTGAGATCGCCCCGGATTACGCACTTGCCCATCGCAGCTTAGGTGAGGTTCTGCTTTATCAGGGCGAGACAGAGAACGCACTTATCGAGTTGCATCGCGCCGCTGAACTCGCGCCCGACGACCAGAGAACTCACCTGGCACTCGCCCAAGCGCTAAAGGCAAAAGGGCTAGATGAGCAGGCGCAAGAGGAGATACATAAGGCGCAGCAGCTACAGCCACAGTAGTTAAAAATGCGTTTCAAAATTCGATCAAACAAGATTTCTTGTCTTTCGATTTTCTGGTGGGCCATAGCGCCTTCGATTCCACCGGCAGCAATGGCGGCTGTCCCTCAATCACACAACCTCACGCCAAACGTCCTCCTCATCACGATCGACACTGCTCGCGCCGATCACATCGCTTGCTACGGCGCGAAGCAGGTGCAGACCCCAACGACCGATGCCCTCGCCCACGATGGCATTCTCTTTGAACGAGCCATCTCGCAGGTTCCGCTCACCTGGCCTTCGCACGCGGTCATCCTCACGGGGACGTACCCATTTCAAAATGCCGTGCAGGATTTCACTGGGCAGCCGCTCGCTCCACAGTTCCGCTCTGTCGCGCAAGCCTTCAAACAGCATGGATATGCGACTGGGGCTGTGGTCAGCGCGTTTGTTCTTGACCGCAGTTGGGGACTGGCTCGCGGTTTTGATTTCTATGACGATGCCTTCTCTCCCGAGGAGTTCCAAACAAGAGATTCGGGCCTAGTGGATCGCAAAGCAGGAGAAAGTGTCACCCACGCGATTAACTGGGTGAAGCAGGCCACTCATCGCCCATTCTTTTTCTGGCTTCACCTCTATGATCCGCACAGCCCTTATGATCCGCCCGAGCCTTACCGCACTCAGTATCGTGATCGTCTTTACGACGGGGAAATTGCATACGCCGATCACGAATTAGGGCGCCTGATTGCGTGGTTGAAAAGTAATCATCTGTATGAGCGCACAATGATTGTGCTGCTCAGCGATCATGGTGAGTCGCTGGGAGATCACGGAGAAAAAGAACACGGATTCTTTGTCTATAACTCCACAGTGCACGTTCCACTGATCGTCAAACCGCCTGCTGGGAGCGGCTTTCGGCTGGGTCGCATTTCGCGCCCAGTGGAAACCACAGCCGTTGCGCCAGCGCTGCTTGCTTCCGCGGGCATTAAGGACGGAATCGAAAAGCAATTTAATTCCCGAGGATTGCTGGGCACGGCAACCGACGAAGAAGATAGTGGTTATAGCGAGACTTTTTACCCGCTGAATTCTTTCGGCTGGAGCCCGCTGCATGCGCTTGAGACCAGCCGCTATCACTACATTGATGCGCCACAGCCGGAACTCTACGATCTGGCTGCCGATCCGGAAGAAAGGAACAATCTAGCCGCCGCACAGGGTGCGACCGCGTCTGTCCTGAAAGAAAAGCTGCGATCGCTTTTGCAGCGCAATCCCTACAAGCCCCAAGAGGGAGGAAACTCGAACCTCAGCCCCGACGCACTGGAAAAGCTGCGCTCCTTGGGCTATGTCGCCTATCACTCGCCGGTGTCGCCGGAGGCCCTGGCCGCGGGCTTGCCTGACCCCAAGACTAGGCTGGAGGAATTTAATTCCATTCTCTCCGCCGAGGATGCATTCCACGCCAATGATTTTGAAAAAGGCGAGCAACTTCTCGCCAAAGTCCGCGAGCAGGATCCGAAGATGTACATCGTGCCGTTCATGCTGGGAGAGGCGGGCCTTGCCAAGAAAGACTGGCCTGCAGCCGAGGCCGAGTTCAAGAAGTGCCTTGAGCTTAACCCCAATTTTGACCAGGCCATGACTGGGTTATCCCGTGTACTGATGTATCAAAACAAAGACGAAGAAGCCAAACAGTGGGCGCGCAACGCGCTGAAGTATAACCCAGAGAACTATCGCGCCTGGTATGAGCTAGGCTTTATTGAAAGCAAGACCGACAAGCAGGCTGCCATTGGCGACTACGAAAAAGCTGTCAGCATCCAAGGGAATTTCGCGCCGCTGCGGCGGGATTTGGGACTGCTCTATTTTCAGCAGCAAAATTATGTCGAAGCGGTCGAGCACCTAGCTAAAGCCGCGGAATTGGGAATGAAGGAGGCGCAACTGTGGAATGTCTTAGGAATTTCCTACAGCCATAGCAATCGCCTGGCTAAAGCGGTCGAGAGCTACAAGCGGGCGCTGAAAATCGATCCAGATTTGGCAGAGGCACACCTCAATCTGGCATATGCATACGAGAGACTCCAGCATCCAGTGGTGGCCAGAACGGAATACGAAACGGCCTGCCGTCTCCAAAAGAACTTCTGCCAGTACGTTCCTGGAAACCATCCCTAACGGGTGGCCGTGGGCAACTATGGGGTCTCGGAAACCGGTTGGACGCTCCCTTCGAGGCGACTAAGAACTTGTTGCGCCTTGGGCACCAGGGGATCGGCGGGGAATGACTTGAGGAAGAACTTCAATTCGCCGATGGCTTCCGTCGTCCTCTTCTCGCGCAGATAGAGATTCACCAACTCCAGGTAGGCCCGCGAGAGGCTGGGATCGATGACGAGAGCGTCATGCAGAGCCCGCTCTGCTTCCCGTAGTTTGCCCATTCGGTCATAAACCGATCCGAGCAGGAACTGACCGAGGCCGGAGTTAGGCTGTCTGCGCAGGCCTTCATTGACCATGCGGAGAGAGTCGTCATAGTGACCAGTGAGCAGAAAGACGTTGCCCAGATTGAAATAGGCTTGAGTGTCGCTTTGCTTGAGCCGGAGCACAGCCTCGAATTCTTCCTGAGCGGCGGCAAACTTGGTCTGACTCAGATAGATGGTCCCCAGGTTGTTGTGCGCGGGATAAAACTTAGGGGCCAGCTTCAGCGAGGTTTGGAAGTGCCGGACGGCGTCGTTGCTCTTGCCGTCCGCCTGGCACTTGACCCCTTTTTCAAATTCCTTGACCACCTTCCGGGGGAAATGTTTCTCGTATTCCGCAAGATCGGCCAGATACGGATTCTCTCCTGTCGCTGCAGGCGACTTATCAGTTCGCGCGGTAGTCTTCGGAGTAAGCCCGATGGTTAGAATGTTGATGGGGTTCGTGTGCGGGTTCACCTTTACGTCTTCCTCGTAATATTCGTACTTCTCGTCCTTGACGATCACGTGATACAAGTTGGGTGGCAAATCGTGAAAGATGAATTTGCCCTCATCGTCCGTCCAAACCTCATTGACTACAATCCCCCGAGTTTCTAGAGTCAGCTCAATCCGATCAGGCGGGAAGCTCCCGCGGGCAACGGTGATTTGGCCCGCGATGGCGCCATTGTCACTCTGCGCTGTCGCGGAAGCGCATAAGAAACTAACGAGCGCTAAGCACAGAGTCGCCGGGGAGAGGAAGGTAGGTCGGCAGCGTCGAATCATGACGCCCTCTTGAAGTACGCCAAACAATAATGGGTCCGGTCGGCGACCGGACCCAATCTTACTTCAGCTAGTCCAGCTTCAGAAGGTGGCCTTCAATCCAAACTGGAGCTGGCGTGGGTTAAAGGTGCCGGCCGACTGCCCGAAGACACCGAGCGGAGCCGTAAGGCTCCCACCTTGGGAGTTGACGCGGTTGTTGATGCCACCCGGCAATTGGAAATTGGTCCTGTTCAATATGTTGAAGCTCTCCGCACGGAATTGCAAGCTGGTTCTCTCGGTGATCTTGAAAGACTTAAACAGCGAAATGTCCGCATTGAAGAAATTGGGACCCACGAACTGGTTGCGCCTTTCGTTGCCGACGCAAACCACGGGTTCAAGGTTGTGACCGTCACATGGCCGGTAGAAGAAGGCGTCGGGTTGGGGCCCGATCACGCGTGAGCCCGGTAGGGCGAAAAAGGAACCCCAGCCATTGGCCCACATGTCATGGGTACCATCGAAGGACGGCGCGATAGAGCCCACCCGCATGGCATTGCGTGTGGGGTTCTCCTTCAAGAAGTCGCAAGACGCGGTCGAACTACAGAAGGGGCTCCAGTGAGCGCCCGTCTGAAAAGACCAGATGCCGTTCCACTGCCATCCGCCCAGGATGGCACCTTTGAAGCCCCGGGCGTTCTTCGCCCAAGGCAGCTCCCAGACATAGTTCACGACGACGCGGTGACGTACGTCAAAAATGGAGTTGCCATAATCCAGATGAGGTAGAGTCTGGTCGGTGGCAAAGGCCTCACCAGGTGCGCGTCCGTTGGCGGTGGTGGCGCCGCTATGCCAAGTGGAGCCTATATCCAGAGAATGGCTCCAGGTGTAGTTGGCGTTAAAAGTGATGCCGTGGCTGGCCTGCTTGCGCAACGACACTTGCATAGAGTGGTAGTTGGAATTCACATTGTTCTGCCAGTTGCGAATCCTGAAATAGTTGGGATTCAGGACGCCCGCCGGGTTGGAGTTGGTCAAGGGACTAGTAGGATCGGTTTCCCGCCCACACACGTTGCGGCCGAAGCTATCAACCACGCAGGTCCCTACCGGCATCCTGCCGCCCGGGATACGGTTAATATTCTCGGCGCGGAAGAGCTTGTGGCCCGCTGTACCAACATATGACAGCTCCAGCACTGTCTTGGGGAGGATTTCATGCTGGCCATTCAGATAGAAATTGTACACGTAGGGGTCATCAATTCCATCTGGGGTGAGCACCCCCGTCAGGATTGCCACATTACGATTGGTCGGCGACCAACCTTGGATGTTGCCGGTACCACCAGCCGTCCCCGGCGCGTCCTGGTGATTGGCTGGGCAGGGCGCACCGTTAATCGACACGGGCAGACATGTCGGGCTCTGCGGAGCATAGATAACGGTGCCGTTCCCTGCCGCGCCATTCACAAGCTGGGTTAAGGACGTCCCAGCGAGTGGGCCTGTATCGTTAGTCAAGCTCGCTGAGATGTCGCCGAAATTATAGTAGGGTAGGTTCCAGCGGGAATTAGAGAGCGGGTTGTAAAGCGTGCCCTCGTAGGCAATGCCGAAGCCGCCACGCATCGAGGTCTTGCCGTTGCCAAATACGTCCCAGGCAAAGCCGACGCGCGGACCCCAATCATTGTGTCTCCCCCTGCCAAGGCTCTTGCTCGGTGCGAATCCGCCCGGACCGCACACGCCGGCAATCTCCGATTGGAAGTAGGGTACAGATCCGACAGCACCTGTACAATCGTAGGTGACACCATTGATCGTACCGACCGAACCTAGGAAACCGTTAGCGTTCGGTCCGGGCACGTTGGCGTTAGCCAGCCAGCCTGCACCGGTGGTGACGTTGTCGATCACATTTTTACCCGGCCCTTTCTTGAAGATGGTGGCCAGGTTATTCAGCTCGGTGTGACGCTGGTAGAGGTCGTAGCGAATGCCCATGTTCAGCGTTAGACGGCGACTAACCTTCCAGTCATCCTGGAAATAGGCGCCGTGTTCCCAATTGCGCCACCACCGGAAATTGCTCTTCAGGTGCGAGCCACCCGCGCAATCGGGAGCGGAGGCATCCACGATGCAGGGATCGGTTCCTGCAACCATTTCGTAGGGGGCATCTATTGCGAAGGTCGGAACATCGGCGAAATAGTAGGAAGGACGCGAGATGTTGAACTCGCTGTTCTCGAGGTTTCGCCGCAATTCATAACCGACCTTCAAGTTGTGCTTGCCTTTGGTAATGGAGACCATGTCCGCATAGGTGTAAATGTTCTCTTTGAAGAACTGCGGATACCCGTTGTACGAGCCGAATCCCATCTCGAGGCTGTCGAACGCGATGGAGGGCACACCCGCCTGGCTGGTGCGGATGAGAATGATGTTTCCCACGTAACCGGCCTTGAACTCATTCAGGACGGTCGGACTGAGACTATGCGTCCAGTCGAACGAGAAGTGCGGGAATACGTTTTGGATGGGGTTGTCGAAGCCGCGCGAACCGGACCCGAACAGTTCTGCGGTTTGTGGACCGATCTTGTCAGTACTTTTGAGCCACTTGAACTCGGTGAAGAAACGGTCCTTTTCGCGGGGGTTCCAGTCGAGGCGAAGTGAAGCCTCATTGCCGTGGAATAGGTTATCTTTGGTTTGCTGCTTGTAAAGTGTGATGGTCTTGTTCAAGAAGGGAAGGCTGCGGTCAAAGGTGCCAGCCTGGGCAGGCAGCTGGGTCGCGCAGGGGACACCACTTACGGCATTCGCAACGCTGTAGTCCGTCGCTGTAACGCCAATGATGTTGGCCATAGCCTGAGCATGCATGGTCCCGAAGGGGTCGCCTGGCATGCCCGCATAGGTGGTCGGGCACAGCCAATCAGAGAAGCCCAGACCATCCGTGGCATTCAGATTGTAATCGGAGATAGTGGCCACTCCTGTTCCCGGCACCGAGGGGGCAAAGTTCTTATATAGCTGCGACGCAACCAGGCTGGGGGTCACCTGACCGGAGAACTGGGCAGAGGTGATAGGGGAAGCGGCAATAACAGCCGCCCGCCACTCCGGCGACTCCACCGCTGTGATAGTTGGATCATTAGAAGTAACGAAGCGGTCTCCCTGATAAGAGGCGAAGAAGAAGAACTTGTTCTTGACGATGGGGCCGCCCACTGTCCCACCAAATTGGTTGAAGCGCAGCTCGGGCTTGGGTTCGCCCCTGAGAGCTATTAACGGATTCCCTCCGGGAATGTGGTTGATGAAGTATGGTGTTGCATCCAAGTTGTCATTGCGCAGGAACCACCAGGCGCTGCCGTGAGTGTTGTTCGTGCCCGACTTGGTCACCAAGTTCGTAATAGAGCCGGCACTGTTGCCGTATTGCGCGGAGTTGTTGAGCGTAAGCTGCTGGAACTCCTGTACCGTATCCTCGATCGGAGTGTTGACGTTGCCACCGCTGAGCCCCTTGTTCGAAACGCCGTTAATCAGGAAGCCATTGAAGTTCTCGCGTAGGCCGTTCACGACAACACCGTGCCCGTTCTCAAAGTCCACTCCGCGGACGTCTATGGCGCCGGGATTGAGGCGAATCAGATCAAAAACGTTACGCCCGTTCAGCGGCAAGTTCTGGATTTGGGCGGAGCTAACTGTGGCCGCAAGTTTGGAGTCTTCCGTGTTAACGGTGGCAGCTTCGCCTGTGACCTCCACCACCTCCTGGGCCTGGCCCAGCTGCATTCCGAAATCGACACGCTGGATAGTCCCCGCGTTCAGCGCCAAGTTGGTGTCTGTACGAGTCTTGAAGCCTTTGGCCTCGGCAGTGATCTTGTATGTTCCGACGGGTAGCTCTTTTACTACATAGACACCATTTTGATTGCTAGTGGTGGTGACCGATAAGCTCGTCCCCATATTGGTTACGGTCACCTTGGCATTCGGAATCGCTGCACCCGACGGGTCGGTTACTACACCGGTGAACTGGCCGTTCTGTACTTGGGCGACTGCGCCAAGTGCGAGGAGCAGCATTGAAATGGCAACGAGGCAGAACTGCAGCTTCTTCATTGACCTACCCCTTTCGTTCTTGCGGAATACTACTCAACGTAGATATTTGAAAACAGCCGCTGTCAAATAACATGGCAAGCTGAAATGATTGACAACCTGACGCTTGAAACGCAGAGCCTTGCGCTGCCGTGACCGAACTGTCAAGCTATCTTGCTGATTCTGTGACAAGAACTGGGCTCCGGCATAGAAAGCACACGCCTACACATCCTGCACAAAATTCATGTACAGAGCGGCACGTACCTTTCCAAAGCATTCATGCAAATAAGTCAATGGCTTAGCCCGACGTAGGTATGAAGAACAGTAGGTTGTCATTGACAGCGCTTCAATTTTTGGAATGTGCGAGTTGGATGTTATCTGTCTCGGTTCTGGACAGCTGCTCTGATTTTTGCACCGAAGAGCGCGGACTATGACAATCAATGATTGTTTGTTACCGCTTGTCTCGCCACAATCCCCTGCCCCTCCCGGATCAATAATTCCTGATCGGCGGATCGCGGCCCCAACGTGTCCACCTTGCCCGACGGCCAGCGCACCGCGATGGAATCGGCTCGCACTGCCGCTCCCAGCCCAAAGTGAAGGCGGGGGTCGCTGGCGGATTCGAAGCTGGAGTTGGCGCAGGCTTCGGCGGTTTGGGCTAGCCCGTCGGCCTTTACTTCGACCCGCGCTCCGAAGCCATCTCGATTGGACTGTGTTCCCACCAGTTTCACGCGCAACCAGTGTCCCTTGTTCGCAGATTGATTTCTAAGCAGGACCGGTGAGCCATCGAGCACGCTCATCAGCAAGTCTTCGCTGCCGTTGTTCAGAAAATCGGCGCTGGCTAAGCCGCGGGCCACGTAGCGCCGCGCCAGCGGAGCGCCCGCCCGAAGTCCGATCTCCTCAAATTTTCCGCCCGTCAGATTGTGGAACACGAGCGGGCGCTCGGCGTAAGTGACTCCGAATGAGTGCTGATCAACCTGCGGATTGACGTGGCCATTGGCGATGAAGATATCCGGCCATCCGTCATTGTCGAAATCTACAAACTTCACGCCGAAGCCCAGGAAAGGAATGCTGACTGGCCCAAATCCCGCCGGCCCGGCCATATCCGTGAACTCGTGGCCGTGATCGTTGTGATAGAGGTTATTCGAATCGTCGGAAAAGTTCGTCTTCACGATGTCAGGCCAGCCGTCGTGATCGTAATCTGCTGAATCCACTCCCATGCCGGCCTCCTCGCGTCCGTCGGCGCTGTATGCAACTCCCGCTTCGGCGCCCACCTCAGTGAAACCGCCTTTGCAATTGTTGTGGTAGAGCAGGGACGGCGACGAATCGTTCGCCACGTAAAGATCGAGGCAGCCGTCCAGATCGTAATCGAGCCAAAGTACGCCTAGGCCATAATAGCTGCCTGGGTCGATGTTCAATTTCTCAGTTACATCCGTGAATGTGCCGTCTCCATTGTTATGGTACAGGCGATCACGTCCGCCTTTTAGTCCCCGCGGTCCGCAGGAGACCGGAATACCTCGATATGTGCAGAACGGGCCTTGACCGAATTCCGGCAGGTGATCGAGATCGAGGTCGACGTAATTGGCCACATACAGATCAAGATATCCATCATTATCGTAGTCGCCAAAAGCTGCGCTAGTACCCCAGTGCCCTGCGTTGCCAACCCCGGCTTTTGCGGTAACGTCCGCGAATGTCCCGTCGCGGTTGTTATGGAACAGCACCGCCCCGTCGAGATAGGTGACGTAGAGGTCTTCCCATCCGTCGTTGTCATAATCGCCGACTGCGGCGCCGAATCCCCAGCCGCAACGGTTCAGGCCAGCTTTGCTGGAAACATCGGTGAAGGTTCCGTCGTGGTTGTTGCGGTAGAGCTTGCTGGGATGGCATTTCCCCGAGCGCAAATCTTCGAGCGTAGATCCGTTCACCAGAAAAATATCCATCCAGCCGTCATTGTCGTAATCAAAGACGGCGATGCCCCCGCACATAGTTTCCATGATGTATCGTTTTTCCAGGCTTCCGCACGTGAGGTGAAAATCGATGCCCGAGGCCCGTGTGACATCGGAGAAGGAAATAGAAGATGTAGGGCGGCGAGCGGCTGAGCCAGCGTGACGAGCGCTCCTGGATTGCGGAAGAGATGCAGCCGCAGTGATGTAAACGGCTGCGCCGACCAGAAAAGCGCTCGCGCCGAGGGTTAAAAAGAGTCTGGATTGCCGTATCACTGGACCCGGCCGGTGGCCATCCCTCCAGTTTGCGGCTGAGCTTGCTTTAATTGTGCGAAGCGCTGCCACTCAACCTGCGCCTGATCGCGATGCCCCATCTTTTCAAGCGAGCGCGCAAGTTGGTAATGCGGGCTTGGGTCAGTGGGCTTGAGCTCGATCGAACGCTGCAAAGCGCTCACTGCTGCTTCGGCATTTCCCGCCAGCAGCAGCGCTTTGCCCAAATCATAAAATGCATCGGCATTTTGCGGCTCGAACTCAGTCGCTTTTTTCAAATCGGCTATCGCCGATTTTTCATCTCCGGCCTCCAGCAGAGAATGCCCGAGTTGATATAGGACGTTAGGATTGTCCGGCGAGCGCTTCAACTCTTTCTCATATTCGGCGATGGCTTCTTGATTGCGGCCCAGGCTGGCGTATGCGAAACCTAAGTGGTAATGCCCCAGTGGGACAGTCGGATCAAGGCGCAGGGCGGTGTGAAACTGCTCAATCGCCTGCACCGTCCGATTCGTGTTTTGAAAAGCGCGCCCAAGCAGCACGTGAGCGAGCGCGTCTGTGGGTTTTAGTTTGTTTGCCTTTTCCAGTTCCTCGGCTGACGGGGAGTATTGGTTCTGGTCGAGAAGCACCAGCGCAAGATCAAAATGAACTTCGAATCGTGTGCCGTCCAGTTGTTCGGCGCGACGCAGTGCCTGCAGGGCCGCGGCATCTTGCTGGCTCTTGAAATAAACCAATCCCAGCCAGTGTTGGAGTTGCGCATCGTCAGGCCAGTGCGCCACCGCCTCGCGTCCCAGTTGTTCCGCGTCGTTCAGGCGCCCGGCTTGCAAATAGCTCAATAGCAAGCCGCGATTTGCTTGCAGATTCTGCGGCGCCGAATGCCGCACTCGCTGAAAATCTTGAATCGCGTGCTCGAAGTCTCCGCGGTCCAGCGCGGCTTGACCTTCTCGCAGGAGGGGTTGCACCGACTGTGCGTATAGGAGGCCGCAGAAAAATGCCACTAACAGCCAAGGCCATATCAACCACGGTGTCGTCTTAGGCATAGAACTACTCAGCAAGTGGAAGCGCTGCAGGACTCTCAGCCGAATCGTAATAGTTGCGGGGAACTCGCGCAATGCAGCGAGAATGCATTCACCCTGCCGCGAATGAAGAGCCTACGGTCTAGGGCTTCGTTTTTTCCGCATCCGCAATGGCTTGACGCAACTTCTCAACGGCGGGAACGGTTGGATGCTGCAAACCGTTATGGGCCATATACCGCCATAGTGGCGGCGAATCCAGCGGATAATCAACGCCGCCCAGATAAACAGCCAATACGTCATCTGGAGAACTGACTTCGGAGCGCATTGTTGGAGTGCCATTCCCTTCAGTACCTGAGGCGCTCAAATCCGGAGGCGTTCCCCTCCTTCCACGAATCGTTATGCCGCTGTCGACTGGATTTAAAACCACCGGAGGCTCATTGGGAACGCCGCCGATAGTCGGCTTGATCGGCTTCCCACCCTTACGGACAACCAAAATCAAATCGGCGTTCGCGGTGTTGAGCGTGGTCTTGAGGCGGCCCCATTTCTGCAGCGCAGCTTCCACGTCAGACCGTGCAGTCTCGTTCTCGCCGGGGCTCATAACCGGTATGCCAGCGTCGGGGTCGACGACAACTGCGACGAACTGTGCGCGAAGGATCGCTGCCGGTAAGCTCGGCTTTTTCTTGTCTTTTGAACTGGAGGGAATGGCGAGGAGTAGAACAGCTAGTCCGATTGCCGAGCGCTTTGGCATGGCAACCTCCTGAAAGGGCGAGTATACCTTTAGCCGGATGCGCGCAGCCGGAATAAAGGTTGCGCTAGTGGTTTGCGATGTCTCTACTCGCCCTTATAAAGTAATCGCATTGTGGACATCGTTGATTACTTGCATCGCCTATTCGCCTATGATGATTGGGCAAACCGGGAAGTGCTGTCGTCACTTCGCACCGCGCCGAACCCGCCACCGCAGTCGTTGAAGCTGACCGCGCACATTCTCTCGGCTGAGGGGCTATGGTTGGCGCGCCTGAAGCAGCAAAAGCCAGCGCTTTCTGTCTGGCCAGAACTCGCACTCGCCCAGTGCAAAGCTGAGGCGGACGTGCTCGGCGCCTCATGGAGGTCTTACCTCGAGGAATGCAGAGAGGCCGGTTTGTCGCGTCAGATCAGCTATGTGAATAGCAAGGGAGAAACCTGGTCCAGCCAAGTCAATGACGTCCTGCTCCACGTCATTACCCACTCTGCATATCATCGTGGCCAGATTGCCAGCGACATGCGCGCCGCTGGCCTCACTCCCGCTTATACGGACTTCATCCACGCCATCCGGCAGGAGATCGTGAAGTGAGGATGGCGTTGGATCGGTTCACTGCATTTCTCATTTTTCAGCTATTCGTCGCGCTGGTCGTAATTCTGTTAATTGTCTTTCGTCCCGGGCCGTGGAGTACTGCACGATGGATCGGCTTGAGCATCGCTCTTCCCGCTGCCGTGCTGCTCTTTGTGGCCCGATGGCAGTTGGGCAGGTCGTTTTCGGTGACGCCTCAAGCCCGCCAGCTTGTCCCGCACGGGCTTTACTCTAAAATGCGCAACCCGATTTATGTTTTCAGCGGCCTGATGATTGGCCGGAATCGTAATCGCGCTGGAAAGGCCATACGCACTGTTGTTTCTGCTCGTTCTGATTCCTGTTCAGGTTCTCCGCGCAAATAAAGAGGCCAAGGTTCTCGAAGCCAAGTTCGGCGAAACCTACCGCGAATACAAAGCAAAGACCTGGTTCTAATGCCAGCGCGCCGTGCCATGTAGAATCTTCTGCGATGAAAAGATTCCTCGCTTTTATTTTCCTTTTCTCTCTAGTCGCGCTTCTGTTCGCAGTTCCGCTGCCTAAATTCGAACCTCTTCCCACGCCGCTTTCGAACAATGCCGTCGCAGAAGTCAAGAGCCGCGGATCGCTTCTCCTGTACTCGTTCATGGGCATCGGACCCAAGAAAACTTGGGATGCGGTCACAAGCGCTGGCTACTATTTGGATATCGATACCGGCAAATGGAGTCTGACACATCCGGTCCCCGGAACTGCTGGCCGGATTGCCGCGGTAGCGGCAGGCGCACGCGACCACATATTTCTGTTTGGCGGCTATGCCGTCGATGCGCAGGGTGGCGAAATCACCGTCCCCGATGTCAACGTTTATGAACCACTGAGAGATCTCTGGTTCCGGGGAGCAGATATTCCCGTGGCGGTGGATGATTCGGTCGCCGGCGTGTATCACGATCGCTTCATTTACTTAGTCAGCGGATGGTCAAAGACCGACGCGGTCCGCGATGTTCAGATCTACGACGGGGAGAAGAATAAATGGCTCCAAGGCACGCCAATCCCAGGCACTCCGGTTTTTGGCCATGCCGGCGGACTGGTTGGCGATACGATCGTCTACGTGGACGGCGCACATAAGAACCCTTCTGCGGATCAGCCTAAATATGTCGCCTCCGACGAATGCTGGATGGGCAAGATCGATCATCACGACCCGACAAAAATCCTGTGGACAAAACTTCCCAATCATCCTGGTAATGCGCGCTACCGCATTGCCACCGGAAGCTCGGAAAAAGATCAAATGATCTATTTCTCTGGCGGCAGCGATAATCCTTACAACTTCAATGGTATTGGGTACGATGGCAAGCCTTCCGAGCCTTCACCGGTGACCTTCGCATTCAATGCGCGTACCGCTAAGTGGGAGACTCTCAGCCAAAACACGCCAAATCCAACCATGGATCATCGCGGGTTGCTGGTGATACCAGAGGGTTTGGTCATCGTGGGCGGCATGGAAAAGGACCAGCAGGTATCCGCACGGGTTTCCGTCCTGCCCAAACAGGTTAAGAGCAAATAACCCACCGCCCCTTTCAAACGTCTAAATTACGTGGACTTCGCTCGATTACACGTATTGACACTCCAGCAAAACCGAAGTAGTTTCTTGTTAGCAATGCGGCGGTATTTTATGAAGCGGTGGCAGTGGGTTCTACTCATAGTCGAACTGGCCTTGTTTGCCATTATTCTGATCCTGCCTCAGGTTGATCTGCCCGACTTTACATTTCACGGAGGCACTGCGCCGACAGCAATGAAAGCGCGCATCTCGCCTGTGCCGGCCCGCATCGCAATTGTCATCGCTCCAAGCATGGGCGTTCTGGAGCAGGATGTGCGATTGCGCACCGACACGCTGGACAGTTCAGCTCCTTCCACTGTGCATTCCCGTCTCTCCTTGTTCTGTGTCCTGATCTGCTAGCCAGAACTCTCCTCTGACTTTCACGTGTTGAAAGGTTTGCTCCGCGCGGGCGTGCCTGCTCTTTTAGGGGTGCGCGGAGCGAGTGGGGCAGCCGCCCCGGTTGTGGCATCTGCTGGGATCTTGGAGAGGGACCCGGCTGCCGGAACTGTTGAGTAGCTGCCCCGGCTTTAATAGCTTTCCCCCGCACAATCGATACACAGTACTATTCTGCGCCAGGAGCCAGGCTGCGAGCCTACCGTGCGCGTGCCAAAACCAGCGTCACATCATCCGGCTGCTCGTTGGCGCCGATCCAATCATCTACGGCAGCGGTTACAATTTCGCTGATTCGCGCCAGCGGCAGGTGCCGGTTCTCCTGCACCAATTCGATGAGCCGTCGCTCGCCGAATTCGCCAAAGTCGTTTTCTGGTTCGGTCACTCCGTCGCTGTACGCGAGAAAAATCTCGCCGCAATGAAGATGCACTTCAGCTTCATCGTAGCTGACCTGCTCGAATAAACCCACCACGGTCCCCCCCTGATCCAGCCTGCGCAGCGAACCGTCTTCACCCAAAATGATGGGCGGCAAATGCCCGCCATTGCTGTAAATGAGCCTCCGCTCACGGTCTTCGTACATGCCCAAGAACAACGTGGCGTACTTCTCCATCGGCGTACTCTGGTAAAGCTGATGATTGAGCAGCGCTAGCATGGTGGACGGAGAGACCTCCGCGCCCTGCATTGACGCCAACATCGTCCCCGAACCCGGCCGCTGCCCCACAGCCATGGCTTCCCGCAAAACCGGAATTCCTTCAATGCTGTAAGCCCGTACCGCCGAATGGATGGTTGCCATCAGCAGTGCCGCCGAGATTCCCTTGCCACTGATGTCGCCAACAGCCAGAATCAGTCGGTCCGAATTCACGGTGAGGAAATCGTAATAATCGCCACTGACCGTGCGCGCGGGGCGGCAAAACCCATGCACTTCGAGCGACGGCAATTGCGAAATGTGCTGCGGGAAAAGCATCGCCTGCACTTCCTGCGCGATGGCCAGCTCATTCTCCAGTCTTTGCTTCGCTTTCTGCTCCTCGATCAGGTTCTCGATCGAAGCAGTCATAGAATTGAACGAGTTGGCAAGCGTGGCGAGCTGATCACTCGACTTGACCGGAATGCGATGGCTGAAATCCCCGCGATTGATGTGCTTGGTCGCCAGATAAAGTTGCGCGACGGCTCGAGTCACCGTGCGGGTAAGGCGTGTACCGATAAAGAGCGCCAGTAACTCGATGACGGCGAAACTGACGGCCACGACAAACAAGAAAAGCTCGACACCTCGAACGAAATCACCGAACGTGGCGAACAGGCGGGCGTAGAGCATGGATGGCCTAGTTTCGACACGCAGAAGAGCGCCGATTTTTTTCTGTTGCCCACTGGCCCACTCAGTTACGGGAAGAGGGGTTCCAAACGTGATGACGCGATCGAAAACGCCGCTTGCTTCCGGCAAGTGCCCGGCCACAAACATGAGATGGAGTTCCTCTTGGCCGGTTCCCATGACGACGCCGTTTGGGCTCTCAGTGATGCT
>Ga0209375_1000959_pt1 | contig 22963 bp, 13 predicted proteins | sample GraSoiAngelo_131_FD_185888 | JGI IMG/M metagenome (GOLD analysis project Ga0209375, IMG submission 185888) | Grasslands soil microbial communities from the Angelo Coastal Reserve, California, USA - 14_0929_02_30cm (SPAdes) (version 2) | ecosystem: Environmental > Terrestrial > Soil > Grasslands ... | reverse complement strand
CGATCATCGACTTCTCCGCCGGTCCCGGTACGGTGGGTAGCCAAGTCACGATCTACGGCGTTGGCTTCAGCGCCACGCCGGGCAACAACACCGTGACCTTCAACGGAACGCCGGCCGTCGTCACCGCCTCCACGCCGACACAGATCACGACGACCGTGCCAGCGGGGGCCACGACCGGCACGATCGTGGTGACCACGTCCGGGGGTTCGGGCACCAGCACGATTCCCTTCACCGTCCTCGCGGCGAGCGACGCGCCAACGATCAGCAGCTTCACGCCGCCGATCGCCCTGGCCGGCACGGCCGTCACCATCACCGGAACCAACTTCGTCACGTCACCGACGACGAACAACCGCCTGCGCTTCAATCGCACGCTCGCGCTTGTCGGCACGGTGACGAGCACCTCGATCGCGACCACAGTGCCGTACGGCGCCACCTCCGGGCGGCTGTCGATCGCGACCCCCGCGGACTCCGCGGCCAGCGCGGACGACTTTTTCGTTCCGCCGGAGGGCTTCGGGGTGACCGACGTCGCGTCCACGGGCCGCGTGACCGTCGGCGGGTCCGGCGTGACCATGTCGATCCCGTCCTCCAAGGCTGCGCTGCTCGTGTTCGACGGCACAGCGGGGCAGCAGGTGACGCTCGGGTATAGCAACATCAGCGTGAGCCTTCTCGCCTCCGACATGACGGTGTACCGGCCGGAGGGTGGCATCCTGTCGTCGCAGCCCGTCGGGTTCTTCGGGGGCGACACGCACATCGCTTCGCTGCCGGTGACCGGCACGTATCAGCTCCTGATCAAGCCACAGGGCTCGTACTCCGGCAACATCACCGTCACGCTGTCGCAGGACCTGTCGGTGGGCCCGCTGGTCGTCGGGGGCTCGGCGGTGACCGCGAACATCACGCGTCCCGGCCAGCGCGCCCGGACGACCTTCAGCGGGACGGCCGGGCAGCGGCTCAGCCTGCATAGCAGCTCAGCGTCATTCGTCCAGCTCACGCTGACGGTGACCAAGCCCGATGGCTCGACGTTCGTCACCGGCGGCTTCGTCGCGACCGACGGCACGGTGAACTGGGACCCCTTGCCGGTGACGGGCACGTACACGATCGTGCTCGATCCGGAGTACGCGAACACGCTGTCCTTCGACTTGCTGCTTTCCGAGGCGATCAGCGCCACGATGACGGTCGGCGGCTCGTCGCTGCCGATCACCATTCCGCGGGCGGGGCAGCGCGCGCGCGTGAGCTTCGACGGGACCGCCGGCCAGCGCCTCAGCATCGGCCTGACGTCGTCCACGCTTTCCGGTGGGAGCCTCACGGTGCTGAAGCCGGACGGCAGCACCCTCTCCGGCCCCTCGACGATCGGAACGTCCCCGGCGGGCATCGACCTGCCGGTGCTGCCGACGACGGGCACGTACGTCATCCAGATCGACCCGAGCAGCAACTACACGGGCGGGCTGACGCTCACGCTCTCCGAAGAAGTCACCGGCACGATCGTGCCCGGCGGCTCGGCCGTCACGGTGAGCATCAGCCGGGCGGGACAGCGCGCGCGGCTGACGTTTACCGGCACCTCGGGTCAGCGCCTGAGCCTGAAGACGACCGGGGTCACGATCGGCCAGGCGGCTGTCTCGATCCTTCGTCCCGATAGCTCTACTCAGGCGGCCATGACCGCCTACTACGACACAGCGGGGTTCCTCGAGCCCACGACGCTGGGAAGCAGCGGGACCTACGCCCTGCTGATCGATCCCAACGCCACCAACACCGGGGATATCACGGTAACCCTGTACGACGTGCCCGCAAACCCCACGGGCTCGGTCACGATCAACGGCTCGGCGTTCACCGTCAGCCTGCCGGTGCCCGGGCAGAACGGGGACGTTAGCTTCTCGGGCACATCGGGAGAGGGCATCACGATTCGCGGCGCTAACAACACCATCGGCTGCCTGAGTCTGACTCTCTTCGAGGCGGGCGGGAACAGCTCAGGGATCTACATCTGTACGACGACCTTCACGATGGGCTGGACGCTTGGCAGTACCGGCACGCACGTGATCCGCGCCGATCCCGACACATGGCATACCGGCGGCGTGGACATCAGCGTGACCGATCCATGAGGGAGGAAGGTCGGATGCTCCTTCGGAGACTCCTCTCGGCGGCGCTGGTGGCGCTCTTCGTCTCGTCGGTCTCCAACGCCGAAGCGCCGTCCGGGACGGGTCCGCTCCTTGCCGCTCGGACGGCCACCCGGCTGCCGGGCAACCGGTGGCTACTGGTCGGTGGCCAATCGGGCGCCAGCATGACGGCCGGAGTCATCATTTACGACGTCGGGACCGGCACGCGGACGGCCCTCCCGCCTCTGCAAACAGCGCGGGCGGGCCATACGGCGACGGTTCTGCCCGACGGCACCGTTCTCGTCGTGGGCGGCGTCGAAAGTTCCGGCGCCGTCGTCGCGGCGCCGGAGCTGATCGACCTCGCCGCGGGCACGACGGAGGTGCTCGACGAGGCGGGCCTGGTCGTCCGCACTGATCACACGGCGACCCTCCTGACCGACGGGCGAGTTCTCATCGCCGGTGGCCGGGGGAACGGCGCCGATACGCTGGCGGCGGCACAGCTCTGGGATCCGCAGCGGCAGGAAGCGCAGGGGATCGACACGCCGCTCTCGCAGCCACGAATGCAGCACACGGCGACGTTGCTGGCGGACGGCTCCGTGCTGCTCTGGGGTGGGCGCGACTCGGCCGGTGCCCTCGTGTCCGGTGGGGAAGTGTTCGATCCCCAGCAGGGTCGATTCCGATCGCTGACGGTCGCGCCGACATTGCCGTTGCCCGGCGAGGCGCCGCAACTCGCCGGGGCGGCGCCCGCCGACGGCGCCAGCGACGTCCCGCTCGAAGCCGTCCTCGCGCTGCGCTTCTCCAAGCCGCTGCGACTGGAGAGCGTGACGCCGACCACCGTGTCGCTCCACGGCTCCGCCGGCAGCGAGCCGATCACGCTCGTGGTCGCCGAGCAGGGGTTGCTCGTCTTCGGCACCCCTCAAAGCCCGCTGAACGCGGGCACGGACTACACGCTGACCGTCGACGGGGTGGAGGACAACGACGGCCATCCGGCGGTGTGGAGCAGCATCCACTTCACAACGCAAACCGACGACGGCGTGGGCGGTCACAGCGGCGAACACCACGACTCGCAGGCGGGGACAGCCGCGCCGCATTCGCACGCGCCAGCCGTCGGGCCGTACGGTGGCGCCCAGGCGGAGACGGATGACGACAAGTGGAGCGGCGAGACGCGTGACGGCAAGCCGTACTCGCGCTGGCAGGCGTTGCCGCCGCTCCAGGCGCCGGATGGGGTGACCGCGTTGGCCGGACAGGTGCTCCGCCTCAACGGCGAGCCCCTGGCCAACGTCACGATGCGGATCGGCCGGCGCTCGGCACGCACTGACGACACCGGCCGGTTCCTGCTGACCGAGGTCGGCGTCGACTACCAGATCCTGATCATGGACGGCTCGACGGCGAACGGGCCGGGCAAGACGTACGGGACGTTCGACTACGGGCAGCGTCTGGTGCTGGGCAAGACGACGGTGCTGCCGTTCACGGTGTGGATGCCGCTGATCGACACCGAGCACGCGACCGAGATTCCCGTGCCCACGCCGCACGAGATCGTGGCCACGAGCCCGCGCATCCCCGGCCTCGAGGTTCGGGTGCCGGCCGACGTGATCTTACAGACCTACGCCGGGCCACTGCGCTCGCTGACGCTCACGCGCATCCCGCCGGACCGCGCGCCCATCCCGACCCCGCCGGGCGGCACCTTCGTGTTCACGCCGCAGGCGCACGGCGCCGCGGTCATTCGGCCGGACGGCACCCCGAGCCCGGTCGGTGTGCGGATGATTCTCCCCAACCACGATGGCTTGCCGGCGGGCACGCGCCTGGCGCTGTGGAGCTATGACGCCTGGCACGGCGGCTGGTACGAATACGGCCACGGCACCGTCAGCGCGGATGCGCAGCAGATCGTTCCCGACCCCGGCGTCGACCTCAAGCGCGTCACCTGTTACTTCTACCTCGGGCTGCCGGCCACATTCGGCGGCCCCATTCCTGGCGGCGTAAAGGACGCCGATCCTGTCGACCTCGCGACAGGATTCTTCACGCACGAAAAAACCGACCTCGTTGTTCCCGACGTCATCCCCATCGTGCTGAAGCGGGCCCATCGTCCTGGCGATCCGAATTACCGTCAGCTCGGCAGCAGCAACTTCGAGTACCAGATGTATCTGACCGGCGACTTGACGAACTACACCTGGGCAGAACTGATCCTCGCCGACGGTGGCCGTATAAGGTACGACCGGATCTCGGGCACAACGCTGTACGACTCCGTCATGGAGCACACGGCGACGCCGACCCGATTCTACAAGTCGCGGCTGGCGTGGAGCACGGTACATGGCGGCTGGGCCATCACGTTCACCAACGGCATCGTCTACGAGTTTCTCACCCCAGGGAGCGGGCCCGGGCCGATGATCCAGGCGATTCGCGACCGCGCCGGCAATCGGCTGACCATCACCCGAGCGGCACCGACGCGCCGGATTCTGCGCATCATTTCACCCAACGGTCGGTGGGTCGAGTTTACGTATTACCCAGACCTTTCGTTCGATATCATCACGCAGATCAAGGACAACATCGGCCGCACGGTCAGCTACGAGTACGGCGAGAACAATCACCTGACGAAGGTGACGGACCCCGCCGGCGGCGTGACAGAGTACACGTACACGCCCGGCCAGACTGTCGGCCAGCTGCTGACTGTCAAGGACGCACGCAGTATCACGTGGCTGACCAACACCTACGACGCCAACAACCGCGTGAGTCGCCAGACCTTCATCGACGGAACGTTCTACGACTTCGCCTACACGCTGGACGGCAACGGCAAGGTCACCCAGACCGACGTGACCAATCCGCGCGGCTACGTCCGCCGCCTCACGTTCAACACCGCGGGTTACGTATCGACGGACACCCGGGCCTACGGGACGCCATTGGCGCAGACGACGACGTACGTGCGAGGGACAGATCTTGGCGAACCGCACAACCTCGTAAGGCGGATGACTGATCCGCTGGGCCGCACGACCCAGTACACCTACGATGCTGTGGGTAACGTGCTGACCGTCACGCGGCTGTGGAATACACCGGACGCCGTTATGACGACGTACACCTACGAGCCGACCTTCAACCAGATCAAGACGGTCACCGACCCACTGAACCACACGACGACCTATGACTACGACGCCTTTGGCAACGTGACCTCGATCAAGAATCCGCCTCCGTTTGACCATCCAACGACGCTCACCTACAACACGAACAACCAACCGGTGACCGTGACCTTACCTTCGCCTGCAGGAACCACAACGTTTGGTTATGAGGGCGCCGATCTTATCAGCGTCACCGATCCGACAGGGAAGGTGACGACACGCGTCACCGACGCGATCGGACGCCTGGTACAGGTGACGGATCCGCTGGGGCGCAAGACGGGCTTCGCGTACAGCCCGCTGAACCTAATGACGCAAATCACCGACGCCCTCGGCGGCCTCACCCAGTTCGGCTACGACGGGAACGGTAACCTGCTGACTGTGACAGACGCGAGGTCCAACGTTACGACTTACGCCTACAACGACATGGATCGCGTGACGAGCCGGAGGGACCCCCTCTATCCTCTGACGCCGGCCGAAACCTACGTCTACGACAATAACGGCAATCGCAGGTTCTTTACGGATCGCAAGAGTCAGGTGACGGAGACTACATACGATGCGTTGGACCGGCGGACGCTTGTCACCTACGCCGACACCTCGACCACCGGCTACACCTACGACGCCGGCAATCGTATTACGCAGATCGCGGATTCGATCGGCGGCACGATCACGCTCACGTACGACGGACTCAACAGGCTATTGACCGAGACGACATCGCTCGGCACAGTGACCTACACCTACGATGCTGCTGGCCGGCGAGCGACGATGAGTGTCCCGGGCCAGGCCCTCATCAGTTATGCCTATGACGATGCGGACCGGCTGACGACCATCACACAAGGAACATCGGTCGTCAGTTTCGCCTACGACGACGCCGGCCGGCGCACCAGCCATACCCTGCCGAACGGCATCGTGACGGAATACAGCTACGACGCGGCATCCCGGCTAACGGCGCTGACCTACAAGCTCGCCGGCAATACGTTGGGGACTCTGACGTACGGGTACAACGATTCAGGCGAGCGGATCGACATAGGCGGCACGTGGGCACGCACCCTTCAGCCGGCCGCTGTCGCCAGCGCGACGTACAACGCCGCGAACCATCAGCTGACGCTCGGCGGGCAGACGCACACGTACGATCTGAACGGCAATCTGACAACCGATGAAAGCAATACATACACATGGAACGTGCGGAATCAGCTCACGGCGATCACAGGCCCCATGCCGGCCTCATTTCTGTACGATGGCCTAGGGCGACGCAAACAGAAGACAGTCAATGGGAGCACGACCGGTTTTCTGTATGATGGGCCTAACACCGTGCAGGAGCAAGCAGGCGCGACAACGACCAGTCTTCTCGCTGGGCTCGGTATTGACGAGCGGTTCGTGAGGAGCAGTTCGACGGAGACAGGTCATCTGCTTGCTGACGCCTTGGGGTCGACGGTCGCGCTCGCGGATGGCGCGGGCACTGTCCAGACGACATACGCCTACGAGGCGTTTGGGATGGGTATCGCGTCGGGCGCATCATCAATGAATCCGTATGCATATACCGGACGGGAGAACGACGGTGGCGGGCTCTACTATTACCGGGCGCGCTATTATCACGCGGGACACCAACGATTTATGACTGAGGATCCAATCGGGTATGTCGGAGGCATGAACCTATACGCATACGTGAGCAACGCGCCGGCGGACTTCATCGATCCGTTGGGCCTTTATACAGGGAAACAATTGGTTGCCGGCGCGGCGTTAGTCGCCCTTGGCGGTGCCGCGGCAGTTCAAGTTGCTGTCTCAGTTGTTCCGACCGTTGTTGGCATGTTGACTGTTGGTGAGGCCGCGCCGGCTTTTTTCGCGAACTGGCTTGCACTGCAAACTGCGCAAAAGATGTATCCCGGCGATCCGAACATGAGGCATGTGGACAAGTACTTCCACTGCATGGCAAACTGCGAAGCCGCGCAACGGGGTGCATTGCCGGCGCTGGGTGCGGCCGCTTTAGGTTACGCAAAGGAGGCTTGGGATCTCGCGACCAAAGATTATGGAATGGGCGATAGCATCATGGACCTAAAGGCCAACAAATATGGCCGCGAATGTGCAAAAGGTAACTGCAGCAACCACTGCGGGGCATTGCTGACTGGTTGGCTGCCCTAGCGCGGATGGCGTCGTCCCGACGGCTGAAACTCCTCATGGGCGCTGCCACTCTAGGGGTCGCAATCGTCGCAACCGTCCTGGCGTGTGAGCGGTTCTTTCCGGAGTCTTACGAAAAGACGTTTTCAAACTACGAGGCTGCGCTTCGGCACCCCGCGATCGGCCCTCAGGGCCCGGTCCCGCTGTACACTCCCCGCTCGGCAGTCGACATCCGCATCCGAACGATGGTGGAAAGCAGCGCGAGTTGGATGTCTTTCCGTGCGCCAACGACGGATATTGCGACGATGGTCCGCTCGTGTACGCCGGTTGCTGAAAATGCGGTCGAGTATCCACGGGTTACCCCGAAGGGCTGGTGGCCAAGAGGCCTGAGCCGTGGCGAGAAAAGGGGTGACCTACACTACGAGTACTATAGATGCCGCGCGCGCGCTTTTACGGCTGTTGATCCACAGCATGGAGAGGTCTTCGAATGGCAGCTCGACCACTAATGACTTCTGCATAAGTAATGTCCTATAATCCCTTGTGGGAGGTGCGCATGCGCCCACAGGGGAGCCCGGCCGAGCTCGAGCGGCGACGGTTACGCGCCATCGAACTCCTCCAGCGTGAAGTCCCCGTGCATGTCGTGGCCGAGCGCTTGGGGGTGGATCGGCGCTCCGTCCGCCGATGGAAGCGAGCCCACCGGGGGCAGGGCCGCGCCGGCCTTCGAGCACGCCCGGCGTCGGGCCGACCGCCGAAGCTGGCGGCGACCCAGCGACGGCAGTTGGTGCGCCTGGTCGTGGCGGGGCCGGAAGCGGCGGGCTACGCCACGAGCCTGTGGACGTGCCGGCGGATCGTCGACGTCATCCGTCACCAGTTCAAGGTGGTCTACCATCCGGATCACGTCGGGCGACTGCTGCGGGCGTGTGGCTTCAGTCCGCAGCGGCCCCAGCCGCGCGCGAAGGAGCGCGACGATCGTCGCGTACGCGAGTGGATCCAGCAGGACTGGCCCCGAGTAAAAAAAACTCGCGCGCCGCGGCGCCCACCTGATCTGTCTCGATGAGACCGGCTTTCTGATGATGCCGGTGCTCCGACGCACGTGGGCGCGGTGCGGAGCGACGCCGACGGTGTCCGCGCGCCCGCTCGCATGAAAAGGTCTCCGGCATGGGCGCGCTCGTCGTGTCGCCCCGCCGCCGCCAGCTCACCCTCGCGCTGGCGCTGTACCCCCGGATGAACATCCGCGGTCCGCAGGCCTGCGGTTTCTCCGCCATCTCGCGCGTCACGTACGCGGGCCCGTCATCCTGGTCTGGGACCGCGGCAACCCGCACAAGCACCAGCTCGTGCGCGCGTGGCTGGCCACGCATCCTCGCTGGGACATCGTCTGGTTTCCGCCCTACGCCCCCGAACTCAACCCCGTGGAGCTGCTCTGGGGCTACCTCAAGTACGGTCGTCTCGCGAACTTCGCTCCAGACACCGTCGACGAGATCCGAAGCCACGTGCGCCGCGAGCGGCGGCGGCTTGGCCGACGCCCGCAGTTACTGAGGAGCTTCTTCCGCCACTCGGCCCTGCCTTTTCGTGTCTAAGATAGGACATTACTTACGCATCTATCATTAATTCGTGAACGTTCAGTGCATCCGATTGTTTTCGCGATTGCTAACTTCTTTTCGCGTGACAGGAACGGCATGAAACAAGGTCGGCACCGCACCTCCGCGCAGTCCATAGAAGAGTATTAGCTCATCTGGCACATGTGACCTGCTCCGCGACCTTGGTCGCACTCAGGATGAGAGCATCGGGGTAGTTACCCGGTTAAGGGTGAGCTCCTCGAAGCTCCTCGAATTCCTGGCGGCGTGACGTCGCCCAGGGCGCTGTGTGGCGGACGGTGCCGGCGGACCCTGCCGAGACCGCAGTCAGAAGCACGTGGCTGGGCCCTCCAACGCGCGATCAGCCCACGAGAAGGGTAGAGATACCGCCCACGCGGCTCAGCGCGTTTCCACAACCCCCTGAAATTCCGGCGTCCAGATTCGATCAGATCCCGCCGGGGTCACCACCGAAACTGGACTGGCCGTCCCGGCCAGCAGCCGCCCCAACGACCCTCGTCCGGAGAACTCGTAGAGGCGAGTCTCCGCGCGGGGTGTGAAGACGATCCGGCCAACGATCAGGTTCCTGAGGATCTCGCGCGTCTCGGGGAGCTCGCGCCGCAGCATCGTTCGCCACTCAACCAGGCGGTGGCGGATCTCACGCTCTAGGCGCGACAGCTCGCGCTGTCCGATCCGGGCGGTGGCATCCAGCTCGAGCAGGGCACGCTCGCAGCGCTGCCGAGAGGCCTGGCGCTCCTTCAAGGCGGCAAGGAGGACGGGCAGGTCGCCGCCGCTGGCGACTGCCGAGGTGAGGTGAGAGCTCACTATCGAGCCGACGCAACTCGGCGAGGATGTTCGCCCGCCGCTGATTCAGCGTGTCGCCATCAGGGCGCGTAGCTCATCGATCGCCAGCTCGATCGCTCGCTGCCGTCTACACGTACGACGCCGTGGGCAACCTGCTGAGCATCGCGCGCCAGGGCGCAAGCGCGGTCTCGATCATCGACTTCTCAACGGGTCCCGGTACGGTGGGCAGCGAGGTCACGATCTACGGCGTTGGCTTCAGCGCCACGCCGGGAAACAATACCGTGACCTTCAACGGAACGCCGGCCGTCGTTACCGTGCCGGTCGTGGCCCCGCGGGCACGGTCGTCGTGAGCTGTGTCGGCGATCGTGGTGACCACGTCCGGGGGTTCGGGCACCAGCACGATTCCCTTCACCGTCCTCGCGGTGAGCGACGCGCCAACGATCAGCAGCTTCACGCCGACCATCGCCCTGGCCGGCACGGCCGTCACCATATCCGGCACCAACTTCGTCACGTCGCCGACGACAAACAACCGCCTGCGCTTCAATCGCACGCTCGCGCTTGTCGGCACGGTGACGAGCACCTCGATCGCGACCACAGTGCCGTACGGCGCGACCTCCGGGCGGCTGTCGATCGCGACCCCCGCGGCCTCCGCGGCCAGCGCGGACGACTTTTTCGTTCCGCCGGAGGGCATCGGGGTGGCCGACGTTGCGTCCACCGGCCGCGTGACCGTCGGCGGGTCCGGCGTGACCATGTCGATCCCGTCCTCCAAGGCTGCGCTGCTCGTGTTCGACGGCACAGTGGGGCAGCAGGTGACGCTCGGGTATAGCAACATCAGCGTGAGCCTTCTCGCCTCCGACATGACGGTGTACCGGCCGGAGGGTGGCATCCTGTCGTCGCAGCCCGTCGGGTTCTTCGGGGGCGACACGCACATCGCTTCGCTGCCGGTGACCGGCACGTATCAGCTCCTGATCAAGCCACAGGGCTCGTACTCCGGCAACATCACCGTCACGCTGTCGCAGGACCTGTCGGTGGGCCCGCTGGTCGTCGGGGGCTCGGCGGTGACCGCGAACATCACGCGTCCCGGCCAGCGCGCCCGGACGACCTTCAGCGGGACGGCCGGGCAGCGGCTCAGCCTGCATAGCAGCTCAGCGTCATTCGTCCAGCTCACGCTGACGGTGACCAAGCCCGATGGCTCGACGTTCGTCACCGGCGGCTTCGTCGCGACCGACGGCACGGTGAACTGGGACCCCTTGCCGGTGACGGGCACGTACACGATCGTGCTCGATCCGGAGTACGCGAACACGCTGTCCTTCGACTTGCTGCTTTCCGAGGCGATCAGCGCCACGATGACGGTCGGCGGCTCGTCGCTGCCGATCACCATTCCGCGGGCGGGGCAGCGCGCGCGCGTGAGCTTCGACGGGACCGCCGGCCAGCGCCTCAGCATCGGCCTGACGTCGTCCACGCTTTCCGGTGGGAGCCTCACGGTGCTGAAGCCGGACGGCAGCACCCTCTCCGGCCCCTCGACGATCGGAACGTCCCCGGCGGGCATCGACCTGCCGGTGCTGCCGACGACGGGCACGTACGTCATCCAGATCGACCCGAGCAGCAACTACACGGGCGGGCTGACGCTCACGCTCTCCGAAGAAGTCACCGGCACGATCGTGCCCGGCGGCTCGGCCGTCACGGTGAGCATCAGCCGGGCGGGACAGCGCGCGCGGCTGACGTTTACCGGCACCTCGGGTCAGCGCCTGAGCCTGAAGACGACCGGGGTCACGATCGGCCAGGCGGCTGTCACGATCCTTCGTCCCGATAGCTCTACCCAGGCGGCCATGACCGCCTACTACGACACCGTGGGGTTCCTCGAGCCCACGACGCTGGGAAGCAGCGGGCCCTACGCCCTGCTGATCGATCCCAACGCCACCAACACCGGGGACATCACGGTAACCCTGTACGACGTGCCCGCGAACCCCACGGGCTCGGTCACGATCAACGGCTCGGCGTTCACCGTCAGCCTGCCCGTGCCCGGGCAGAACGGGGACGTTAGCTTCTCGGGCACGTCAGGAGAGGGGATCACGATTCGTGGCACCAACAGCACGATCGGCTGCCTGGGGCTGACCCTCTACGAGGCGGGCGGGAACAGCTCGGGGATCCACATCTGTACGACGGCCTTCACGATGGGCTGGACGCTCGGCAGCACCGGCACGCACGTGATCCGGGTCGATCCCGACACATGGAACACTGGCAGCGTCGACATCAGCGTGACCGATCCATGAGGGAGGAAGGTCGGATGCTTCGAAGACTGCTCTGGGCGGCGCTCCTGGCGCTCGTACTCTCGTCGGTGGCCGGTGTCGAAGCCGCGCCGCAGCCGGGCGCGCTGCTTCCAGGCCAGACGGCGACGCGGCTGCCGGGGAACCGGTGGCTACTCGTCGGCGGTCAGGTCGGCTCGAGCGCGACGGCCGACGTCGTGATCGAAGACGCGGCCACCGGCGCGCGGACGGCGTTACCGTCGCTGCGAACGCCCCGCGCGGGCCACACCGCCACAGTCCTGCCGGACGGAACCGTGCTCGTCGTCGGCGGCGTCGGAGGCTCGGGCGCCGTGGTCGCCGCGCCGGAGCTCATCGACCTCGTGACAGGCACGCCGGCGGCGCTGGACGATGCGGGATTGCTCCCGCGCGCCGACCACACCGCGACGCTCCTGACGGACGGGCGCGTGCTCATCGCGGGGGGCCGGGGCGCCGCCGGAGATCCGCTCGCCGCGGCGCAGCTGTGGGATTTCCACCGGCAGGAGGCACAGGCGATCGGTACGCCGCTAGCGCAGCCTCGCATCGAGCATACGGCGACGCTGTTGGCCGACGGCTCTGTGGTGCTCTGGGGCGGGCGCGACGCGGCCGGAGCGCTCGTCGCCGGTGGTGAGGTCTTCGATCCGCAGCATGACCGCTTCGGCTCGGTGAACATCGCCCCGACTGCGCCGCTGCCGGGCGAGGCGCCGGAGATTGCCGGCGCGCTGCCCCTGGACGGTGCCGACGGGGTCACGCTCGAACCGGTGCTCGCGCTGCGCTTCTCGAAGCCCTTGCAGCTCGAGAGCGTCACCCCGGCGACGGTCTCGCTTCACGGGCCGGACGGCGTGGAAGCGGCGACGCTCGTGGTCGCCGAGCAGGGATCGCTCGTGTTCGTCACCCCTCATCGTGCACTGTCGCCCGGCACGCAGTACACGTTGACGGTGAACGGCGTTCAGGACGTCGATGGCCACGTCGCGGCGTGGAGCAGTGTGCGGTTCACGACCCAGGCCAGCGAAGCCACCACTGCTCATGGAAGCGATCACGGCGCGCACGACACGGCGGCCGGGGCAGATCTGCGCGGGGCCGCTGCGCATTCGCACGCGCCCGCCGTCGGCCCGTATGGCGGCGATCGCGTCGAGATAGACAACGAGGAGTGGCGCGGCGAGCGTCGCGACGGCAAGCCGTACTCGCGCTGGCAAGACTTGTCGCCGCTTCAGGCCCCCGACGGGGTCACGGCGCTCTCAGGCCAGGTGCTCCGCCTCAACGGCGAGCCCCTCGCGAACGTCACGCTGAGGATCGGCCGCCGATCGACGCTGACCGACGATACCGGCCGCTTCCTGCTCAGCGAGGTCGGCGACGGGTACCAGATCCTGATCATGGATGGTTCGACGGCAAACGCACCGGGAAAGACATACGGGACGTTCGACTACGGTCTGCCACTGACCGCCGGCAAGACCACGGTGCTGCCGTTCACAGTGTGGATGCCGCTCATCGACACGCAGCACGCGACGGAAATCCCGGTGCCGACGCCGCACGAGATCGTGGCGACGACGCCGCGCATTCCGTATCTGGAGATTCGCATTCCGGCCGACGTCGTTCTGCAGACGACCGCCGGGCCGCTGCGCTCGCTGACGATCACGCGCATCCCGCACGATCGCGCACCCATTCCGACTCCCATGGGCGCGACGCTCGTCTTCACCCCCCAGGCCCACGGCGCCCTGGTCCTCCGGCCGGACGGCACACCGAGCTCGGTCGGCGTCCGCATGATTGTGCCGAACGTCGACGGCTTGCCAGCGGGCGCGCGCGTCACGCTGTGGAGCTACAGCGCGTGGCAAGGCGGCTGGTACACATACGGTCGGGGCACGGTGAGCGCGGACGGCCGGCAGGTCGTGCCGGATGCGGGTGTCGACCTCAAGCGCGTGACCTGCTACATCCTCGGCCCGGTCGAAAACTTCCTCGCAGCCATCCTGCGCGGTGTGCGGGGCGGCGATCCGGTGGACCTGGGAACCGGGCTCTTCACGCTCGAGAAGACGGATCTGGTCGTGCCGGACGTCATCCCGATCGTCATCAGCCGCGCCCATCGGCCGGGCGATCCCACCCCCGACCAGCTGGGCAGCAGCAACGTCGACTATCAGATCTACCTCACCGGCGACGCGACGAACTATACCTTCGCCGAGTTGGTCCTTGCCGATGGGGCCCGCGTGCACTACGACCGGATCTCGGGCAGCACGAAGTTCGACTCCATCATGGAGCATACGACCACGCCGACGCGCTTCTACAAGTCGCGCCTAGCGTGGAACACGACCGTCGACGGCGGGCTCGGCGGCTGGGCCATCACGTTCATGGACGGGACGGTCTACGAGTTTACCGGCATCGGCGGCTTGCCCGGGCCGATGCTGATCGCCATTCGCGATCGCCTGGGCAACCGGCTCACGATCACGCGGGGCCCGACCACTCGGCGGATTCAGCGCATCGTCTCACCGAACGGACGATGGGTCGAGTTCACCCATGACCCGGCACCCGGCGTCGACCGCGTGACTCAGATCAAGGACAACAGCGGCCGCACCGTCTCCTACGAGTACGACACCGAAAGCCGGCTGAGCCGGGTGACTAATCCTGCTGGCGGCATGACCGACTACACGTATATGGCGGGCGGCGGCGTTCCGAAGCTGCGGACGATCACGGACGGGCGCCGCATCGAGTGGCTGACAAACACCTACGATGCCAATAACCGCGTGAGCCGTCAGACGTCTATCGATGGGACGTTCTACGACTTTGCGTACACACTGGACGGAAACGGCAAAGTCATCCAGACCGATGTGACGAACCCGCGCGGCTACGTTCGTCGCGTAACCTTCAATGCCGCGGGCTACGCGCTCACAGACACACACGCGTACGGCACCCTGATCGCACAAACGACGACATACGTCCGCGACAGCGCCAACCGCGTGACATCGATGACCGACGCGCTCGGCCGGACGACGACGTATGGATACGACGTCAACACCGGTAGTCTGCTCACTGTCACACGACTATACGGCACACCTGATGCGGTGACGACGACGTTCACTTATGAGCCGACCTTCAATCATGTCGCCACGATCACGGAACCACTGCCGAACCATACGACTACATATGGCTATGACGCCGTCGGGAACTTGACGTCGATCACGAATCCGCTCGGCAAGCAGATAACGTTTACCTACAACACGTCCGGCCAGCCGATCACGGTCACTACGCCCGCGGGCACGATGACGTTCACCTATGAGGGTGCCGACCTGATCAGTATCACGGATCCCACGGGCAAGGTGACGACGCGCTTCACCGACGCGCTTGGGCGTTTGGTCGAGGTGACCGACCCTCTCGGACGGAAGACACGGTACACCTACGATCCGCTGAACCAGATCTCGCAGATCACCGATGCGCTCGGCGGCCTGACGCAGTTCAGTTACGACGAGAACGGAAACTCGCGGACAGTCATCGACGCGCGCTCGAATGTGACGACGTACGACTTCAACAATATGGACCGTAAGACCGCGCGAACGGATCCGCTGCTTCGCTTCGAGACGTACGTCTACGACAATAACGGCAACCTGACGACAGTCACGGACCGGAAAAGCCAGATCACGAGGACGACATACGATGAACTGGATCGGCGAAAGCTCGTAACGTACAACGACGAATCAACGACGGAGTATTCTTACGATGCCGGCAACCGAGTCACACAAATCGTTGACTCGATCGGTGGGACGATCACCTTCGCCTATGACGGACTCGACCGACTACGCACGGAGACCACGTCACTCGGCACGGTGACGTACAGCTATGACGCGGGCGGTCGTCGCACGACGATGAGTGTTCCTGACCAGAACCAAGTAGTTTATGACTACGACGACGCCGACCAACTGAAGACTATAACGCAGGGTGCTTCGATCGTCAGTTTTGACTACGACGATGCCGGGCGGCGCACCAGCCACACTCTGCCTAACGGGATTCGCGCTGAATACAGCTACGATGCTGATTCGCAGTTAACGGGACTGACCTATAAGCTCGGCGGAAATACGCTCGGGACGCTGACCTACGACTACAACGAGGCAGGGGAGCGCGTCGCGGTCGGCGGCACATGGGCGCGGACGCTGCAGCCGGCGGCGATCGCCAGCGCCACATACAACGCCGCCAACCATCAGTTGACGTTCGGTGGACAGGCGCTGATGTACGACTTGAACGGCAATCTGACGAGCGACGGCACCAATACGTACACCTGGAATGCACGAAATGAACTCACAGCGATCGCCGGTCCGATTTCGGCCACATTCGTGTACGACGGCTCTGGACGTCGACGACAAAAAGCGGTCGGCGGGAGCACAACCGTTTTTCTCTATGACGGCTTTAACACAGTGCAAGAACAAATGGGGACGATGACGGCTAATCTTGTTGTTGGGCTTGGCATCGACGAGCGGTTTGTGCGTAGTACTGCGACCGAGACAGATGAACTGCTTGCGGACGCTTTGGGCTCGACGCTCGCCCTCGCCAATGCCGCGGGCACTATCCAGACAGCGTTCACCTATGAACCGTTTGGGGTGGCGAGCGCATCTGGGAGCTCATCGACGAACTCATATACCTTCACGGGACGCGAGGACGATGGCACCGGTCTCTACTATTATCGAGCGCGATATTACCACCCCGTGCTGAGCCGCTTCGTGAGCGAGGATCCGATTGGCCTGACCGGCGGCGACGTCAATCTGTATGGATACGTCTGGCAGAATCCGTTAAGGTGGCAGGATCCGCAAGGCGTTGCAGGAAGCGAACTCGACCTTGGCCATGGTTGGTCGGCTCGCGTCGATATCATTCCCACGCGCGCCGGTGGTCCTTACGAGTATCACGTCTTTGATCCTAAGGGCGTAGAGGTCGGCATTGCGGGTCCCGATGGATGGAAGACACGCCACGGACTCAGCGGCACGATGCCCGAGGGGATGCCGAGAGATGTCGTCAACAGACTCAACGGAAGAGTGATCGAAGATTCGCGGAAAGTTGGTGCGATCCCGAAGAAGGGAACGGCCAATATTAAGGGCCATATCAAGCGCTTGCTGCGCCCAGACAAGGCAGGGGTCGTGACGTGGCTTGTATGCCTGCCGACTCCTGGCGTATGCGAAGGGTTGGACCACGCAATCGAGTGTCTTATTACCGGATCGCGAAAACCGAAGTGCCGCTCTAATGAGATTATGATTTAGCGTGCTGTTGAAGTGAACGCAGGGTCGGGATAACGTCACGAGGTGCGGCGGAACGACGTGATGCACGGCAGCCACATGCTTGATGGAACGCTCTTCGCCCGATCGCCATTCAGTCTAGCAACTACATCATGAATTTCATCGTCGACCTCCCGAAGCTTGGCGCGACCGCGGCACCAGACCTGATTAAAAGTAAATGGAATGCGTATCTACGTTACATTCGATCGCTCGAGGGAAGACTGCCCGCCGCCGCTTACGCCTATGCAAGCGCCGAATTACATTCCGACTATGAGCACGAGAAATCGCCTCACGACAGCTGGATAGAGCGCGTTGTGATTGAGGAACCGTTCAGCGGGCTCCGCCGAGAAGTGCGCGCGATCAATATCGCCATCGACCTTTTGGCGGCAAGCCATGCTGCTCGGATTCGATTCACTTATCCTGGCGTGCAATCGTACGAACTCGGTGCACCTCTCGAATTCGAGACGCCGCCAGCAAGTGTCGGTCATGGCGACTGGCTTGCGGATGAGGTGCAGTTATCCGAACGAGGTTACGTCATGCATCAAATCCGATTCTCGCGTGGCGCGCTCTGGCGTATTGAAGCACTCGATCTTCGGTACGAATGGGTGCCTGTAGTCCAAGCGCATGGCTCCGGCTGACAATACGAGCCAGTGTCTTCTCGCCCGTGAGGATCCGTTGGACCGTCGACGAGCTCATATACCTTCACGGGACGCTGGCACCGGTCTCTACTACTATGGAGCGCGGTACTATAGCCCCCGTCTCCAACGAAACACGCGTTCCTCTCCGGCTAACGTATCCCGAGCTTCTTCCAGTGCACTACCGGTCTTTTGATCCTCGTGTTTCCGCCGCGACAGGCCGCGCGGCTGTCCCTCGCCAAAACCTCAGCCGACTCGCTCAGGGGCACCGAGATGCCCAGGACCCAGGCTGTTGGAGGTAGGGACGACCGGCATCGTAAGACCGTCGGTGTCCTTCGCCAAAACCTCATCCCACTCAGTGGACGACGGCCGATGCTCTCGCGACACGCCAAGGAACGTTTAGGAGACTGCAGACAGGAGGGGAGGCCAGCAGTGCGGGTCCGTCGAGTCGCCACTGAAGGACGCCGGACCTTTTGGGGGTGGGGCGGCGAGCAGCCTGACGGAAGGACGGGCCCGATCGTGGCGAACCGATTGAGCTGGATCAGGCCGCCCGGCGGACGTAGCGATGGTGGAGGCCACCGACTTCGCGAATCGGGATGACCTTGCCGAGTTCCGGCCGCTCAATTGGGCGGCCGTGGGGCGCATCCTTGTCGAGCGAGAGGTGAGTACGCGCCCGGTGGTAGTACGCGAAGTAGCGAGCCAGGGTGCGGCGCAGGTGCCGTTCGCCAAGGACGAGGACGTGATTCAGACACTCGCGCCGGATGGAGCCGATGAGCCGCTCCGAGAAGGGATTCTGCCAGGGGCTGTGAGCCGCCGTGAGGACTTCACCTATGCCCATGCCCTTCACGCGTTGGCGGAACGCGTGGCCGTAGACCGAGTCGCGATCGTGGAGGAGGTAGGACGGGGCGGAGTCGTCCGGGAAGGCGTCCACGATCTGCTGGGCCGTCCAGGCAGCAGTGGGATACTCGGTGACGTTGAAGTGGAGGACGCGCCGGCGATCGTGTGCGAGCACGACAAAGGCGAACAGGACACGCAAGCGCACAGTCGGAACGATGAAGAAATCGATGGAGACCAGGTCGCGGACGTGATTGGTCAGGAACGTGCGCCAGGTCTGCGAGGGAGGTGTGCGGCGCTTCGGGAGGAGCCGGGAGACGGTGCGTTCGGCCACGTGGATGCCGAGTTTCAGGAGCTCACCATGGATTCTCGGGGCACCCCAGAGGGGATTGGCCGCGGCCATTTGTATGACAAGAGCCGTGATCTCGGGGTCGACCCGCGGGCGGCCCCGCGTGGGCCGCCTAGAAAGTTTGGTCCAGTGTTCACGGAAGCGGCGCCGCTGCCACCGCAGCACAGTGTCGGGGGTAACGATCACGAGAGATTGCCTCCACCCGACCCAGACCTTGGCTAGCCACACCCAGAAGAGGCGATCACTCCGGCGCAGCTTGGGCCGGCGCGCCATTCTCTTGTACACGGCAAGCTGCTGGCGCAAGGCGAGGTTCTCCAGGGCGAGTTGCCGACGGCCGTCACACAGAAACGGGAGGAGTCGAAGCAGGTAGAGCAGGAGCGTGATCATCGAGCCTAGGTTCTCACCGGATCAGAGCCGACAGATCAACGACTTGACCGCGGACGGAATTTTGGCGAAGGACACGCCGCCGGACGATGGACGTGCCAGGCCAGAGCCAAGTCAGCTATGCCTACGACGACGCCGACCAGCTCAGGATCATCACGCAGGGAACGTCGGTCGTCAGCTTCGCCTACGACGACGCCGGCCGGCGCACCAGCCATACCCTGCCGAACGGCATCGTGACGGAATACACCTACGACCCAGCTTCGCGCTTGACCGCACTTACCTACAAGCTCGGCGGAAACACGTTGGGGACCCTCAGCTACGGTTACAACGATGCAGGTGAGCGGATAGCGGTGGACGGCACGTGGGCGCGGACGAGTCAGCCAGCGGCCGTCGCCAGCGCGACGTACAACGCTGCGAACCATCAGCTGACTTTCGGTGCCCAAGCGCTGACGTACGACCTCAATGGCAGCCTCACGAGCGACGGGACGAACACGTACACCTGGAACGCCCGGAACCAACTAACCGCGATCACCGGGCCGACGCCGGCCACGTTCATGTACGACGGGCAAGGCCGACGCAAGCAAAAGGCCGTGAATGCCGCGACGACTGATTTTCTCTATGACGGCCTCAACATTGCGCAAGAGCAGGCAGGTGCAGTGACGACGAATAGCCTCGTCGGCCTCGGCATTGACGAACGCTTTGTCAGAAGTAACGCGACGGAAACTCGAGACCTGCTTATTGATGCCTTGGGTTCGACGATTGCGCTCGCCGATGGGTCGGGCAGTATTCAGACGAGCTATACATACGAAGCGTTCGGTGTCTCGACTACAACTGGCGCATTGTCAGCGAATCCCTACGGCTATACAGGACGAGAGAGCGACGGTACCGGACTCTATTACTATCGGGCGCGGTACTACCAGCCCGGCCTGCAGCGGTTTATCAGCGAGGATCCCATCGGGTTCGGAGGCGGCGACTGGAATTTGTACGCGTACGTTCGCAATAGTCCAACGACCCTGATTGATCCGACTGGCCTTCTGGCGTTCTTCTGGCACGGGGGCATTTCAGCGCTCGCGGCATACAATTGCGGTCGGAGTCTCGGAGATAGCCTCATTTTCGGATTGAACACGATGCTGGTGGACGTCGGCACCCAAGGCACGACGGCCGCGGACGCAAACATCCATGCGATGTTAGGAACGACTGACGAGAATGGTGCTCCGCTGCGACAGACGCCGGCCGACGCCGCAACACGGATCGAACTTATCATTTCGACAGGCCCCGACTATCTTGCTGCGCACACCGCTCAGGACAAAGCGGCAGCCCAACACTACCTCCAGCCCTGGTTCGGTCGCCAGACTGTTGGGCATATCTGGCACGATGCATTCCCAAGCCTCGACGAGTTGCGGAAAGCATACCAGGGAACTCGGGAGGTGCTTGCTGGGCGGAAACGGTCTTGCACCACCGCGCCATGAGAGTGCTTGACTTCAGATTCTGGAAGTCGAAAATGCATCAGCGAAGACGGTACGTTATCGGACTGGCAATTGGTTCAGCGATCCTTCTTGTGAGTTCCATCGGAATGGCTCAGGACCTCGATGAGAAGAGGTGGAAGACTCACGCCTTCGTCACCTGGTATGACGTTGGCGCGCCATTGGGCAAGTTCATTTTGATCCGCAAGGACGCCAATGTATGCGCCATAAGATTCACGGAGTATCACAGAGGAAACGATGCTAAGGCACCCACAGTCTTTAGCTCAGGCGAAGAGAGCCTCGACGCTAAGTATGAATGCTTCTGTCGCAGCGAGGGCGGCGGCGGATTCGGCAATGCGACACTGGGAGAGGTTAACAAGAGCGCGTCGTGGGGCATCGGCCGCTTAGCGTTTGGTGGTGGGAAAACGAACGTGAGGTGTGGACCATTTAAGCTCCCATGGATGTATCCCGCAAGAGTTAGTTTTCATATCGAAGGAACTAAGTTGGGTGATCACGGAATAGAACTGGCGCCAACACGGTGGAGCACTATTAATGAAGTGAATTTGAGCGCTCGTCTTCGTTGGTTCCGCTATGACGAGCGCCGAAAGCCGACATATATTCCGAGCGAAGACCTGTGAGACGGGACAATCTTTGGCTTCCTGCTTCTCATGACCCAGAAGCGCCGCCGCTGGTTGGTTCATCTCGATCCCGTGAAGTCCTAGACTTCCTCAGAAGATGACCCGCCTCAGGCGACAGGATTCGAGGGTGACGCGTCGGGGATGATATCGCTGATCACGACAGATACCGCTGTCAAGCCGATCGCCGGCAGGAACTGTGGCTGCAAGTAGTAGCGGTACGGATGCGGTCGCGGCGATCATTGGCATCATCATCGCCGTGCTCGTCATTCTCGGCGGCGCGTACGGCCTCCGACACGCCATCAGCTACTCAATGCAGAACTCACACCTCGCTATTCGCTTGCTGGGCATAACTGTCCAACGAGTGCCCTTCTCGCATGTTGACCGCGTCGAGGTGATTCCGTTTACATCCGTGGTACCGCTCACTCGTTCTTTCCGCGCGGATATGTTCGTCTCCCTGAAGTGGTGCGGCTACCGGGAGAAGGTCGTCGCGATCACAAAGCGCACCGGCCTCGTCAAGCGAGTCATTGTCAGCGCCGAAGATCCGGACGAGTTCGCGAGCTTCTTGAGACGAGCGTCCGGGAGCGTCAGGGACTGATTCGACACGCTATCAGTCCACCGGCCGGAAAAACGATGCGACTAATCTTCATTATCGGGCGCGGTACTACGACCCCGACCTGGCCCGCTTTATGAGCGAAGATCCTCTGGCCGGATCGCGAAACCTCTATACGCTGCGCGAAACAACCCGCTCCGTTACGTTGATTCGATAGCGTCCGCGCTGCTGAAGGCGGTGGCCCCTTTCGAGACCGCAGCCAGAAGCACGTGGCCGGCGCTTCAACGCGCGAATCAGCCCACGAGAAGGGTAGAGATAGCGCTCCGCGCGGCTCAGCGCGTCTCCACAACTCCTTGAAATTCCGGCATCCAGATTCGACCATATCCCGCCGGGGTCACCACCGACACTGGACTGGTGGTTCCCGCCAGGAGCCGTCCGAACGACCCCCGCCCGGAGAACTCGTAGATCCGAGCCTCCGGGCGGGGCTTGAACACGATCCGGCCGACGACGAGGTTCCGGAGGATCTCCCGCGCCTCGGGAACCTCTCGCCGCAGCATCGCCCGCCAGTCGGCCAAGCGGTGGCGGATCTCGCGCTCCAGGCGCGGGATGTCGTGGCGGCCGATCCGCGCGGTCGCGTCCAGCTCGATCAACGCTCGCTCGCAATGCTCGCGCTGCGCCTGGCGCTCCTTGAGTGCCGCCAGGAGGGCCGGCAGGTCGCCGCCGCTCGCGACCGCCGGCCGTGAGTCGGCTGAGCTCGCCGTCCAGGCGGCGCATCTCCTGGGACCCCTTGCCGGTGACGGGCACGTACACGATCGTGCTCGATCCGGAGTACGCGAACACGCTGTCCTTCGACTTGCTGCTTTCCGAGGCGATCAGCGCCACGATGACGGTCGGCGGCTCGTCG
>Ga0209375_1000957_pt1 | contig 22985 bp, 17 predicted proteins | sample GraSoiAngelo_131_FD_185888 | JGI IMG/M metagenome (GOLD analysis project Ga0209375, IMG submission 185888) | Grasslands soil microbial communities from the Angelo Coastal Reserve, California, USA - 14_0929_02_30cm (SPAdes) (version 2) | ecosystem: Environmental > Terrestrial > Soil > Grasslands ... | reverse complement strand
ACGGCTCGACCGCCTCACGCCCGTCCCTCAGCGCCACGAGGAGGCCACGCTGGCTCCGCGGCTCACGAAGACGGACGGCGATCTGGACTGGGCGAGGCCCGCGCGTGACCTGGTGAACGTCGTTCGAGGATGTAACCCGTGGCCCGGCGCGGCCACCTCGAGCGCCGCGGAAAAGTTCAGCATCTGGCGCGCCACGGCCGTCGCGACGGGAACTCTCGGCTCGCCCGGCACGCTCGTTCCTCACGGCGGCGGGCTCACGATCGCGACGGGCGACGGTGGCGTCCTCCCCCTCGAAGTTCAGCCCGAGAACCGGCGGCGGATGACGTGGGCCGAGTATCTTCGCGGGGCGCGCCTGGCAGCCGGCGCGAGGCTCTCGTGACCGCGCCGTCACCGGCGCGGGTGGTCGCGGCGCGCGTGCTCGAGCGCGTCGTCTCCGAGGGAGCCTACGCCGATCTCGCCCTCGACGGTGAGCTCGACCGCCGAGGGCTGTCGGCGCGGGACGTCGCCCTGGCCACCGAGCTCGTGTACGGGACGCTGCGCTGGCAGCGCTACCTCGACTGGATCCTCGCCCCTCACTCCCGGCGTCGGCTGGACGATCTCGACCTCGGGCCGCTCGTCCTCCTGCGCATGACGGCCTACCAGATCGCCTTCCTCGAGCGCGTCCCCGCCTTCGCCGCGGTCAACGACGCCGTGACGCTGGCCGGCCGCGCCCGCAAGCCCGGCGTCGCCGGCTTCGTCAACGCGGTGCTCCGTTCGTTTTCTCGTCGAGGTGCCACCGAGCGAGAGCCGCGGCCGCCGGCTGACCTCGTGGAGGCGCTGGCGCTGCGCTGCTCCTTCCCGACGTGGCTGGCGGCGCGCTGGATGGCGCGTTATGGCGCCAGCGAAGCCGAGGCCCTCATGCGGGCGCTGAACGAGCGACCGCCGCTCGCGCTCCGCGCCAACACGCTGCGCGTCACCCGCGACGCGCTCGCCGCGCGCCTCGCGACCGAGGACGACATCGCCACCCTGCCGAGCCGGTACGCCGCGGAAGGACTCGTGGCCAACCACGGGGGGAGCCCGAGTGCGTGGCGAGCCTTCGCCGACGGCGCCTTCGCCATCCAGGACGAGGCCTCGATGCTGGTGGCGCAGCTCCTCGACGTCCGCCCCGGCGACACGGTGGGCGACGTCTGCGCCGCGCCCGGGACGAAGACGACTCATCTGGCTCAGCTCCTGGATAACCGCGGCCGCATCCTGGCCTTCGATCCGCAGCCCGCTCGTCTCAACCTGGTGCGCGAGGCCGCGAAGCGACTCGGCGTCACGATCGTCGAGACGCTCGACGGCCCGGCCGAAGCGTTGGCCCCGAAGTTCCCGGCGCTGTGCGATGCCGTGCTGGTGGACGCACCGTGCTCGAGCCTCGGTGTCCTGCGCCGCAATCCCGAGGTGAAGTGGCGCCGGACGCTGGAGGACATCGTGACCAACGCCGAGCGCCAGCACGCGATCATCACCGCGGCGGCCCTGATGGTGAAGCCGGGTGGCCGCCTGGTCTACGCGACGTGCTCGCTCGAGCCCGAGGAGAACGAGGACGTCGCGCGACGGTTCCTCGGCGCCCATCCGGACTTCGCGCTCGATCCGCCGTCGGAGTTCCCGGTCGCCCTCGACGCGGACGGATTCCTTCGGTGCCGGCCGCACCAGCACGGCACCGACGGGTTCACCGCGTGTCGTCTGGTAAGATGCCGTCGATGAAGATCGCGCCCTCGATCCTCTCCGCCGATTTCGCCGCGCTGGCCGACGACATCCAGCGAGTGGAAGCCGGCGGCGCCGACCTGCTGCACGTGGACGTGATGGACGGCCGCTTCGTCCCGAACATCACGATCGGGCCCGTGGTGGTCGAGGCCATCCGCAAGCGCACGCGCTTGCCGCTCGACGTTCACCTGATGATCGTGGAGCCTGAACGCTACGTCGGGGACTTCGTGCGGGCGGGCGCCGACATCGTGACCGTGCACGTCGAAGCGTCGCCCCACCTGCAGCGCACGCTGGCCCAGATCCGCGACTTGGGGGCGAAGGCGGGCGCCTCGCTCAACCCCTCGACGCATCCCGAGACGCTCGCATACGTGCTGGACGATCTCGACCTCGTGCTCGTGATGTCGGTCAACCCTGGCTTCGGCGGCCAGAAGTTCATCCCCGCGGCACTGCCCAAAGTCCGTCTCGTGCGGACGCTGCTCGGCGCGCGCGACGTCGAGGTCTCGGTGGACGGCGGCGTGAAGATCGAGCACGCCCAGCCCCTGGCCCAGCACGGCGCCTCGGTCCTCGTGGCCGGCTCGGCCATCTTCGGCCAGGCCGACCCCGGCGCGGTCATCCGGAAGATGCGCGAGGCCGCGGCCCGGCCCTAGCCGGCCAGCGCTCGCCGAGTTGAAATCTTCCGCATAGTTCCGTAGAGTCTATCTTTCGATGTTCGACTCACTCAGCACGAGACTGCAGACCGTCTTCGACCGTCTCGGAGGCCGCGGACGCCTCACCGAGGAGAACATCCAGGAAGCCCTGCGCGAGGTTCGCGTGGCGCTCCTGGAGGCGGACGTCAACTTCAAGGTCGTCCGCGAGTTCATCGAGCGGGTGAGGGTGAGGGCGATCGGCCAGGACGTGCTGACCTCGCTCACGCCCGCCCAGCAGGTCGTCAAGGTCGTCCACGGCGAGCTGGTCGAATTGCTCGGCGGCAGTGGCCATCGACTCTCGCCGGCCGCCCATCCACCGACGATCGTCATGCTGATCGGGCTGCAGGGCTCGGGCAAGACGACGACGGCGGCCAAGCTCGCCCGGCTCTACGCCAAGCAGGGTCAGCACCCGATCCTGGCCGCCGCCGATATTTATCGTCCAGCCGCGCAGGACCAGCTCCGAACGCTCGGCGAGCAGCTCAATGTCCCGGTCGTCGGTGGCCCGAAGCAGAAGCCGCTCGAGATCTGCCGCCAGGCGCGCGCCGAGGCGGCCGAGCGCGGCCTCACGCCGCTCCTCCTCGACACCGCGGGGCGCCTGCACATCGACGAGACGATGCTGGACGAGCTCAGGGCGATCCGGGCCGAGCTGAAGCCGCACCACGTGCTGCTCGTCGTGGACGCCATGACCGGTCAGGACGCGGTGACCGTGGCCGAGCGGTTCAACGCGGCCGTCGGGATCGACGCCGTCGTCCTCACCAAGATGGACGGCGATTCGCGTGGGGGCGCCGCCCTGAGCGTTCGCCACGTGACCGGACGGCCCATCGCCTTCGTGGGCATGGGCGAGAAGACCGACGCGCTCGAGCCGTTCCATCCCGATCGGGTGGCCTCGCGCATCCTCGGCATGGGCGACGTGCTGTCGCTCGTGGAGAAGGCCCAGGAAGCGGTCGATCAGAAGAAGGCCGAAGAGCTGGTGCGCAAGCTGCGCGAGGACGCGTTCACCCTGGACGACTTCCGCGAGCAGCTCAAGCAGCTCCGATCCATGGGCCCGCTCGACCAGATCCTCGGCATGCTGCCCTTCGGCAAGATGCTCAAGGGCGCGCCGAAGGAGCTCGACGCCGAGCAGGCCGACATCGGCCGCTTCGATGCGATCATCAGCTCGATGACGCCGGACGAGCGCCGGCGGCCCGAGGTGATCAACGGCAGCCGGCGCCAGCGCATCGCCCGCGGCAGCGGGACCAGCGTGCAAGACGTCAATCGGCTCCTCAAGCAGTACGCGCAGCTCCGGAAGATGATGAAGCAGTTCAAGGGGCTCGAGGGCAAGCTTCCCAGGATGAAGCTGCCCGGGCTCCCCAACCTGGGGGGGTGATCAGGTGTCAGTCACGATTCGGCTGAGACGGACGGGATCCACGCGGCGACCGAGCTATCGCGTGGTGGTGGCGGACTCGCGCGCGCCGCGCGACGGACGGTTCCTCGAGATCATCGGGCACTACAACCCGCTGACCAAACCACCGACGGTCAAGATCGACCGGACGAAGGCGCAGGCGTGGATCGCCAAGGGCGCGCAGCCCTCGAACACGGTGAAGAAGCTGATGCACAACTTCAAGGAAGGCGCATAGGTAGGCGCAGTGGGAGTGGTCGTTCATGCGGGAGTTGGTGGAGCACATTGCGAGAGCGCTCGTCGATGACATGGAAAGCGTGAAAGTGAACGAAGTGCAGGGCGAGAACGTGACGGTGATCGAGCTGCGGGTCGCGCAGACCGATCTCGGCAAGGTCATCGGCAAGCAGGGGCGGACCGCTCGGGCGATCCGCACGATCCTCAACGCCAACGCGACCAAGCTGAGGAAGCGGGCGGTTCTCGAGATCGTTGAGTAGGGAGAAGCTCGTCGCCATCGGTGAGATCGTGCGGCCGCACGGCCTGCGCGGGGAGGTCCGGGTGATTCCCCTCACCGATCGGCCCGAGCGCTTCGAGGGCATGACCGCGTGCGTGGTGTGGGACACGGTCAGCGACGAGCGGCAGCCGCGGCGCGTGACCGCCTCGCGCCGTCAGGGTGACGCCGTGCTGCTCGCCTTCGACGGCGTGGAGTCACCGGAGGCGGCGCGGGCCCTCATCGGGCGATTGATCGCGGTGCCGGCCTCTCAGGCGCTGCCTCCCCGGCCCGGCAGCTTCTATCCCTGGCAGCTCGAAGGCGCTCGGGTGACGACCGAAGACGGCCGCGACGTCGGTCGGCTCACGCGGATCGAGCCGGGCCCCGGGCAGGACCTCTGGGTCGTGCAGGGCGCCGAGCGCGAGCATCTGATCCCGGCGGTCGCCGAGATCGTGGTGGACGTGGACGTGGCGGCCGGGCGGGTCGTGATCCGGCCGCCGGCCGGCCTGCTCGAGCTGTAATCGCGCGGTGATTCGCCGACCGTCGGGCCGTAGTGCGAGCCGCAGCCCGCTGGCGGAGGCGCAGCCGCAGGCGAGCCGACCCTGTGGTCGATCGAGGCGAGCCTGAGTGAGTCGGCCCGGCGCAGGTGCCCCGACGGCAAACCAGATGAAGATCGACATCGTCACTCTGTTCCCCGAGATGGTCGAGCCGGCGCTCGGCGCCTCGATGCTGGGGCGCGCCCGGCAGCGCGGTCTCGTTGACATCCGGGTGGCGAATCTCCGAGACTACGCAGAGGGCAAGCACCGGGTCACCGACGATTACCCCTTCGGCGGCGGCGGCGGGATGATCCTCAAGCCCGAGCCGTTGTTCGCGGCAGTCGAGGCGCTCAGAACTCCAGACGCGCGCGTGATCCTGATGGATCCGCGCGGACGGCTGTTCACGCAGGCGGTGGCCGAGGAGCTCGGCGGTGCGCTCCACCTCGTGCTGCTGTGCGGGCGCTACGAGGGCGTGGACGAGCGCGTGAGCGAGCGCGTCGCCGACGAGGCGCTCTCGATCGGCGACTACGTGCTGACCGGCGGTGAGTTGCCGGCGCTCGTCGTGACGGACGCGGTGGTGCGCCGGCTCCCCGGCGTGCTCGGAGGCGAGGGCGCGGCCGAGCGCGAGTCGTTCGCCGACGGCCTGCTGGAGCCGCCGCAGTACACGCGCCCCGAGGAGTTCCGCGGCGCGCGGGTGCCGGCGGTGCTGCTCTCGGGCGATCACGCGCGCATCGCGCGCTGGCGGCGGACGCAGGCGCTGTACCGCACGTGGCGGGCGCGGCCGGAGCTGCTGGAGCGGGCGGCCCTCGCCGCCGAGGAGCGCGAGCTGGTAGAACGGTTCAAGCGGGGCGACATGCCCGAGTAGCGAACGGGAAAGGGACGACTCATGGATGCCATTCGGCTCGTGGAAGCAGGGCAGCTCAAGAAGGACCGCGACGGCTTCGCCCCCGGCGACACCGTGCGCGTGCACGTGAAGGTGATCGAGGGCGAGAAGGAGCGGCTGCAGGCGTTCGAGGGCGTCGTCATCCGCAAGCGCGGTGAGGGTGCGCGCGCCTCCTTCACCGTGCGTCGCATCTCCTACGGCGTCGGCGTCGAGCGGACGTTCCCCCTGCACTCGCCTCGCATCGAGCGGGTCGAGGTCGTGCGCCGCAGTCGCGTCCGCCGCGCGAAGCTCTACTACCTGCGCGAGCTCGCCGGCAAGGCCGCCCGCCTGCGCGAGAAGCGCGTCACTCAGATCCCCACGACGGTCCCCGAGCCCTAGCCGGGCCGGCCTCGGCCGTGCCGCCGCCGTCGGCGCCGTATCACTTCGAGGCTCGAGCCTGGCGCACCGGCGTCGTCCGCGTGGCCGGGGTGGACGAGGCCGGCCGCGGGCCGCTGGCCGGGCCGGTCGTCGCGGCGGCCGTCGTCATCGATCCCGATCGCCGCATCAAGCGCCTGGCCGATTCCAAGCTCCTCACGCCGGAGCGGCGCGCCGAGCTCTACGACGTCATCATGGCGCGCGCGGTCGCGGTCGGCGTCGGCGTCGTCGATCACGTCACGATCGACCGCGTCAACATCCTGCAGGCGACCCGGGTGGCCATGCTGGAGGCGTTGCACCAGCTCAAGGTGGCTCCGGATCTGGTCATCACCGATTTCGTCGCGCTGAGCGGGCTCGCCTGCCCGCAGAGGAATCTGGTGGACGGCGACGCCCGCTGCGCGACGGTGGCGGCCGCGTCGATCATCGCCAAGGTCACGCGCGACCGGATCATGCTGGACGTCGACGGGCAGTTCCCCGAATACGGCTTCGCCCGGCACAAGGGCTACGCCACCGCCGAGCACCTGGCGGCGCTCGACCGCCACGGCCCCTGCCCGCTCCACCGCCGGAGCTTCATCTCGCTCTGGAAGCAGGGCGAGCTCTTTCCGGCCACCGAGGACTAGCCTCCGTGCCCCGCTTGACGGGTGGGGTAGGTCTTATGTATCTGTCAGCTATATGGCAGCCAGCAATACCACCCGCTATGCCGTGCTGGGCATGCTCAGCGCGGCGCCGCGCTCCGGCTACGACATCAAGAAGGCCATCGACTCGAGCATCGCCCACTTCTGGAGCGAGAGCTTCGGGCAGATCTATCCGATCCTGCGCCGGCTCACGGCCGACGGCTTCGTCCGGCGCCGGCACGAGGCCCAGCGCGGCAAGCCCGATCGCCAGGTGTATTCCATCACGCCGCGTGGCCGCGGAGCGCTGCGCGCCTGGCTGGGCCAACCCGCCCGGCCCGAGAGCTTCCGCAGCGAGCTGCTGCTCAAACTGTTCCTCGGCGCCCAGGCGCCGGCCCCCACCAGCCTCGGCCACGTTCGCCAGTTCCAGGAGCGCCAGCAGGCGCTGCTGCTGACGTATGCCGAGATCGAGCGCCGTCTGCGCCGTGAGCATGGTCGACATCCCGAGCTCCCGTACTGGCTGATGACTCTCCACTACGGCCAGCGCCGAGCGGAGGCGCTGCACGACTGGGCCGCGGATGCCGCACGGACGCTCGGCAAGATCGCGCCCAAGGAGGTTCGCCGATGAGGATCGTCGCGTCAGTCGCTCTCACGCTCGTCCTCGCATGGTCGGGCCCAGCGTTCGCCCAGCCTCGACCCGCCGGCTTCCCCGACGTGATCGGCGCGCTCAAAGCGACGCCCGGCTGTCTCGGCGTCGAGACCGCGCACACGCCGGGAGGCAAGCGAGTCATCTTCGCGTGGTTCGAGAGCAAGAAAGCGCTCGTCGACTGGTATCACGGTGACGTGCACCAGAAGGCGATGAAGACCGCGTTCCCCGATCTCAGGTTCGATCGCCAGCCGCTGCCGGATCTGGCCGAGGACAGCGGCCCGATCCTCGCCATCGTCTCGGTGAAGCTCATCGACGCGCCGATGCCGAATACGACCGCGGCGATCGCCTCGATCGGCATCGAGCTCTATGGCCCACTGCCGGGCGGCGTGGCGGTCGGCGGGCGGTTCGCTCCCGAGGCCCTCAAGGTGCGTGGCCTCCGGGAGATCCCGCTCGGAATGGTCCACGGGCAACCTCGCTGAGAGGAACAGCCGGCCCGGGCGGCACTGATACATGAGGGAGGATGTGCGATGGACGGCCTCATGCTCACGCTTCGGTGGATTCACATCGCAGCCGGAATGCTCGCGCTCTTCGTCGCGCCCGGCGCGATGGTCACGGTCAAGGGCGGCCCGGCCCACCGGCGCTGGGGCAAGATCTACTTCTGGGCGATGGCGACGGTGGCCGTCACGGCGCTGGTGCTGGCGGCGTGGCGGCCGAACTACTTCCTGCTCATGGTGGCGGTCTTCAGCTTCTACCTGGCGTTTTCCGGCTACCGCGCGCTCTATCGCAAGCGGCCCGGTGACGTCGGGGCGCTCGACTGGACGGGCACACTGGCCACGCTCGTCGCCAGCGCCGGCCTCGCCGTCTTCGGCCTCGTCCGGCCGAGCCCCGTGTGGCAACGCCTCGGCGTGGTCGCCATCGTCTTCGGCGTGATCGGCGCCATCGTGGCCGGTCGCCACGCGTGGCACTTCGTGCGCCCGTCGGCCGATGTCCGGGCGTGGTGGTTCGATCACATGATCGGGATGCTGGCCTCCTACATCGCGACGGTGACCGCGTTCTCGGTCGTCAACTTCACCTTCTTGCCGCCGGTCGCTCGCTGGCTCTGGCCGACGCTGGTGGGAACCCCGCTGGTCACCATCTGGGTGTCGTACTACAAGGGCCGCTTCAAGCGCCGAGCGACGGCGGCGACCGCCGCTCCCGGCTAACGATCGGCGATCCCGCCGACGACGTGTCGTCGCCTGACGCTAGCCTCGCCGGTGCACGACGGCCGGCGACGCGATGGTAACGGCGATCGCCGCGTTCGCGCCGAGGTCGTCCTCGCCCGGATCGATTACGAACCGAGGCAGCCACGAGCTTGCTGTACTCGTACCCACCAGTTGTCGATCGTTGCGAACGCGCCAGTCGATCAGGTCATCGTCCCGTGTCGGGATCCGTCTCTCGTCGCGAAGCAGCGTCGTGGCGACGTCACGGCTCCTGTCACGGCCGTTGATGAAGATGTCGTGGCCACCTCCGCCGATGAGCGTGTCGTGTTCGTGGTCGCGCTCGCGGGCTTCGCGCTCGTCGCGTCCGTGCTCGCCGCGTTCGCGGTCGCCTTCGCGGCGGTCGTCGTCATTGCCACCGGCGATCAACACGTCGTCCCCCGCACCGCCGTCGAGGACGTCGCTGCCTCGGCCTCCGACCAGCACGTCGTTGCCGGGGCCGCCGACCAGCCGATCGTTTCCGCTGCCGCCGTTTAGATAGTCGTTGCCGTGGCCACCGATGAGCGTGTCGTCGCCCCGGCCACCGAAGATCGTGAGTCGCGCGGACATGACCGCGGATGCATCGACCACATCGTTACCATCCCCAGCGTCGATCACGATCGCCGTCAGCGGGCTATTCGCCTCCTGTTTCACCACGATCCGGTCTGCGCCGTCCTCCGCGTCGAGGATGAGTCGCTCGATCGTCGTCAGCTCGAGGACGAATGGGGTCAGATTGCTGCGTGACACGGTCACCCGCGTGGCGTCGGCGTTGACCTGGACAACGTCGCCTTTGTCCCCAAGCTCGACCTTGACGGTGTCCGTACCTCCTCCGCCGTCGATCGAGTCGTTCCCGTCGCCGTCGTGCCACACGAAAATGTCGTTCCCCTCGCCGCCGCGCAGCGTGTCGTTCCCGCCATTGCCGATGATCCGGTCGTTGCCCGGGCCGCCGTCGATGACGTCGGCACCGGCGCCCCCCTTGAGAACGTCGTTCCCCGCGCCGCCCAACAGCGTGACCCCGACCGCTTTGACGCCGGAGGCGTCCACTCTGTCATTGCCGTCGCCCGCGTCCACCAGCACGGGAATGGTCAGACCCTTGAGGATGATCCGGTCGTTGCCTCCAAGCCCGAACACGTCGATGCCCTGGACGCCGGCAGAAGTCTGTGTGACTCCCTGCGCGGATACGGCCGCCCCACTCAGCCCGGTGAAGATCTGAGTCACGCCGTTGACGGTAACGGTCAATACGCCGTTCTCCTCGACCAGCTGGATCCGATCGTCGCCCTCGGTCCCGATGATCTGGATGCGCGCGCTCGCCGCGGGTGTGACGTTCACGGTCAACACGCGCGGCGTGGGATCGAGATCCAACCCTCCGTTGGCCGTTCCCCCGTTGTCCTGCACCTGGAAGGTGAAGCTGGCGTACGGAGTCCCGCTGGCGTGGGTGACCGGCGTGAATACCAGCCGCCCCGCATCGATGTCCCCCACGCTCACGAACTGGCCTGCCGTGACCACCGTGCCGTTATCACTCAGCGCGCCCGCCCCCGGCAGCGTCGTGATCCGCACCGCCTGCAGCTGGTTGGCCGGGCTGTCGTGGGGATCCGTGAAGCCGAAGTCCCCCCGCCCGAACACGTAGGCCGTATCCTCCGGCGTGCTCACCGTCGTCGCGATCCCGACCGGCGCGTCGTTGACCGATATCACGTTCACCGTCAGAGAGCGCGGAGTGGGATCGAGATCCACGCCCCCGTTGGCCGTCCCGCCGTCGTCCTGCACCTGGAACGTGAAGCTCGCGTACGGGGTCCCGTTGGCGTCGGCCGCCGGCCTGAACACCAGTCGGCCCGCATCGATCGCCCCCACGGTCACGAACTGCCCGGCAGTTATTGCCGTGCCGTTATCCGTCAGCGTCCCCGCCCCAGGCAGCGTCGTGATCCGCACGGCCTGGAGCTGGTTGGCCGGGCTGTCGTGGGGATCAGTGAAACCGAAGTCGGCGCGGACGAACGTGTACGGCGCGTCCTCGAACGTCGTCACCGTCGTCGGGGTCCCGACTGGTGCGTCGTTGACTGCCGTCACGTTCACTGTGAGCGCGCGCGGCATGGGGTCAAGGTTTACCCCGCCGTTGGCGGTTCCGCCGTCGTCCTGCACCTGGAAGGTGAAGCTCGCGTAGGGCGCGCCGGTGGCATCGGCCGCCGGCGTGAACATCAGCCGTCCGGCATCGATGTCGTCCACACTCAGGAACTGTCCCGCCGTGACCGCCGTGCCGTTGTCCCTGAGGGTGCCCGCCGCGGGGACCGTCGTGATCTTTACCGCCTGAGGGTTGTTGGCCGGACTGTCGTGCGGATCAGTAAAACCGAAGTCGGCGCGGACGAACGTGTACGGCGTGTCCTCGAACGTTGTCACCGTCGTCGGGGTCCCGACCGGCGCGTCATTGACTGCCGTCACGTTGACCGTCAGCAAGCGCGGCGTGGGGTCGAGATCCACGCCTTCGTTCGCCGTGCCTCCGTCGTCCTGCACCTGGAATGTGAGGTTCGCGTACGGCGTGCCGTTGGCGTCGGCCGCCGGCGTGAACTTCAGCCGCCCTGCATCAATGTCGCCCACACTCACGAACTGCCCCGCGGTGACTGCCGTGCCGTTGTCGCTCAGCGCGCCCGCCACCGGTAGCGTCGTGATCCGCACGGCCTGGAAGCCATTGGCCGGACTGTCGTGGGGATCCGTGAACCCGAAGTCGGCCCGCGCAAACGTGTACGGCGTATCCTCCAGCGTCGTCACCGTCGTCGCCGTGCCCACCGGGGCGTCGTTGACTGGCGTCACGTTCACCGTGAGCGCGCGTGGCGTCGGATCGAGATCCACCCCGCCGTTGGCGGTGCCCCCGTTGTCCTGCACCTGGAAGGTGAAGCTCGCGTACGGCGTCCCGTTGGCGTCCGCCGCCGGCGCGAACACGAGTCGCCCCGCATCGAGGTCGCCCACGCTCACGAACTGGCCCGCGACCACGGCAGCTCCCAGGACGCTCAGCGTCCCCGTCCCTGGTAGCGTTGTGATCTTCACCGCCTGGAAGGCGTTGGGCGGAGTGTCATGGGGATCCGTGAAGCCAAAGTCCGCCCGCGCAAACGTGTACGGCGTATCCTCCAGCGTCGTCACGGTCGTCGCCGTGCCCACCGGGGCGTCGTTGACTGGCGTCACGTTCACCGTGAGCGCGCGTGGCGTCGGATCGAGATCCACCCCGCCGTTCGCCGTCCCACCGTTGTCCTGTACCTGGAACGTGAAGCTCGCGTACGCCAGGCCGTTGGCGTCGGCCGCCGGCGTGAACACCAGCCCCTTCGCATCGAGGTCGCCCACGCTCACGAACTGTCCCGCCGTGACCGCCGTGCCGTTGTCCCTCAGCGTCCCCGTCCCCGGCAGCGTCGTGATCTTCACCGCCTGGAAGGCGTCGGGCGGACTGTCGTGGGGATCCGTGAAGCCAAAGTCGGCGCGCGCAAACGTGTACGGCGTGTCCTCGAACGTCGTCACCGTCGGCGGGGTGCCGACCGGCGCGTCGTTGACCGCCGTCACGTTCACCGTTAACGTCCGCGGCGTGGAATCTAGATCCACACCCCCGTTGCCCGTCCCGCCGTCGTCCTGCACCTGGAATGTGAGGTTCGCGTACGGCGTGCCGTTGGCGTCGGCCGCGGGCGTGAACACCAGCCGCCCCGCATCGATGTCGCCCACGCTCACGAACTGCCCTGCCGTGACCGTCGTGCCGTTGTCCTTCAGCATCCCCGCCAACGGCAGCCTCGTGATCCGCACGGCCTGGAAGCCGTTCGCCGGACTGTCGTGGGGATCAGTGAAGCCGAAGTCGGCGCGCACAAACGTGTAGGGCGTATCCTCCAACGTCGTCACCGTCGTCGCCGTGCCGATCGGCGCGTCGTTCACCGCCGTCACGTTCACCGTCAGCAGGCGCGGCGTCGGATCGAGGTCCACGCCCCCGTTGGCCGTCCCCCCGTTGTCCTGCACCTGGAACGTGAAACTCGCGTACGCTGAGCCGTTGGCGTCGGGCGCCGGCGTGAATACGAACCGGCCCGCTGTAATGTCCGCAACGCTCACGAACTGGCCTGCCGTGACCGCCGTGCCGTTATCTCTCAGCGTCCCCCCCAACGGCAACGTCGTGATCCGCACGGCCTGAAGTTGGTTGGTCGGGCTGTCGTGGGGATCAGTGAAACCGAAATCGGTGCGGACAAACGTGTACGGCATATCCTCGAACGTCGTCACCGTCGTTGCGGTGCCCACCGGGGCGTCGTTGACTGCCGCCACGTTGATCGTCAGCAGGCGCGGCGTCGGGTCGAGATCCACGCCCCCATTGGCAATCCCGCCGTCGTCCTGCACCTGGAACGTGAAGCTTGCGTACGGTGCACCGTTCGCGTCGGCAGCGGGAGTGAACACCAGCCGCCCCGCATCGATGTCGCCCACGCTCACGAACTGCCCAGGCGTGACCGTTGTGCCGTTGTCCCTCAACGTTCCTGGCGCGGGGAGCGTCGTGATCTTCACCGCTTGCGGCTCGTTGGCCGGAGTGTCGTGCGGATCGCTGAAGCCGAAGTCGGCGCGGGCGAACGTGTACGGCGTGTCCTCGAACGTCGTCACCGTCTTCGGGGTGCCGACCGGGGCGTCGTTGACCGCCGTTACGTTCACCGTCAGCTGGCGCGGCGTCGGGTCGACATCCACCCCGCCGTTCGCCGTCCCACCGTTGTCCTGCACCTGGAAGGTGAAGCTCGTGTACGCCAGGCCGTTGGCGTCGACCGCCGGCGTGAATACGAACTGGCCCGCCGTAATGTCCGCCACGCTCACGAACTGCCCCGCCGCGACCGCCGTGCCGTTGTCCCTCAGCGTCCCCGCTCCGGGCAGCGTCGCGATCTTCACCGCCTGGAAGGCGTTGGGCGGAGTGTCGTGGGGATCCGTGAACCCGAAGTCCGCCCGCGCAAACGTGTACGGCGTATCCTCCAGCGTCGTCACCGTCGTCGCCGTGCCCACCGGCGCATCGTTGACCGACCGCACGGCAATGGTCACCGTCGCCTCATTCAAGGAATCAACCTTGCCGTCGTTCGCCCGGTACTTGAAGGTGTCCGTCCCGTTGAAGTCCTGGTCCGGCGTGTAGATGAACGACCCGTCGGCGTTCAGGGTCACGACGCCGTGCGTAGTTCTTTCCGAGACGCGCTTCGTGGTCATCAACGTGTCGCCGTCGGCATCGGTGTCGTTGAGCAACACCCCAGGGGCGCCAATCGTGAGCGTCTTGTCCTCGTCCGTGACGTAGACGTCGTCCACTGCGACGGGCGCGGTGTTTGCCGAGGGCGCCGACGACACGATGGTGATACGGCCGTCGGTGGCATCCGCGCCGGGGTTCGGAGCTGGAGTCAGCACCAGCCCGCCCTTGTTGAGGCTCACGCTGGTGAGATTGAGCGCCGTCGTGCCGGAGGTCGCGGTCGGCCTGATCCGGTAGTCGATCTCGATCAGGCTACCGCCGCCCGCCGGACGCGGCGTTGTGAGGGCCAGCCCCACGGTGATCGTGCCGGCGGCATTCGTCACGGGCGTCGGGTTCGTGATCAGCGTGCCGCCAGGTGTCACGGAGCCCGTACGGACGGCGAGCACTTCCAGGACGGTCGCGTCGTAGTTCAACTGCAAGTCCACCGACTCGAGGCCGGCAGCGTTGTCGATCATGACCGGGGCCGTGACCGTGCTGCCCGGCGTGCCACTGAGCGTGGTCGGGAGGTTGACGAAGGGGTCTGCGCCAGTCATCAGGGTGAGCGCCCCCGGCAACGGCGGAATCTCGGGGCGGTCGATGCCGACGACCTCCTGGAGGATACGCGCCGAATCCAGCGAGCTGATCACGGGCAGTGTCGGCTCGCTCGCCCCGGTTTCGCCGGCGTTGCTGATCAGCGTGGGGTCGCTCCGCCGTGCTCGAGTTGCGGATCACGCTATTGGTCAGCGCCAGCGCCCCTCCATCGTCGCCGACGGCCGCCGTTCCCCCACGGCCGGCGAAGCGCACCTCGACGTTGTCCAGAAAATTGCCACTGCTCGTGGACGTGAACTCCAGGCCCCCCCAATCACCGTTGGCGCCCGTCGTCAACCCGTCGTTGTTCGTGTCACCGCCGGCGGAGTCATCACGGCCCGAGGTGAAGACGGTGGGCGGGCCGGGCTGGCCGGGCGTGCCTGCGTGGACAGTGCCCTCGACGATGAGCGCGTCCGTGCTGAACGTGCGGCCCTTGACGATCGCTTCAGGCTCGACGGTCAGTGTCGCTTTTTGTGGAACGCGCGCCTCGCCGTCGAGCAACTGGATGTCGCCCGTCTTCCACACGGTGCCGTCGGGAATGATGGCTGGGACCAGATGAACGTCGCCGCTCAGAAGCAGGCGGGGCTCGAGCGCCTCGAAGAGGAGCTTGCGCGGTCGTGGAGAAATTCGGCGACGCCTGGGACCGCTGGCCTGCGCCTGACGGAAACACTTGAAATAGAAGAGCTCGGCGAGGCTCATGTATTTTCTCCGCCAGGCGCATCGGGCCCTCGACGCTGAATTGAAAGGGAGCCGAAGTTACATCGGCCTCGACACTGGGTCAATGGAGGTAGACCAGAGGTAATCCTGTAAATACAGCGTGGACATATCCACGCCGGATCCCTGCCGAAACTAATCGCGCACGAACCGCACCTTACATTTGAGCCCGGCCGGAAGTCGCAAATCCCGGTTCGGGAGGGCGAGGCGGACGCCGAACGTCCCGCTCGCCGCATCGATGACCCGATCGACGATCGTCACTTCCGCGATGCGCGCCCCGCCCACCGGCGACTCGGGCATGACGTGGGCCCGCATGCCGACCGCCACCTTTCCGAAGAGCGCGACCGGAACGAACACCTCGACCCTGAGCGGATCGATGCGGGCAACCTTGAGGATCGGCGCCTGACCGGCAAACTCCCCGGCCGAGAGGACTCGCTCGGTGACGACGCCTCTCACGGGGCTCCGGATCGTGCGAAGCCCGACCGCGACCGTCGCACGCTGGAGCTCGAGCTCGGCCATGCGGCGGTTCTCGTGCGCCTCGAGAAGACCGAGATCGGCGAGGATCTTCGCCGTTTCCGCTTCGTCCATCTCTTTGAGAGGGACGAGATCCTTCCGGAACACCTCGACCGTTCGGTCGTACCGGCGAACACCAAACTCGAGGCGAACCTGGTTCGACTTGATGGCCGACTCGAGCTCGGCCCGGGCTCGCGCCACGGCAACGGCCGCCCGCTCGGCGGTCGACTCGAGGGTGACGAGAACCTGGCCCTCCTCGACGAGGTCACCGCGCTCGACCAGCACTTTCTCCACCAGGCCTTCCACCGGCGAGCTGATGCCGATCACCTCGTCCGCTTGAATCAAGCAGTCGAGGTCGGACTGAGCCGTCTCAGCGATACCGAACCATCCCGTGAGCAGGAACGCCGAGGTCACGAGCAACGCCTGAAGTCTCATCGAGGCCTCCCGCGTCAATCGAAGCGACCAGAAAAGGCGAGCGCTGTGTCCCGACGCTCGTCCATCGTGAGAAGATCGCGGCGCAGGCGAGCGTGGACGCGTTCGGCTCGCCGCTGGGCACGGCGGACGGCGAGAGCGCCGAGCCACGTCGCGACCCGCCGGCGACGCGATGCCACAAGGGCGAGCCGACGCCACACACCGCCGTACGTGGTGAGCAGCTCGTCGTCGAGCGATACCATCGCCTCGTGGCTGCCAGGATCGCCCTGCCGCGCGCAGCGTCCGAAGAGCTGACGGTCGATTCGACCGGCTTCGTGCCGTTCGGTGGCGATCACGTGGAGTCCTCCGAGAGAGGCGACACCCGAAGCGAGCGCGATGTCCGTACCTCGCCCGGCCATGTTGGTAGCGACCGTGATTCGACCTGGCTCTCCCGCTTGGGCGATGATCTCGGCTTCTTCACGATCCTGCCGAGCGTTGAGGACCCGGTGAGGAAGCTGCGCAGCGACCAGGAGCGCACTGAGATGCTCGGAGGCCTCGACGGAGCGGGTGCCCACGAGGACCGGGCGGCGGCGGCGGTGGATGGTCTCGATGTGCTCGACGACGGCCGCCCACCTCGCCTCCGCGGTGGCATATATATGGTCGGGCCAGCGCCGCCGGACGAGGGGCCGGTTCGTCGGCACACGAACGACGGCGAGCCGGTAGACCGACCAGAGCTCACGGCTGACCTCACGAGCGGTTCCCGTCATGCCGGCGAGCCGGACGTACCGCCGGAAGAATCGCTGGTAGCTCATCCGCGCCCGCGACGCCTGCCGGCTCGTGAGCGGACAACCTTCCTTGGCCTCGAGGAGCTGGTGCAGGCCGTGCTCCCAGGAGCGGTCGGCCATGACGCGCCCCGTGTATTCGTCGATGATCTGCACTTTCCCGTCGGCCACGAGGTAGTGCCGGTCGCGGTGGAAGAGATGCTGGGCGACGAGCGCCTGGCGCACGAGCTCTTCGCATCGCTGGCGTCCCGTGAACACGCCGCCGAGCGGGCGGGCGAGATCTTCGAGGCGCATCTGTCCTGCATCGGTGATGCGGATGGACCGGTCGCGGCCATCGATGACGAAGTCGGTGCCGGTGCCGAGCTTCCCCGCGAGCGCCAGGGCGGTCTCGTACAGCCGTCGCTCCGGCGTCTCGTCGACAGTCCCCGAGATGATGAGCGGCGTGCGCGCCTCGTCCACCAACACGCTGTCGGCCTCATCGACGAGGCCGTAGGAGAGCCCGCGCAGCAGAAGTTGCCGCGGGCGTGCCTCCTGGCCAGAGAGGCGCTCGAGCTGCAGCTGGATGCGGCTCGGATCGCGCCCGAGGACGAGACGATCCCTGAGATAGTCGAAGACGATCTCCTTGTTCGTGCAATAGGTGATGTCGCACGCGTACGCTGCGCGCCGCTCCTCGGCGTCCATGCCGTGCGTGATCGCTCCGACGGTGAGCCCCAACGCCCGGTAGATCGGTCCCATCCAGTCCGCGTCGCGCTGGACGAGATAATCGTTGACGGTGATGACGTGCACCGGCACTCCGGCCAGCGCCATCGTGCAGGCCGGCAAGGTAGCCGTCAGCGTCTTGCCTTCGCCGGTCTCCATCTCGGCGACGATACCGGACAAGAGGATCCGGCCACCGATGAGCTGAACGTCGAAGTGCCGCAGGCCCAGCGTCTGGGTGGCCGCTTCTCGGACCACCGCAAAGGTCCTGGCCACGAGGTCTTCGCGGAGGCCTTCACGATGAAGCGCCGCCCGAAGATCGTTGGCCGCTTCCTGGAGCCGACGGCTGCCGGCGCCGGCGAAGGCGGCGCCCTCGCTGGCGACGAGCGCCACGATCCGTGTCCACCGACGGTCGCGAGCGCGGACCCACCGGATCATCGGTCCCATCGCCGCACCGGCGGTCTCGTCCAGCCACACGCGCCGTGGCTCGACTCGCTCGGTGTATGCGCCGCGCGGGACCGCGAGACCGAAGACGGCGCTAGACATTGAAGCGCGAGAGGAAGAGCTGGCGCACCTCTTGATACCACTGCACGGCGAGCGGCGCCCAGCCGTGGTGGAATCGGACGTAAGCGCGACCGCCGACGTTGAGGAGCCGTGGCTGGCCTTGGAGCTCGACGTCGATCTCGAAGAACTTCTGGACGGCGGCAACACCCTGGCGGTCACGGGGATCGATGGTGATCCGGCCGCCACCCTCGCTCCCGAGGGCCGCGTTCGGCAGCCGTTCGCTCGCGCCCGGGACGATGCGTGCGATCCCGGCCGGAATGCTCTCGGCCAGACGCTCGGCGAGCCGAACGTCGACGCCGCGCGTGCGGCGAAGAACGAGATCGATGTCGGTTTGCAGCACCACTGCCCGGACCGTGATCGTGCCGAGGTCGACGACGTGCGCCAGGAGCTCCCCCTGCCGCACGAAGCGGCCGGGTAAGTCGTCCGGCACCGCCACCACGAAGGTGCCGGCCGCGCGGCTTCGGATGGTGAGCCCAGCCTCGCGTTCGCGCGCCCGCCCGAGGCTCTCCGTGACGAGCACGAGCTGCTCCTTCACGATCTCGGCCTTGACCCGATCGGTCGGTTGCTGCTCGGCGTAGCGCGCCTCCAGCTCCCGCCGCCGCGCAGCCAGCTCACCGACGCGGGCCGCGAGCACCGGATCGCGAAGTCTGAACAGGACGTCGCCGGGCCCGACGCGGGAGCCGGGTGTGGCCACGATCCGCTCGATGAAGCCCTCGGTCCCCGCGCGAACGAACGCCTCGTCGGGAATCCAGACGACGCCTTCGGCTTCGCTCCGGAAAGGCGCCGGAACGAGGCAGACGGCGCTGGCGAGGACGCCGACCGCCATCGCCGTGACCACGATGGCGCGAGCTCGCACCGAGCGCAGCCGCGGGCTGGTAAACAGAAAGGCCAGGCTCTTCGCTCCAGGAACCGCCGCCCACGCGATGAGCCCGAGCGCCGCGAAGATCACGGCCAGCAGGAAGAAGCGGTCGGCGAGGAAGATGAGGATCCCGACGACGACCAGGGCGCGGTACACGATCGACACCATGAAGTAGCTGACGAACCAAGCTCGTTCCCCGTGCGCGGCCGGCGGCGCCTCGGCATCACGACGACCGAAGAGATAGCGCTCGCACAGGTAGCCGACGTAGGCGTTCGCACGCGATCGGAGGTTGGGGATCTCGAGGAAGTCCGAGAGCATGTAGTAGCCGTCGTAGCGCAGCAGCGGGTTGGCGTTGAAGATCACCGTCGAGAGCCCGGCGATGATCATCGCGTTGTAGGCGAGGATCCGAACCGTCCCGGGCTGGGCGCTGAGCCAGACGAAGAGCGCCAGCGCGGCGATGAACAGCTCGACGAGCATGCCGGCTGCCCCCACCGCGATCCGCTGCCACTTGTTTCGAAACGCCGACGCGGCCGAGGCGTCGACGTAGGGCACGGGCGTCAGTACGAGCAGCATCACGCCCATCTCATGGACCTCGCCGCCGAAGACCTTCGTGACGAACGCGTGACCGAATTCGTGCAGCAGCTTGATGACGGGGTACGACAGCCACAGCAACGCCACGCTCTGGGGCGAGAAGAGTCGGTTGACCACGTCTCTCGAGAGCTCGGGCCAGTGCACACCGGCGAGAACGATGGCAGGCACGACCACAGCCAGCCAGACGAGCGCGCCGCACCATCCAACGAAGGGCCGGACGACGGGCGCAAACATCCGGAGAAGGCGCTCAGGATCGAACAAGGGCACGCGCCATGCGAACGGGTTCATCAGCCGGCTCATCCACGCCCGCTGGATCTGCCGTTCGTGGCGCTCCAGGACCTCGGCGGCATCCGGAGTAACGTCGCACTGGAGCACGTCGACCGCGTGGAGCTGGCTCAGAACCTGGATGATCTCGTCCTGAACCGGGGCGTCGTCGCCGAGGCGGGCGGTGGCGATCTCCCAGATCTCCTGAACGGTCCGGCGCCCGTCCATGAGCCCGATGATGAGGTAGGCGGCGGGTGAGAATCGATGAAAGCGCCCGGTCGAGGGATCCTCGAGTACGTACCAGGTCTCGCCGCGATACCGGTGACGATGAATCTCGGCATGGCTCCGGAGTCTTGGAGTGAGCCCGGCCACTCGGTACCACGACGCGCTCAGGAGGGATGTGGTCACGAGGAGGCAGTCATCGCGGCGGTGGCCCTACGGCAGCCACTTCCAGACCATGAGCCGGACCCAGTCGATCACCTGGTGCGTCCAGATCCAGATCAGCAAGCGGCGATCGACCTCGATCTTGCCCACGCCCTCCATCCCGGGACGCAAGTGTTCGGGCGTGCTTTGAAGTCGTGCCTCGACCCTGAAGGAGTTCCGGCCTTCGCGCGCCGTCGAGACCGGCGTGACCTTCTCGACGGTGAACGGCAGGCCCTCCATCGGGGCGGCGGCGAGGAGCAGTTGTCCCTTCTGTCCGACGGCCACGTTCGCGACGTCGCGCTCGTCGATCTGGAGGACCACGCGGTACGTCTCGAGCGGCGCCACCTCGAACAGCACCTGGCCGCGCTCGACAGGGGCGCCGAGCGACTGGCTCAGATCCCCCTTGACGACGATGCCGTCGAACGGCGCCACGAGCCGTGTGCGCGAGAGCTGGTCATCGAGCAACGCTAGCTGGGCCTTCGCCTGGTCGATTTGCGCCGTGAGGATGTTCACCTGCGCCGCGCTGCGCTTGGCCATCGCCTCGTGGTACTGCTTGACGAACTGCTCCTGCTGGCTCAGCCACTTGAGCCGCTCGAGCCGCAGATCGCGATCATCGAGCACGCAGAGCACCTGTCCCTGCCGGACGATGTCTCCCGCCCGGGCGAGCGCCTCGGCGATGTAGCCGTTGAAGGGCGCGACGGCGGCCCGCTGGATGCCAGCCTCCATCACCGACGGCGCCGAAAGCCGATAGTCCCCGCGCGCGGTCGCGAGGACGGCCACGGCGATCGCGAGGCCCAGAACGGCGAGCTTGCGGCCGATGTGCCGGGGGCCGACGATCTGCGCCAGCTGTGCGCGAGTGGCGTCGGCCGCCTTCGCGATCAGCCAGCGGTCCTCGCGGCGCTGGAGCTCGAGCACGGGGCCGGCAAGCGCCGCGATGGCCTCGCACACCTCCACCGTCGGCGGGTCGAACGGGCGATCGGCCGGACGTTCCAGGGTGAGCCCGCCGACGACGCGTCCGCCGGCCGCGACGGGAACGGAGCACACCGCGCCCGCCCCGCCCTCACGGGCGAGTGCCGACTGCGCGCGGGTCACTGCGGCCCCGGCGCCGCTGGGCGCCGGATGGACAAGAGCCATCTGTTGATCGACCGCCTCGTCCATGGCCGCGGCGATCGCGCGGATGAGGTTGGCCTGCTTCCTGAACTCCGCGCTGTGGGACACGGCACGGACGTGGATGCGGCCGCTTCGCACGAACCCGAGGCTGACCCGATCGCAATCGAGGCGCGTCGCGAGCGCCGTCACGAAGGCGGTTGCCGACGAGTAGAAGCGGTCTTGCTCGACCGCAGTCGCGGTCAGATCGAGCACGGCCTGGAGCCGTTGCTTGATCGTCACGTCCTTGGCTGCTTCATCACGGCGGAGCAGGACCTCGAGCCACGCGAAGCCCCACTGGAGCTGCCGCTGGACGGCTTGGAGCTGGGGCTCGGGGCGGGCGGCCACGTCGAGGACGACGACGCCGTGGAGGTGACCGGCCACCTCGATGGGGTACGCCACGTCGAAGCGTTCCCGCGCGCCGCCCTCGGGATCCGGCTGACGCTTGATCACGAGGCCGTGGCGCTGAATCAATGCGCGCTCGGCGGTTGCGGCGAGGTACTTCATGTCCCGCCGTGGGCTCGGCCAGACGGCTGAAGGCGAGAAGGGGCCGCGGTCGGGTGGACCGAGGAGGAGGAGTCCACCGGCAACGCCCGGGACCATCCGACACTGCAGCGCGAGCCAGCTTCGACAGAACGTCTGGAGGGTCGCCGCTTCGGCGAACTTCGCCCACAGAGCGCTCTCGCTATCAGCCTTCAGCCGACTCGCGCGCCGGTCAGTCGGCTCCAGGCGGGAGGGATCGTTCTGAACGTCGAGGTCGCTGCGCTCCATCCAGCGTGACCCAGGTCAGCCCGGGTGGTGGAGTCGCATCCTCGACGTTAGCCCTCGGGTGATGAAGAGTCTCCCGGGCGCCGGGGATCGACGCTCAGCGCGCCGAACCGAGATTCGTACTCACGGACGACGTTGTTGAGGAGCTGCGCCAGCCGCTTGGCGGCGAACGGACTCAAGATGATCCGGTCGGTCAGCTGAACCTGCACCTCGTTCTGCCCGCGCTCCCACGCCTGGTTGATGCCGAAGACCAGAACGACTTCTTCGCGGGTGCTCGAAACGTTGCAGACATTGGCGTACGAGCTTTTCAGGTTCGAGTCGTCCCACTTGATCGTTTGAGGGGTGCCGGGCACCGTGGCGCCGCGCCCTGCCGGACTCGGAGCCGCGGCCCGGGCCGTTTGCTGCGTCTCACCACGTTCGTTGGCCATTGACCCGCCCTCCCTCGGTCGCTGTCTACCTCGCAAGCGTCCCAGCGCTCCTGGCGCGTCGGGGCTCGGAGGCTACCCGATTTCACGGTGAACGTAAACTGTTCTTTTTTCGCCGGGCGCGCGCCCCCGAAGACTCCGCACCCCGTCGCCGACCATGGGATACTCCTGCTCATGGCGGACAACGAGCCGGAAATCATCACGGGGCGGCCTCAGGAGCTGGCGGAGCGGAACCAGGCCGTGAGCCAGCCCGCCCAGCTGCTCCGTATCGGGGCGATGTTGCGCGAACTGCTCGAAGAAGTCCGGCGCGCGTCGCCGGATGAGGCTGGGCGCAAACGGTTACGGGAAATCTACGATCGCGCGCTCACGGTCCTCAAGGCCGGGCTCTCGGAGGATCTCCAGCAGGAGCTCGAGGCGTTCGCAGCGCCGCTCGCGGCGCAGGC
>Ga0209375_1000955_pt1 | contig 22992 bp, 21 predicted proteins | sample GraSoiAngelo_131_FD_185888 | JGI IMG/M metagenome (GOLD analysis project Ga0209375, IMG submission 185888) | Grasslands soil microbial communities from the Angelo Coastal Reserve, California, USA - 14_0929_02_30cm (SPAdes) (version 2) | ecosystem: Environmental > Terrestrial > Soil > Grasslands ... | reverse complement strand
GAACCAGTATCGCGATTTTCACGTTTCTCCTGTTCTTTCTGTTTCCTCGCTTTACTACCGGCGAGATTGACCCGATTCTTTTCCAGGTTACCCTGACCGTGATCGGGGTGGCGATCTTCTCTCTGGTGTATGCGGGACTGTTCTTCTACACGCTCACTCTTCCGTATTACCTGAACAGCGCCGAGAGCGTGGCGATTCAGCGGAAAGGAGACCTATTTTGGCTCATCGGATACTCGGTGCTGTTGTTGGAGCCAACTCTGATTTTGCTGACCGTCCGATTGTGGATTGTGGCTCTGGCCTGGATGGCGCTCTGGCTTTCGTACATTTACCTGACCCTTCAGGAGTACAGGAAGGCCCTCAAGCTGAACGTCCGGTGAACGGCTCGAATCGTTTCGGACATGATGGGCTCGCTCGATCATGATCTCCCGCGAGCTACGGCCCCGGACGACGAAAGGCCTCGCGGTCTCGTGCGTTCTATGGACCGCAGGCGGAAAGTCCAAGGGATGTCTGCCGATGGAGTCAGGGAGGGAGCAAGATAGCCACTTTGACGGCAAGAACCGTCCGATCCTCCGTACGCCCGGGCGAGACGGAGGCCACGATCCCGATGCGCAGCCTCGGCCGCACAGGCGAGCGGGTCTCCGCGATCGGCCTCGGCGGGTTCCACCTTGGCAAGCCGGACCTCCCGGAGGCGGAGAGCGTCCGCATCATCCGCACCGCGATCGATGCGGGCGTCAATTTCCTCGACAACTCCTGGGACTACAATGAGGGGAGGAGCGAGATCCAGATGGGAAAGGCCCTCCGGGACGGGTACCGCGAGAGAGCTTTCCTGATGACCAAGATCGATGGGCAGACGCGGACGGCGGCCGCTCATCAGATCGCGGAGTCACTCCGACGGCTCCAGACGGACGTCATCGACCTGCTGCAGTTCCATGAGATCATTCGCATGGAAGATCCGGACCGGATATTCGCCGAGGGCGGGGCGATTGAAGCGGCGCTCGATGCCAAGGACGCGGGGAGGATCCGCTACATCGGCTTCACGGGACACAAGAGTCCTGCGATCCATCTTCGGATGCTGGAGACGGCCGCGGAGCACGGGTTCCGGTTCGACACGGTGCAGATGCCGCTGAACGTGATGGACGCCCACTTCGAGAGCTTCGAGAAGAAGGTCCTGCCGGTCCTCGTGAAGGAGGGGATCGGCGTCCTCGGGATGAAGCCCCTCGGGGACCGCCAGATCCCGGCCAGCAAGACGGTGAGCCCGGTCGAGTGCCTGCACTATGCGATGAACCTGCCCACGAGCATCGTGATTACTGGCTGCGACTCGATGGAGATCCTCGAGCAGGCGCTCCATGCCGCGCGGACCTTCCGGCCGATGACGCCTGAAACGGTGCGGGCTCTCCTGGCCAAGAGTGCCAGCGCGGCGGAAGCCGGTGTGTTCGAGCGCTACAAGACGACGCACGACTTCGACTCGACCGTCACCCATCCGCAGTGGCTCGGATAGAAGACGGTCTCGGCCCCGTCGGCGAAGCAAGGCGAACATCGGTCGGACCGGCGATAAACAGCCCATACAGAACGCCATTGGTGACGTCTCTCAGATTAGAGCGAATGATAGCAATAGAGAAAGACTGATATACTGACTCAACCATGTCCCTGCCATGCCTCTTGAGCAAGATTCCTGGGAACAACTCACGGGCTGGCTCAACCGGGAACGGGAATTAACCCTTAGTCGAGGGAAGCCCTTCCTGGCACGATTTGACCGAGTAGCGAACGAGCTCACGTTCACCCCTTCAGAAACAGGAATAGAGCGACGTGTTGGAAGGGAAGAATGGAACCGGTTTGTCGCTCGTTTCAACGAGATCGAGCGGTCCGGTTATGATCCGCTGAGACCGGGCCACTACCCTCGTGTGACCTTCAACTCATCATATCTTGTCTCAGTGACGACCGGAGCCGGTCTCACCAACACCCGAACTCGAAGGTAGGAGACTGACCGAGTGGAAGCGCAGCGAAGTGCGTCAATTGATTGAGGGATAATCATAGCCAACACCAGGAGCTATCTCCGCGCTGAAGAATGGGTTCGCAAGGTGGGTTTGCCCTCTCGATTCCGCTTGAATTTTGATAAAAGAAAGCTCGCCGTCGGGCTAAGGCACGACGGATCTGAGTCCTATCACGAATTCGACGCGGTATCGGCAGACGGCAGGATAGTTGTTTCAATAAAGGCATCTTCTGGCCCAACTTCGGGCGGAAATGTCCCGGACGGAAAGATCAAGGGAGCTTATGCCGAGCTGCATTTTCTCGGGCTGGTGGATGCTCCCGAACGATACCTGGTGCTGACCGACCAAGAGTTCTACCGCATCTTCTCTTCCGTATCCGAAGGGAAACTGCCCCCTTTGGTGGAACTCCTGCACATCCCACTGCCCGAGACTCTGCAACGCGAAGTGACCGCCGCTCGAGACGTTGCTTCGAAAGAGGTCAGCCCGAAATCTCCCTAGAGCCTCCGCGTCAGTTTCGACAGATTGTCTCACCTAGCAGTGGTCGTGACTCCTGTTCCGCTCCAGAATAGTTTCATACTTGAGGGACGAATCATCTAATACGCCATGGGGGCTCCCACTGATGTGAACCGACTCAGAGAGCGACGACACCGAAACGAGGAACGACTCCGAGCCCTTGCGGACTCGGCCCTCAGGGCACGCCGTTTCGCTCCAGGCGAGACGTTGGAAACGGGACTCGAACTCATCGAATCCGCGAGGAGCCTGAGCGATGCCGCCGAAAAGACGAAGCCTCGACGACGTCCTTAGGACCGCAGAGGGCGTCCTGCGCGCGAGCCGCGTGGAACATGTTTTCGTCGGAGGTGTCACGGTGTTGGCGTTCGGCATCCCTCGCACGACGACGGATGTCGACGTCATCGCGGCGATCGCGGCCCGGCAAATCCCAAAGATCGTCGCGGGCTTCCAGAAGTCGGGGTTCTTCGTCTCCGCCCAGGACCTCCACGACGCGCTCACGGAGGGCGGGCATGTGACGGTCCAGGACAGGCGATCAACCTATCGGATCGACCTCGTGCCGGCCTCCACGGCGGCTCATCGGGAGACCCTCAGGACCCGGCGGTACGTCGCCTGGCGTCGACTCCGACTCCCCATGGCCGCGCCAGAGCACACGATCGTCATGAAGCTCCGATGGGGGAGCGAGCAGGATCTCGAGGACGCGCTGGGCATCTACGTTCGACAGAAGAAAACGCTCGACCTTAGAGCGATGAGAAACTTCGCGCGACGCCATGGCGTGACTCGAGAGCTCAAGGAGCTAGAGGAGCGGGCGCGAAACCTCTCTGCATGAATCCAACTTGTAATGGGCAGGTCGCATTCTGTGCAGATTTCCTTTCAATGGTAGGGTCCTTCGAACCATCAGTGTCCGTGCGAGCCCGTGAACGCGTAGAAGGCGGCGATCGCGAGGACCACGGTAACGCTGGCCAGGCCGCTGACCAAGGAGATGGCTATCGCGACAACGGAGCCCAGTGGGGCCACGAGGTATTGCCGGGTGATCGTTCGGGCCTCCGCGTCCGTCACATCCTCGCGTAGGAGCCGGCGTCCCTTCGCGCAGTACCGCCACAAGGCGTTCCACGAGATGGCGATGAACATAAAATTGCCCGAGTACACGGCCGCCGCGGTCCCGGCATCGGATAACGTCATGTGATCCGCCACGATCGCCGTCGTGAAAGGCGTCAAGACGACGAAGAGAAGCAGAATCCCGTTCCTCAGCATGAGGCGGCGATCGACTCGGTCGATGTGGCTGAACATGTTGTGATGATTGAGCCACATGACGAGGATTGTGATGAAGGTCGTCACCAAAGCGAAGAAAGACTGCCACTCCCTGACCAAGCCCTCGAACAATGGTACGCCCGAGTATACGCCCGGTGATAGGAACGACGGATCGCGGAGATTCAGGACGAGCAGTGTAATCGCGAAGGCGAACACTCCATCGCTGAAGGCCTCCGTCCTCGCGGTGTCCCTCGCCCCGCGACTCTCGCCGTTCTCCATAGGCTGGATTCGACGGCACGCATCGGGTCGATTTGAAGGTGCCGCCGGACGCTCCTGCGGGGTCTGAGTTCTTCGAGTTGTCTGTCCGCTCATCGTTCCATGAACGGTTCGCTGTAATGTCACGCCCGCGGGGTCAGATCTTCTTACCGTGGCAAGTCACGAAATACGGCCATCGTATTCCGGACTCCAATCAATCGAGGTCTAGGCAGTGGCAGGTCCCCCGCGAGGCTTCCGAACCCGAGTTGTTGCGTCGCGGTCGCTCACACCGAGCACTCGTGCGATCGAACTGGAGAAACCGCAAGCCTTCAGCTTCCGTCCCACCCAGTTCACGTTCCTTCAACTGAAGACCGAGGAGGGGATGGACGCGCGACCCATGTCGCTGGCCACGAGCCCCACGCGCCCGCACCTCGAATACGCGGTCCGCGTCTCGGACTCCCCCTACAAGCGCGCTTTCGCGGCCCTGCGGCCCGGCGACGAGGTCGCCGTCTTCGGCCCGATCGGTGACTTCGTGCTCCACGAAACGCGGCCCGCGGTCCTCCTGGCGGGAGGCATCGGGGTCACGCCTCTCAAGGGCATGGCCGAATACGCCGCGGACAAGGCGCTGCCCATCCCGATCCGGCTCCTCCATAGCAACCGGAGCGAGGACGAGATCGTGTATCGACCCGAACTCGATGCGCTCGAGACGCAGAACCCCCGTTTCCGCGTCCTCTACACCCTCACCCGCAACGACGACAAAGGATGGCAGGGCAGGACCGGACGGATCGATCAGGAACTTCTCTCGGAAGCCGCGCGCGACTTTTCGGATCCGATCTACTACGTCACCGGCACGCCTAGCATGGTCGTGGGAACCTTGCAGTTGCTCCGAGAGCTGAATATCCCAGATTCAAACATCGAAATCGAAGCGTTCCGCGGATACGAATAGGAGGCCCTCAGATCCACGTCGTAAGAAGACCTTCACCTTCCCGTGGTGTGGTGGGTGAAGAGGAGCCTTGAATCCAGGATCTCCTTCAATCCTCATCCTCCCGAGACTCATCAAGGATCTTCAGCATCCGTTCCAACGTCGTCGTTTTCGACAGGGAACCGCCAAGGTCCTCGAGGCGAGCAACGGGCCGGAAGACGATCGAATCGCCGCGGTCTTCCACGACGAGTCGACTTCCCTCCTCAATTCGATGACGCTTGCGAAACTCGATCGGAATCGTGGTTTGGCCCCTCCGGGTGACCTTGACGATCTTCCGATGGCGCTCCATGGCAGGATCCAGCCACCTCCTACCAGATGAGCATTCCTATTCGATGAGTCAATCCTACGCTCGACAAAATCCCATTCGGATTCCCAGGGAACCGATGGCCCCGCGGCTCCTTCCATTCGTCTGGCTCACGGGACGGGAGAGAGGCATAGACCCTTGTCGAACCACACCGTGGCCGCGGAGCGCCTGGAGTGAAATTGGGCTGCGTAGACCTTACGGGGCCTACGTCTCGATGCGCTCCACGCGGCCGTTCGCCTCCGCCCACCGGAGAAGGCGCAGGAACGCCTGGGTCTCCGCCCCCTGGAGCGCGATCACGTCCCCGCCGTGGTACGACGTCCCGGTCTCCCAATCCTTCACCATGCGCAGCACACAGTATCGAGGCTTCTGCTTCACCGCCATGAACTCCGCCATCTTCGCGGCGGCCCACGAGTCCTTGAACGTCCCCTGGAACACGGCGAGGCGTTGGTGCGCGATCACCGCGATCTTGTTGGCCACCTCGTTCAGGAAGCTGCGGTTGTGGCTCACGACGAGCAGCATGCCCGGATACGTCTGCAGGGCGGCCGCGACGATCTCCTGGCTCTCGATGTCGAGGTGGTTCGTCGGCTCGTCGAGGACGAGGAGGTCGTAGTCCTGAGCGATGAACTTCGCGAGGGCGAGGCGCGCCCGCTCTCCGCCGCTGAGCTGGCCGACGCGGCTGTGGACCGCATCCCCTCGGAACCAGAAGCGACCGAGCAGGCCCCTCGCCCAGGATTCCGGGGGCGGCGGATGGCGCACGCTGCTGATCTCCTCCAAGAGGGTGCGGGAGAAGTCGAGTTCCTCCGCCTCCTGGGCGAAGTAGCCGATGGCCAGGTTCTTGCCCCGGAACACGGAGCCTGCGTCCGCCTCCTGGCGTCCGATGAGGACCTCGAGGAGGGTCGTCTTGCCGGCGCCGTTCGGACCGACCAGGCCGAGCTTGTCCCCCTTTGCGAGCTCGAGGTCGACGTCCGCGAAGAGGAGGCGGCCGCCGCGGGACTTCGCGACGCCCTCGAGGCGCACGACCCCCGGACCCGAGGCGCCCTTGCGGAAGGAGAGGCGGAACGCACGCGGGGCGGTCGGGGGCGCCTCCGGCGTCTCGCGCCGCATCTGCTCGATCCGCAGCTTGCGGGAGAGCACCTGCTCGTACACCTTGCGGGACTTGAACTCCTCGATGATCGCCAGTTGTCGCTTGAGCTCCTTCTGGTGCCGGTGTGCCTGAGCCTCCCGCGCGCGGGCGATCGCGTCCCGCTGCACCCGGTAGTCCGTGTAATTGCCGACGTACTCGAGGGTGCGGAGACGGTCCAGCTCGATCACCTTCTCCGCGATCGCGTCGAGGAGGAATTTGTCGTGGCTCGCCAGGAGGACGGCCGCGTCGATGTCCAGGAGGAACCCCTCGATCGTCTCGATCGTGTCGACGTCCATGTGGTTCGTCGGCTCGTCGAGCAGGAGGACGTCCTTCTCCTTCGCGTTCGCGAGGGCGCGCGCGGTGAGGACCTTGGACTTCTCCCCGCCGGAGAGGGAGCCAAACCGCTGGTCGAGGAGCTCCTCGCCGACGCCCAGGTCGTTTAGGATCGGGTCATTGACGATCACACTCTCGCTGCGGGCGGCGCCCCGGGCGACGTGGAGGGATTCGTAGCGGGCCATGCGCGCGCTCGCGTCCGCGGCGTCCCAGGCGTCCGGGCGGACCATCCATGCCTCGAGGCCGGCGAGCTCCGCCTCGATCCGCTGCGCCTCCGGGCTCGGGGCGGACAGGACGTCCCGCACGATGGTCTCCGGCGGGACGTTCGGGACCTGCGGGAGGTAGCCGTACCGGAGTCCTGGCTTGAGCACGAGGTCCCCCAGGTCGGGCGCCGTCTCACCCGCGAGGAGCCGGAACAGGGTGCTCTTCCCCGAGCCGTTCCGGCCGACGAGGGCGACCTTCTCCCCGGCGTGGAGGAGGAAATCGGCGTGCTCGAGGACGAGCGTGGCGCCCCAGGATTTTCGGAGGTCCCGGCCCGCGATGATCGGCTCCATTTGCTTGGGCTAGGCCCTGGTCCCCGATGAGACTCCGCCCTCCCACGGAGAGGCGCGTCCGCGGTCGGCGACGATCCATACATAGCGCTACGAATGGGTGGTCGTTCCGGGGCTTGTCGCAAGACTTAAGCGGAGATCTGATACTCGACATGACGAGATCCCGTGGAAAGTACCTCCCCCAGTTACCTTTATTAGGGCCCTTTCCCCCTTCATGTTCGCCTTTGTGGCCTCCCTTCCGTTGGTGCCAGAAGTGAGAGGTAGGGATGACGTGGATTGGTGAGTTCCTTGATGGAATACGGGCGAGAAGGTAACCTTGAGCAGAGCCCCATAGATCGATTAATGAGACATACGGATGCGATCTATCTTCGGGGACAGGTGTCAAACGTGCTGGTCGCCTTGGATCTGTACGCAAGCAAGAAGAACGTCCCGCGTGCCAAGGGATATGTGACCCGGTTTCTCAGTTTGCACAGATCAGGTGAAGACAAGTCTCTAATGCGCGGCGTTTTCGCTCCTGGAGAAAAACCTGCATCCGGTGGTCCTTTGGAAGAAGAATTGCCCAAAGTGGTTGGCATTCTCGAAGGAATCGAGCATGACAGGAATCTGGAGAAGAAGTCCCTCGGAGAAGCAAAGGCTTTCCTAATCGCCCTTGAGCAAAAACTTACCAAGATGGCTGAGGAACAGGAAGGCCCTGCGCTTGAAACGTGGCGATTCGCGCATAAGCAGTGACAGACTTGAATCTCTGCTAACCGCAAGACTTCTGTCGTTCGACGAGACCCTGCGGGGCCTGCAAGAAGATGTACGAGCCGTCCAACTACCGTTGCATGCGCGCGATGCAACAGAGCTACTGGCAACGGTTATCGACGAGATCCGGAAAGAGTTGCCCGACAAAGCAGAAGAGCTGCGGGAGCTAAGCGGTGCCGAAGAGAAGTCGCGTAGATCGGTTGTGCTCAACTACGCACTGGAGCGTTTCATGTCTTTCGTCTACACTCTGGTTCAAGGCACTCGCAATCTCCCATCGGCCTTTTTCCAGTTCATCGAGATGATGGAAGAGAGCTTGCCGCGGGACTGGCGGTTTGGCTTTCTGGTCGGAAGCGAAAGGGAGCTTGGCACAGTCCGGCTCAATGAGTTTCTCGGAAAGATTCTCGACCCTTTCGTTGGTGCCAGCCAGTACTTGAGCCTCGAACCTCGTCGTTGGTTGTTCCTCGTCCCTCCTTCCGTAATGGACAATCCTCTGAGTTGGGTTCTGCTTTCACACGAAGTCGGCCACGTGCTGGAGCTGAGTCAACTGAAAGTCGTCCTAGACCTCTACGGACCGATTGAGAAGGTTCCCAGCTCTTACGAAACGACCCAGTTGAGGTATCGTCACTCCGAAGAATATCAGGCCGATTTCTTCGCATCGTACTTCTTCGGCCCATGCTTTGTCAAGCGGTTGCTGCTCACACACTATACGCGAGAAACATACGTATCGCCGAGCCACCCCTCTTGGGAAGAGCGTGTGAAAGCGCTCTTAGATCGGGGAATCTCGAAACTTCCAACTCCGAAAATCTACAGGAGTTTTGTCCAGAACGCTCTCGAGGGAATCAAAATGGGCGCTGGTGCAGTGCCTGGGGACATCGTCGATCTCGAAAGCCTGTTTGACAAGACACTGAACGGGATCAGGGGGAACCTGAATGCTTTCGACTGCGAGTCGGCTGAGTTTGGAGTCGCAAGGGCGCGCCTCGCGGATTTCTCGCCATATACGAACGATTACATACTCCTTCTCAATGCGGCCGTTCTAGAAGAGGAAAGGGCCCTCTCAGCTTACACAGAGAGAGGACTCGGTCCTCCAGACAGGGCCGATCGGGAATTCCGATACCTTGTGTTGGATTCCCTTAGGCTCTGCTATGTGAGGATGCATTATCTGCGCAGGGCTAGGACGGAGAAGGCGGCCAGAGAAGCATCCGAGGAACTGGCTAAATCGAGTCTGGAACGGGCGGCTTGACTCTTACTTGTAATTGAAACTTGCCCTTGTATGGTTCGCGAACCATGGAGGTCATGAAAAAGCTCAGTCGAGCGACTCGATCCATGGGATGCAGTTCCACGGGCATCTTGCCGCTATTGGAGAGTTCGAAAGTCAAGTGCCCTCGAAATCCTGGATCGACTCCTCCTGCTGTGCTGTGCACGGTCACGCCATATCGGCCGTAACTACTTCTTCCATCAAGGCGGCCTGAAAGATATTTCGGAAAGACCACGTATTCTAGGCTTTGGGCGAGGACGAATTCGTTCGGGTGTAGAACATAACGCGCATCCTTTTCGGGTTCGGTTTCAAGTTCGATCCGACGATAGAGCTCCTCTTCCCTCTGGCGGTGGCGCAAGTCAATGGATGACTTGTTCATGTTGCGGAATTCCCTGAACAGCGTGTCAAGCCGAAGGTCGAGACTTGCGGGGCCAAGTTGCGCGTCATTGTCTTCGCCTCTCTCTTTTCGCAGCTTGAATAGAGGATCCACCACTAGATCGCCGCGGGTGAGAATGCGCTCGATCTCCCAATCGACCAACAATCTTGGCGCTAGCGAGATGCCGCACCCAGCATTGGTACACGTCAACTGACCGCGCTCTACGGCCGTGCCACAGAACGGACACTGGCCAATCTCCGAATCCATCAAGATCCCCCAATGGAAACTAATCGCTCAATCTTCCGCGATTTCAACCGTAGTAATCTCACCGCAACCAGAAAAATGTGCCGCAGACAGGACTGGACACCCGAATCTACCATCGGAGGCATTTGCGCCATATCGTCGTCAACATGCAAAGCCTCCCCCAGATGGTCACAGGCAAAGACCGATTTCGGCGCATCAGAACGACGTCGCCTGTTAGCTAGCTGCCTCCGCCAGAGGTTCTTGAACGGCTGAGCTTGTGTCGATCCGCATGACACCGTACGCAAAGCAACCGAATGTTCTCTAGATCGTTGTTCGAAGGATTCTGATCAACGTGGTGGAAGTTTCCCCACTCAATGGTTTCGCGCGCAACCTCCCGCTCCTCTGTTTTCCGAGGACGCCAGGGGGCGATGACAAGAGAGTCATCCGGGTCGCGATCGAACGTGGTCTCTGTGATCCAATAGCTCCCTTGGAGAGCGCCGCACGAAGGGCAGTGGTTGGCCCAATACGCCTCGCCGACTGTGTATGAGTAGTCCTTGTAGAACGCCGGAAAGTGTTCTTGAATTCGGCGACCCAGGTCATCGTCGTCGAGCGATCCTGCAGCAACAACCGGGAATCGAAAGCCACATCGATGACACGGATAATCGTGATAAATGTCGAGGACCTCGCGGTCCGTCCATTGTTCCGGGTATTCGGTATCAATGACTGCTTTGAGCGGTCGTCCGCAGTCCTCGCATTTGTCGCCTGCCCGGGCTCGAATAGCTCGCCGGACTCCCAGCGAGAGCCGGCGTCTGCTGGCCGATTTCAGGACCCCCTTTCGGCCCCAAGCATCCAGTCGTGTCGCTTTGCGCACCAAGTTCGTTCCCCCGCTGATTACCATGGAGAGCCTTGTGCATTTCGGAAGAATCTGCATCTCACCGGCATCGATTAGTCGACTCGCGTCGAGACACCCAAGTTTCCAACATGACAACCTTACCTCAAGCCTGGGCGACGAAGCAGTTTCTCCTACTGCAGATCCACGACTTCCGGTCTCGTGGGTTTCTGGAATTTGAGGGTGTCTGATCCCAAGAGCAGATAGGGGGTCTTCTCCGAACGCATTATCTTGTGGCGTACCTTCAGCCTATCGAGTGCCGCAAGGACCGTATCGTCGGGCACGACTTTGTGTCCATCCGGCATTTCACTCGCAAAGACACGCGCGGCCTCTTGCGACAGGCTCTTCCCTACGCCGAGCTTGAGATTCCAGAGCTTCACCGCAACTTGTCCCGCCAAAGGCTGGCTGTTTGACACGAGGTTCACGTAGACAGGCACTTGTTTGTCTTTCTCGAGCAAATCACGAACGGTCCGATCAAGCTCCACCTGGAGATCCGGAATCCTTTTGGCGAATTCCTCTGCTGCAGTCGGAACTACCTCAGCGGATTTGGTGCGCGAAGCGGCCTTGGCATAGTCCTCGAAATTCTCCACTCGAACCGAGAGCACGAAGGGTTGGTACGGTGAGCTCCAGACGTAGGCATTTCCGGGGATGGGCTCGTTCAGGATCATACCCAACACGTCGGCTGAAAAGTGTGCGTTTGCCCTCTGCAAGGACGCTAGGTCGTCCGTGCTCAGCAAGTGGAACACGAAGAAGTTGTCTCCCTGGCTCACTAGCTCGGAGGGAATCGCGCCCGGCTGCTGGGTGACGAAGATACTCCCGAGTCCGTACTTGCGACCCTCCTTCGCCCATTCCACAAAAATCGTCTCCCCTTTCTCGCGGTCCGAAGAGAGGACTGTCTGCGCCTCCTCGACGACCGTCACGACGTTCAGGAGCTCTCCCTGAGCGCCTGCCGTAAAATTCGCCTGATTTCGCTGGAAGATTTCGTTCAGGATCAGGGATGCAATCCAACGACCGTGAACGGATGCCATGAGGGAAATGTCGACGACGACGATGTGGTTGCGCTCGAGATGCCAGAAAATCCCGTCGAGCATTCGCGAAGGTTTGTCATGGAGCCTCTTGACGACGGGCACGATGTTGTTGACGATCGCTGGGGGCGTCGTTTCGGCGACGTTCTGGACTATCTCTCGAATCTCTGCGGAATCTGCGCGGTACCCATCGCTCTCCAGTAACCGGACAAGTCCAGCCCACTCGTGCTCTTGCAGACCTCGGACCGCGTTCGCCCACACTTGTTCCCACTTTTCGGGTGGCACACAATTCTTGACAACATTTCCAGGTCTTAGAGAGCCGAGGTTCAGATGGACATCACCAGCGAGGAACCGCTGATACTTCGGGGATAGTTTCCGATCCGTGTAGAGGACCACTTTATCCTGAAGTCCGGGGACATCCGCTAATCCGGGTCGCCCCTTCTTGTCTGTGACCGCATATTCGCCCTCTGGGTCGAAGATTAAGAAGCCGACCTCCGGGTTCGTTTCATATAACTTCGTGACGAGAAGCTTGACCAGATTTGTCTTGCCGTAGCCTGCGTGCGCAAAAACGTAGGTCCGCCGGCCGACCAGGCGCCGGACATCGAAGGGGACCGGCATGTTTGCCTGACCGTCTCCATCGAACACGTGATTGCCGAACGCGAGGCGACCAAGGATCGCGGGCTTCTCGCCCGCCTCAACGCCCAGTGAACAAATGAGCCGAAGAGCGTCTTCGGTGGGAATTCCGACCCGCGCTCCTAGGTGAGGCAGTTGGCGCATCGAGGGCTCGTATTTCGGATCACCTTTCCCGCCGAGCGTGAGCCCGCCGAGCAATTTGACGTTCACGTTGTATCGGAGCTTCGCCTCTTTGAGATCCTCGGGCACCGATCGTCCGGCCTTGGTCATCCGTGCAAGGTAGTCCTCCGCCTCGGCCCCTGCCATAAGGCCCACCGGATGGAATCGGGTGATACGTCCTAGCAGATAGCGCTGCTTTGACACCTCAACGACCAAGAAGCTGCCTAGGAGTGGCGTGAATTCGCTCTGATACGGGACCACGAGATCGGCTTTGAACTCAAGTCCGGACTCGATGAAACCCTTGAAGACGCCGATGACGGTCCCCATCACCTCATCCATATTCCTTCCAGCCTCCTTTCAGAAGACCGCGGCCGATCGCCACATGCTCGAAGGTTTTATCGGCGTCGTTCCCGGGCTGATTTCGCAGTAGCTCCTCGATGAACATGTCTTCCAAGACCGCCATCTCCATCCCGTGGAGCACCGCGCCCTCATGAGCGCGGATGAGAGGTTCCGGATAGCCGGGCGTGGGGAAAGAGGACTTCGCGGTTTCGGCGAGATACTCGAGGATCTCCTTCCGACGCGGCATGAGCCACTCGGGAATATCGACGGGGAGAATGAGCCCATCCGGCTCCTCCACAAGTTTCGCGAGGTGCAGTCGACCGATGGTGTGTTCCTCGAGCCAACTTCGCCACTGCCGATGAGCCTCGCGCTCAATCTCCTTGGGCACGTCACAGAAACAAGGATAGGATTTGCGAAGGGTCCCTTCGAGGGCAAGAGCGAGGGAAAGATAGTTCAGGACCTTCGATCGCTTGGCAACGCCGACAAGCAGACTGCCCTTCTCTCGGTAGGCTTCTTCGAACGACCTCCCAAGCTTGGGTAGAATCTCCTTCCGCAACGCAAGGGAACGCAGCAACCCGTCCCGGATGACGAGTGCCTTTGTTTGTCCCGGATTCCATGCAATGTCGAGCAAGACAGCCCATTCCACGATATCCCGAAACGGCTGTACAGCGGACCTAAGGTCGCCGGCGCTTCGGTCGGGGCTAAGGAGATAGGAAAGCTCGTCGTACTTGACATCGAGTCGTTCTAGGAACCCTGCGAGAAGGGGGACATGATCGGAGAACGTTCGGTCGAAGGCCGCGCGGAAGATCCCAGGACCTCCGGATAATGGTAGGATTTTCTGGAATCGCTCCCGCCCGTCGCTGTCCACGACCCGAAGAATTTCCAAGTTGAACGGCTCAAATGTAAGACGGTTCTCGCCCCCGTCGGTGGCGACCGGAGAAATTGCGTAGCAACGCCGGTATCCTAACTCGTGAACATCGAATTCGCGAACCCTGTCGCGGAGATCCACAAGCATCGGGCGTTCGTGTTCGAGTGCGCTACGAAGTCCCTCCCGAGCCCGCGTCATGTCGATTGTTTCCAGTGCCATCTTCGGATCCCTCCAATCGCCCGCGGTGGGATGAAAGAAGTGGCCGGTGGCCTTATAAAGGAATAGTCGCGAGGTCGAGATCCATTTTGGCGGGGTCCGGAACCGCGGCCAATGGGTATCCCCGCAAACCGCTTTCCGAGTCCCCGCAATCATCCCAGTGCGACAATAGCTGTGAAGCGCGACCAATTGAGAAACTATTTTCGAGCCGGGAAATCGGTGGAACAAACGCCTCGAGGACGCGCCACGCCCCTTCGCCACGCCCCTTCGCCACCCGTCCCCACATGTCCGCCAAAAAAGGCGGGCCCTTTACCTTTAGGCGACCCCCGAGGGGTGGCAGACAGTCCGTCACGGGCCTTTGGATGTCTCGGGTTCTGGCTTGAGTCGGGCGATCTTCACCCTATCCCGCTTTGGGACAACCTCCACCGTGAGAACACTTTCAGAACGGTCCATCCCATCGGCGTAGCACGACGTCTTGATGGTGTATGACCCGGCCGCGGGGAACTTCACGTAGACTGGGTCGAAGCCCTGACTCACGAGGCCATTGGTGATTCGCTGGGCTGAGCACTGAACCTCTTGAGTTCCTTTCTGAACACTCAGCCCACTCCACGATCGGCCAGAGAAAACCATCGTGAGCCCTTCGGAATATTGCTGTGAGTCGGTCAACTCGCAGTCCTCTGGAAACTCGAAGAAAGCGGTCACGTTGACGGCGACGTCAGATCCCTCATTCGCAAGGGCTACTTTCAGAGGGACGAAGTTGCGCGGAGGAGTAGAACCTCTCATCCCGAACAGCGAGCTCGGCACCTGAGCGAGCTTCAGTGCGATGCCCGCTGGGGAATCAGGATCCACGTATTCGACCTCCTCCACGAGATAGTCGGGCTCAACGCGGATAGAATCGAGCCATTTACCTTCCGACGAAAGCCAGTGGGCGACAACTTTCGGCTCGCGTCCGAATCTCTTCGCGAGTCCCTCAAGGGCTTCCTTTATCTCGGGCGAGATGCCGGCGGGGGATTCGCCGGTATCGGCCAGATACCGGCGCGCACCCGTCAAGAAGAGCGTTGCGAGATGCTCTTTCTGGATCTCTTGGGCGGTGGGACCATATCTGCATGGGTAGGTGCCATACTTGCCCTGCCCCTTTCCCTCGAGGTAGATCCGATGGGGCCAGTATCGGGCCCTTCGCACCCTGATTACGTATAGGACGCCGCGGGCGGAAGTGTCTCGCATTGTCGCGTCGAGCTCGTCGACACCGATGTAATCGAAGGAGTCTACTTCGACGGTTGGATCGGTGTACGCCTGCAAACGATCCGCGAGGACCTTCCGGTCACCGTCGTCTTGTTCGAGGCCCACGATAATGCGATCATCTCGAACTCCGCAAACCAAATAGCCGTGCTCTTTGTCAAGCAACGCGGCCTTGTTCGCGATTGCAGCGAGCGCCGTAATCATCCGATTCCGTCCTTCTAGGTCGGATGACTTTCTCGGAAAGTAGCTTCGGACTTCGAGCAGCTCCGTCTCCCAATCGCCAAGGAGTTGAGCGACGACCTCTTTGGATATCGGCACGGGCGGTGACTATTCACTCTTCTCACAAGAATCTGTGGTCACCCTGTGGCCTGGCATGACGGGGAAACAACACGCTTTATACACGCAGCAGCATGGGACCTATGGAGGGATAGAGTGGGGGAGCCAACGCAACATCAGTCGGAAGGGGTCGGAGAGCCGGACGAGCAAGGCAGGCCGGATTCAGCCAACTGGCAGATGCCTCGTAGGAGAGGCAAAGGCAAGGGAATGGCGGTATTCCTCGTGGTCCTCCTGCTGATTGCCATTGTGGCGTTGGCCTGGCCGCGAGGCCCTGCCGGACCCGCCGGATTCACAGGGGTTAAGACCCTGGCCGAACCCAATGTGGATTGGGAGGTCAATTATCGCGTCAACAGCGGGGGGCGTCTCGGAGAAATCGTCAGGGTCCAAGGTACCGGGAACCGAGACACATCCGTGCAATGCCCGGAAGGCGCCAGAATTCAGGTGGAGCTGAACGTATTCGGCGCGATGGCACAGGGGAAAACCGCAACGGTCGAGATCTGGTCCCGTGGGCAATTGCGCGAAAGGGCCACCTCGAGCCCAACCGGCGGCACCGTCACTTTTGCCGATTGTTGAGGCCAGAGTAGATGATCCCGGCAGGAAGGTCCGAAGGAGGGTTCAGGAGCGGGGAACAATACCCTTTCGTTCACAATTCGAACCCTTCGCTCGGGGTTCCGAGACAATCGGTGTGAAGCGTGACGTCAATGCGGGGGTTTCACCGGGCGCGTACGAACCTTTCCATGCGATACCTCAGGGCATCCGCGGCGGGCTGGAGTTGCGAAGGCTCGGGTAGATTCGGGAGCTTCTTCCCTTCCCAATCCAGGATGCAGTTCGCTTCGGCGCTCCTCCTGAAATCGTCATCGTCGACAATCCGCACCCGGAGATCCTCATCCGGGGTCCAGGCGAACTCGTCGAAGAGGACATGGTGGTTGCTGCAGAGGAGTATCCCGTTGCGGATATCCGCGGACGTGCCACGCTCGCTCACGGGGATAATGTGGGCTGCCTCCAGACCTAGAACCCGACCCCGAACGCGATATCCGACTTCGCAGAGGCTGCAGCGCTCGTGGTAGGCTTTCCGCACCGCGATCATGAAGCGTTGATCTCGCAGATGTCGGAGCTGCGGAGCCAGTTTCGCGGGGGTCTCTTCGAACGGCTCAAAGGGCATCGGACCCGTCTGGAGCATCGGAAGCTCGGTCCAGGAGATGGATTCCCCACGCAACACGAAGTGGGTTCCGTCGAAATCCTCAACAAAGGCAAGGCCGAGGATCTCGTAGCCCCGATAGCCAAGCGCACCGGACTGCTGGCGCATGACGCCGACCGGAACCCGATCCTTCATGCCGCGGAGAAGCGCCCGGTTGGTGTCGAGGTTCATGTCCGCGAGACCTCCCCGTCCTTCGGGCGAATAACGGAACGTCCACGACCCATCCGCGAAGTAGCGGGGCTCCTCGTCCGGGTAGACGCCACGGAGCGTTTGTCGGACCCAGAGGGCGTACGGGGAGCCAGTGGGTTTGTAGATCCCCTTCTGAGACTTGAAACCCCTGATCAATCGCCCCAGTCTCTGGCTGTCGACCACCGTCCCGTAGTTCGTCCGCAACCAGAGGAGCTGTCGACGAAACTCCTCGTCTGAGACGGAGTCGATCGGGTCCGCCATCGGCGTCGGCACCGGATCGGGGCGGCAACCTATACACTTTGCCCGGGGAGCCCGAGTCGATCCCGAAAGGAAACAATCGAGGCTACCTCGTTTGGGGAACACGGATTACGCGGTACCTGCCGCGCCCCAGGAACTCAAGGACGCCCCGATCCCGCAGGACCTGTAGCTGCTGGCGGATCTTGGGACGGACGTTGCGATTGTCCTTGTGCAGTTCTCCCAGACGCCCTTCGAATGCGTACACGTCATCGAGGGTGAACTCGATCCTGCGGATCTCGCGGACGCATGCGAGCACATCCGCAATCCATCCACGAGACTCAGCGGTCGCGTGCCTAAGGAACGAGAACGCACTCCACGCCCCGCGGACATCCCCCGGGGGCAAGTCGATCCCGTTCCTCACGGCGTCAATCCTTGCATCCTGAGGAAGGGAAGAGAGGAGAATGTTGCAGCCCACCCAGTCTGCTCGCTCGGCCGTTGGCCGAAGCGGGGGGCGTTTCTCGATGAGCGAGAGGGAGATAAAGTGCCGCGGCACGAGGAACAGGTCTCGGACCATCCATTCCAATGGATTGTAGTGGAGGAACAGGAAGCTTGGGACTGTGAAGTTCGCAATGCTCTGGATCATGGGCCCGTAGGCGGAATCCAGCACTCGGGAGCGGAACGGATGGGACTGACTCTTCAGCTGGAAGGGCTCGGTACAGACCGGGCAGAGAAAGTCCACGACCTTCGTGCCGGGCTTTGTGCGATCGAGTGCCTCAGAACTGCAGGAAGGGCAATAGAGGTTCTCGGCCACCCAGGTCTCCGTCACCGCGCGCGCCGCCTGGGATCGACTTGTGTAGGTCGCCGCAAGCGAGGAGTCCATGGAGAGGCGCACAGTTCCTCGAAAGCCATGACATGAATCTATTCCTTCCGGTCCGCCGCGCGTACGGTGATCTAGCAAAGCGACGACATTATGTTGAAACTGTCACGGTTGCAGGGTCGGCTCCACATAGGATGACCGGGGGACCGATCAGCAGGACTTTACTGGGTGGAGGCCTTCCAGGACTCGCTGATTGGAGGGCGTTGAAATGGGACGGATCTATTTTCAAAGGGGGAGTGCGCAGGGCTACAAGGCCAACATCGCTCGGACACTATCCAGTCCGCTCAGCCGAGAGAAAATCGCAAACGTCTTAGGCATCCTGGGACGCACCCCGTCCCTCGCGCCCGTCGTCGCTTCGATTCAGACGGACAGGCCTGTTTTCGTTTGGGGAACGAAAAGCCGGCAGCATGTCGAAATCGAAACCATGAAGACCGGCGACCTGGCCGTGTTCATCGTGGAAGGGAATCCACTGCACTTCGGGACGATCTCAATCATCCTGGCGGATGACGCTCCGTTGGAGATTCGACAAGCACTCTCCGACGAACTCTGGGGGGAGAACGTGTGGGAATACGTTTGGTTCCTCACTGACGTCAAGGCGGTTGGAGTCAAGAAGCCAGACCTTGAGCGCCTTCTTGGACGAACCCTCGCCGACCTCTTCGGGCCATACGGGACCTTCCGCGGCGTTGATGAAAGGGATACTGCCGCAGGTTCCCTCGCAGCCTTTGTCGCGGGTCTGGCGAAGGGGATTGTATCTGCGCAGGAACCGCCTCGAGTTCGACCAGAATCGGCTTTGGACCCAGACCTGGAACGATTGAAGACCCTCCTCGAAGCAAGAAAGCAGATCATACTCTATGGGCCACCCGGGACCGGCAAGACCTACCGGGCCATTCAGCTCGCAGAGGCGATGGCGGGAGGCGCCCATCATGAAATCGTACAGTTCCATCCATCGTACACGTACGAGGAGTTTGTCATTGGGATCCGACCAGTCACACAGAACGGGCAAGTCCAGTTCGTGACGGTGAGCGGCACGTTCAAGAAGCTCTGCGACCGCGCGAAGCTGGAGCCCTCAAGCCGTTTCGTGATGATCATAGACGAGATCAACCGAGGGAACATCCCGAAGATCTTTGGGGAACTCCTGTTCGCTATCGAGTATCGCAACAAAGGTGTCCGACTTCAATACACCTCTGATGACACCCACTTGACCGTTCCCGACAACGTCTACATAATCGGGACAATGAATACCGCGGACCGTTCCATCGCGTTGATCGACGTTGCCCTTCGACGCCGTTTCTACTTCGAGGAAATGCGACCCGACTACGACTTTTTGGAGGAGTGGGTCCGAAAGAACTCAGGCGATGAGATGGCCGAGGTCGTCCCAAAACTACTCCAGACGATAAACGCGCGAATCTCCCGTCTGGTCGACCGCGACCATGTCATCGGCCACACTTACTTCATGAAGCGAGGCATCGACTGGTCAATATTGCAGACAGCCATGTACCATGAAATCATTCCCCTTCTTCAAGAGTACTTCTACAATGAACCACAGAAGCTCCGGACAGTACTCGGAACCGGCTTCGTTTTGGAGCTCAAGGAGGAATCCGAGCTAGGGGGATCCTTCTACGAACTGGTCCCGAACCGAGGGATTTCGGAATTCAAGGACGCAGTTGCGAGCCTTCTTGCCTTCTCGGAATCACCGTTGGTCACGCGATGAGTTTGCCCGACGACCAACTGGTGGAACATACTGTCTCGGAACGCAGCCAGCTGCGTCTTTCTGGACTGACTTCCCGAGAGATCCAGTTCCTCCGACAACTAGAAGATGAGTCCAAGGTAACCCTTAGGCTGGGCGAGCGCCCCAACGAAGTGCTGCTCATAACGCGCATGCACTGCGGCGTCGTCCAAGCGGGCCGCCACCGTATCTTCATTGAGCCGAAGGTGCCCACCAAGAACCTTCTTTACCTTGTGGAGAGCACCTACGTTTCGCCGGACATTGACTTCTACGACCAAGCGAGCTACGCCCGGGGACGCAACTTCCTCGAGATTCTCCTCCATTTCTTCTACGGTCGAGTCGAACAGCTCATCTCCAGGGGCCTCTACCGTTCCTACATGACGGAGATTGCGAACACGTCTTTAGTCCGCGGTCGCGTCGATGTCTCCCGCACGATCACGGAAAACTTCGCGAGTCCTCACAAAGTAATCTGCGAGTACGACCAATACACGGAAGATGTGATTGAAAACCGGATCATCAAGTACACTCTTGAGGTCACCAGGAACCTGGCAACCACGCCGAGCCTGCGGCGGAAGTTGGTCAAGTTGCTTGCTTCCTTCGCCGAGGTGAGCAATCCTTGGCGCTTGTCCACTGACACGTTCCGGCGGATGGTGTATCACCGACTCAACCGTCACTACCAGGCGATCCACGAGTTGTGCAAAGTACTCCTTGCGGGCACAGCAATCGAAATTCCGTCAGGCCCCGTTGGATTTCGAGCTTTCCTAGTGAACATGGAGCAGTTGTTCCAGGAATTCTTGCTCGCAACGATGGCCCGGAGCCCGGAGTTCGCAGGCTATCAACTCCGCCGTCAGAGTTCCTCGAGAATCGTCTGGCTTCGCGGAAGCGGGCTCGTCCGTGACATCATCGTTGTCCCTGACATCAAAGTCTCCCATTCTGTGGATGTTTTGGTGGTCGACGCGAAGTACAAGAACCCCTTGGTCGCGCGGATGAATCGCTGGATCCCCGTCTCGAGCGATGTCTACCAGATGATGGCTTATTGCGTTGCTCACAACTGTTCCGGCGCTCTCGTTTATCCGAAGACCCTAGTCACAGACAGCGACATCGACGAAATCTACGAAATCAGAGGATCTCAGTCGATCTTCAAGCTGAAGAGTGTCGATCTTGCTGGCGACTTGAGACAACTCAAGGCTGCTTGCTACGAGCTTTGTCTGAACTTGCGCCGATTCGTCGAAACGGGTCGTACTCCAGTCGCCACGCAAAGTTAGCTCAAGCACTCCACCGCTCGTCATCCGTCCGAAGGTCGAGGAGTTCGACCAGTGGTAGGGACATGGAGAGCCTCCGCACGACCCCACCGGCAAAGCCGGACTGCAGGACGCGGATCCACGGGTCCAAGACAATGCAGATCATCCCCGACGGAGACCGCCGGTCTGTCATAGCAATCGAACAAAAAGAGGGACGAACCGGATTGGGCCCGTCCATGAAACATTGTTCTAATACTGCGAGAACGCCGGGAGCGTCTCGGTCGAGAGCACGCCGGGCATGCCCTGGACCTTCGTCACGACGGACTCGAGGAGGTTCTCGCGGGGGTCCGCGCTGATGCGGGCCACGATGTCCGAATCTCCGGTCGTGCCGATGATCTCCTGGATCTCGGGGACGTTCTTCAACGCGCTCATGGTCTTCTGCGTGTCCGTCGACCGGATGAGGAGGTACGCGTTGCTGGCGTGACCATCTTTCTTACTGTTCGTCCAGTCCTGGAGTGCCGGATAGCTCCGGAGCCCTCGGACGTGGTCCATCAACTGGACCTCGGACGCGAATGCGCGCAGCTCGTCCGTGTTACGGAAGCCGCCCGCGATGGCGATGTCGTGACGCCCAAAGACGGCCTCGGCCTTGCTCACGTTGGGCTTGGCGCGGAGGGTCGTCAACGTTCTCTCTACATAGGTTGGCGCCACTTTGACAAAGATGACGCTTGTTCCAAATAGTTCGCTTGGCATTCAAAACACTTCGTCTCTCCTGACAGGGTCCTTGCACTTAAGGGAGCGTACGGTCCGCGACCGGAATAGACCACATGTGGTTGATTGAGGTCCGCGAATAGACCAAACATGGTTAATTGCCGTGTGGACGCGTCACATGGAGAAACTCGGACGAAAATCGCTCGATCAGAGGAAATTTTCCCGGCGCTACCGGAACCGAAAGTCATTCCAGAAGAGCTTCAGGAATTGCGTTTGAGAGAAGGGCATCGAGTTCTCGAACTCGGCTCCTACAGTTCGATCCGATTCCCCCTTGGGGTTGGGACGCGACACGGATATGAACCAAACGGCCCATGGCCGGCACGGGGCAGTCCACGATGCTTCGGACGAAATTCACGGAGTTGCTAGGATGTACGGTGCCGTTGCAGCAGGCGGGAATGGGCAAGATCGCCTCGCCAGCCTTGGCCACGGCGGTCGCGGAGGCCGGGGGCCTCGGGATGGTCAGTGGCATCGGGGCGGCGCCGCCGGAATACGTGGCGAGAGTTCTCGACGGGCTTCGTCGCTCGACGTCCGGCGCGTTCGGCGCGAACTTCATCGTCGCTGGGGCCCGCGACGAGACGTCCAGCAAGCTCGATCCCGACTTCGCGAAGGTCTTGGAGGTTGCGGCCTCCCGGGCCCCGGTCGTCGAGTTCTTTTACGAGAACCCGGACCCGGAACTCGTGGACATCGCCCACGAGGGCGGCGCCCTCGTCTCCTGGCAAGTCGGCTCCGGTCCCGAGGCCGCGGCGGCGGAGCGGGCGGGCTGCGACCTGATCGTGGCTCAAGGGACCGAGGCGGGAGGCCACGTCCGGGGGAAAATCGGCCTCCTCGCGCTCCTCGGCGAGGTCCTCCCGACCGTGAAGGTCCCCGTCGTCGCCGCCGGCGGGATCGGCACGGGGCGGGCGATGGCCGCCGCGCTCGCGGCCGGCGCATCCGCGGTCCGGGTCGGCACGCGGTTCGTCGCCTCAGAGGAGGCGGGCGCCCTTCCCGCTTACGTCGACAAGCTCATCGCCGCTGACGCGAAGGACACGATCTTGACCGAAGCGTTCTCGACCAACTGGCCCAACGCGCCCCATCGGGTTCTGCGATCCTGTGTGGAAGCGGTCGAACGCTTCCAAGGAGATGTCGTCGGCGAGACCGCAC
>Ga0209375_1000953_pt1 | contig 23019 bp, 25 predicted proteins | sample GraSoiAngelo_131_FD_185888 | JGI IMG/M metagenome (GOLD analysis project Ga0209375, IMG submission 185888) | Grasslands soil microbial communities from the Angelo Coastal Reserve, California, USA - 14_0929_02_30cm (SPAdes) (version 2) | ecosystem: Environmental > Terrestrial > Soil > Grasslands ... | reverse complement strand
CGAAGTACCTGCTGATCGTGCTCGTGTTGGGAGCGATCGTGTGGGGCACGCCGCACACAATGATCGCGGACTCGAAAGAATTGGCCGCCATGGGCGGCTCGCACCATCCGTTCCTCGGCGCCCTCGGCGTAATGAGCGCCAAGAACACGGCCGTCAACCTGATGATCCTGACGACCTTCCTCTCGTTCCTCCTGTACCGCCGCGCCAACGTCCGACCGGTGGTGCCGTGGGCGCGCGCGGGGACGTTGATCCAGGCCGGGATGTTCGCCGTCGCGGCCGGCGTCGTGCTGTTCTACGGCATCCGCGGGTATTTCGTCGAAGCGATCGTGCGCATCGGGTACAGCGTGTATCAGGTCCTCGCCGTGCTCGCCTGCATCCTGTTCGTCACCGTGATCGACGTCCTCATGGCGCGCGGCGCCCAATCGCTCGGGGCGATCCGATGGGGCAAGATGCCGCCGCGGTCTCAGTACGCGCTGTTCATCCTTGCCGTCACGTTCACGTGGCTGATGGGCCTGATGGGCTTCGCCCGCTCCGGGATCCGCCAGTACTGGCACGTGTGGCAGGTGATGCAGGACACGAGCGCGTACGCGGCCACGCCCGCCCTCGGCTATGCATCGAAAATGATCAGCCTGTGCGTGCTGATCTTCCTCTCGCTTGTGGCGTTCGTGTTCTGGCTGGGTGGGCTGGCGGAGAAGTCGACGTTCGTCGCGACGGAGAGGGGGGCCCAGCATGTGGGCCACTAACGCGAAGATCGTCGGGATCGTCCTCGGGACCCTGGCGCTCTATACGCTGATCGCGAACAAGATCCCGCAGGTCCAGTCCGAGGTGCCGCAGGCGCTCTCGCTCGGCGCCAACGTGACGCCCGAGCAGCTCGTCGCCGCCGGCGAGAAGGTGTTCAACGGCATCGGCGGCTGCACGACGTGTCACGGGCTCGGCACCCGCGCCCCAAACCTCCTCACCGACGAAACAGGCACGGGCCCGATCGGCGTCCGCTGCGCCAAACGAGAGCCCGGGAAGAGCTGCAAACAGTACCTGTACGAGTCGCTCGACCAGCCGACCGCTTACGTAGTCGCGGGCTATCAGCCGATCATGCCGGTCATGACCAAGCAGCTCTCGCCGGCACAAGTGTGGTCGGTGATCGCGTTCCTCGAATCACAGGGCGGCACGGTCGACGTCACGGCGTCCGACATCCCATCGACCGCTACAACCTCTGCAACATCTACAACCGCTACCGGGGGCGCGGGCGCGGCGGGTGGCGCCGCCTTCGCCGGCGGCTCCACCGACCCCAAGGCGATCATCCAGGCCGCGGGCTGCCTCGCCTGCCACAAGCTCGAGGGGCAGGGCCAAGTGATCGCGCCCGACCTCACGCACGTCGGCTCGCGGCGCGATGCCGAATCGATCCGGAAGAAGATCCTCGATCCCGCCTCGTCGATCGCCAAGGGCTATGAAAAGCTCGCGGGCATCATGCCAAAGGCCTTCGGCACGATGATGAACGCGGCGCAGCTCGAAGCGGTCGTTCAGTTCCTGGCGGGGCACAAATGACATTCTCACCCACTATGCGGCGCTACACCGAGCACCCGTTCTGGCAGGCCGTAGGAATCCTGCTCGTGGCCTACGTGGTGGTCGTGTGGGTCGTGCCCCTCCTGCCGGGAAGCGCCATCGTCCCGAAAAGCGTCGTGCTCCAGTACATGGCCACGGTCCTCGTGGGCGTGCTGATCTATGTGAGCGACAGCGAGGAGCGGTGGCAGCGCTTCAAGGAGCCGATCACGGCCATGCTGGTGGAGCCACGCCTGCGACCCGTGCGCAGCGGCGTGCTGGTGGTGGTGCCGGTGCTGGTCGGTCTCATTGCCTACGGTCAGGTGCAGACCACGGTCGCGGCGCCGCCCAACCTCCGCTCGATCCATCCCGCTCCTCCCACGGAGATCACGTTCCGCGGCAAAGCGATCTCCCTGACGGGGCTCGAAAACCCGCTGCGCCAGCATCCCGACTCGCTGCCGGCGTACCTCGCCGATGGGAAGCGCGTCTACTATCAGAACTGTTTGCCGTGCCACGGGGACCACCTCGACGGGCAGGGGCACTTTGCGTCGGGGTTCAACCCGCTCCCCGCAAACTTTCAGGACAACGGCACCATCGCGCAGCTCACCGAGAGCTTCGTGTTCTGGCGCATCGCCAAGGGCGGGCCCGGGCTGCCGCGAGAGGGCACGCCCTGGAACTCCGCGATGCCCAAGTGGGAGGACTTCCTTACGGAGCGGGAGATCTGGTCGGTCATCCTCTTCCTCTACGATCAAACCGGGTGGACGCCGAGGACCTGGGAGAAAACGGGGACGGGAGACGGGGGACGGGGGACGGGGCATGATTGACGCACTGTTGGCGCTCGTGCTCGTCGCACCACCCGTCCCCCGTCCCTCGTTCCTCGTCCCGGTACAGGACACGACGAAAGGGAAGGCCGTCTACGTGAAGTGGTGCGCCGGTTGCCATGGCGATGGCGGCGCGGGCGACGGCGCGGCGGCGGCGCACATGCTGCCACGTCCGCGCAATTTCACCGGTGCGATCTACAAGATCCGGACGACGGCGAGCGGACAGCTGCCGACCGACGCCGACCTGCTCCACGCGATCGACGAAGGGCTGCCGGGCAGCGCCATGCCGGGCTGGCGGGGGCGCCTCTCGGACGCCGAGCGGCGCGACGCGATGTCTTATATCAAGACCTTCTCTTCGTTCTTCGCCGACACGAGCCAGCACGTCGTCGCCCTGAAGTTCTCCAGCCCACCGGGCGGTGGCACGGGCACCGAGGCGCTGAAGGTCGGGCGCCAGTTCTACGACTCGATCGGATGTCGCAAGTGTCACGGCGATCAGGGACGGGGCGACGGTCCGTCGGCCCCGACGCTCAAGGACGACGCCGGCTTTCCCATCTTCGCCGCCGACCTGCACCAGAGTTGGCGGTTCCGCGGCGGCGGCACGGTCGAGGACATCTATCGTCGGCTGCGCACCGGCCTGGACGGCACGCCGATGCCGTCGTTCTCCGACCTGGTCGATCAGAAGTTTCTTACCGATCAGGAGCTGTGGCGCCTCGCGCAGTACGTCCGCTCACTCTCGCCGGCCAAGCCGCCCGAGGTGCGTGACGTGATTCACGCGCCACAGATCGCAGGGGCCGTACCCGCTTCGCCCGACGACTCGGCATGGGCCCGCGTGGACCGTTACTGGTTCCCGCTGGTGGGCCAGGTCATCCACAAGGAGCGCGCGTTTGCGCCGGCGGTGTCAGGAGTGTGGGTGCAGGCCGTACACGACAGCACGACGCTGGCGCTGCGGGTCAGCTGGGACGACCGCACGCAGAGCCCCGACACGGCGTGGCTGGGATTCGAGCAGCGCCTGCTCGAGACTGTGGCGGGCGACGACTCCGCGAGCCTCCGGGCAGAGCGCTGGCCCGATCAGCTGGCGGTGCAGTTTCCGCACCGCCTCGCGGGGGGGGCCGGTGGCATGGAGCGGCCCTACTTCCTGATGGGGGGCCCCAGCGACCCGGTGTACCAGTGGCGCTGGACCAGCCAGCCGCGCCGCGCCGTGGCGGGTCTGGCGAGGGGGATCGACCGATTCGATACTCTGCCGGGCACGCCGGCAGCGCAGGCGGTGCACGATCACGGCGAGTGGCGGGTGGTGCTCACGCGCGCCCTTGCACCGTCCGATACCGCCAACGAAGTTCCGTTTGACGCCGGCCGGGCGATCCCGGTGGCGTTCTTCGCCTGGGACGGTTCCAGCGGGGAACACGGCTCGCGCATGGCCGTGAGCACCTGGTACTTCCTGGCGCTCGATCGGCCCACGCCGCCGAGCGTGTTTATTTCTCCGGTGCTGGCGATGCTCGTAACGCTCGGGCTGGGGCTCGTAGTCGTGCGGCGGGCGCAGCGACGCGGCACGACGCGATAAGGGGTATAGCGCGTGGAGGACTCTCATCGAGGAGGCAGGATGCGGAAGCTCGGAGTGGTGGCGGTCGGTGCGGCGGCTCTGGGGTTGACACTCGCGGCGTGGACCCGGCAGCCCTCTCCCACGCAGGGGGGGGCAACCATCAGCGGCAAGATGAAGTTCACAGGGACCAAGCCGGCCATGCCGAAGATCGACATGAGCGAGGAGCCCAAGTGCAAGGCGAAGTACCAGGGCGTGCCCACCGACGAGGCCGTGGTGGTGAACGCGAACGGCACACTCGGCAATGTGTTCGTCTACGCGAAGTCCGGCCTGCCGGCGAGCTACCAGGCCGCGGCGCCGTCGGGAGACGTCACCCTCGACCAGGACGGCTGTCGCTATCATCCCCACGTGCTCGGCATTCTCGTGGGTCAGAAGCTCGCCATCAAGAACTCCGACGGCATCCTGCACAACATCAAGGCCAAGGGCGTGAAGAACCGGCCCTTCAACATCAGCCAGCCGACGAACATGACGTCGGAGCGGACGTTCTCCGTACCGGAAGTCATGGTCCCGCTCGAGTGCAACGTGCATGGCTGGATGCACGCGTGGCTGGCCGTCCTGCCGCACCCGTTTTTCGCGGTAAGCGGCGCGGACGGGAGCTTCTCGATCAAGGGGCTGCCCCCCGGGACGTATACGATCGAGGCGTGGCACGAGAAGTACGGTACGCAGACCGCCACGGTGACGGTGGCGGGCAGCGAAACCAAGACGGCGGACTTCAGCTTCGCGGCCAAGTGAACTAACCGAGGAGAGGCCCCATGCATTGGTGGCTCCCGCTCAAGGCTTCGACATTCACCGGCCCGATTGACGGCCTGTTCGTGGCGATCCTGATCATCACCGGCATTGCTTTCGTGCTTGTCGAGGTCGGGTTGATCTGGTTCATTGTGAAGTACCGGGCGCGCCCGGGCCGAAAGGCTTTTTACACGCACGGGAATACCCAGGCGGAGGTGATCTGGACCGCGATCCCGGCTGTGACCATGGTGGCGCTGGGCCTGATCAGCAACCACTACTGGGTGCAGATCAAGGGCCGGAACAGCGTTCCGCCGAACGCCTATCCGATCGCCATACACGCCAAGCAATTCGAGTGGCAGGTCACCTATCCGGGCGCCGACGGCACGCTGGGGAGCGCCGATGACTTTACCGTCCGCAACCAGCTGCATGTGCCCGTCGGCCGGCCGATCGTCGTGCACCTCTCATCCGAGGACGTCATCCATTCGTTCTACGTCCCGCAGTTCCGGGTGCGGCAGGACGTGGTGCCGGGGATGGACATCAAGGCCTGGTTCCAAGCGACCGTTCCCGGGACGTACGAGCTGGGCTGCTCCCAGCTGTGCGGGCTTGGTCACTACCGCATGCGGGCGCAGGTGACGGTCCACACCCAGGACGACTACGACGCCTGGATGAAGCAGGCTGCCCAGGAGGCCTCGCAATGACGACCGTTGCCGCGACGGCGCACACCACACCCGCGCATCACGACGACCGGAGCTTCATCCGGAAGTACATCTTCTCGACCGATCACAAGATCATCGGCATCCAGTTCCTGTTCGTCAGCCTGTTCTTCCTGCTCGTGGGAGGCCTGCTGGCGATGCAAATGCGCTGGCAGCTCGGCTTCCCGGGAACGCCGATGCCGGGCGGCGGGATCCTGCCGGACACCATGGCCCCCGGCGGCGTGATCCTGCCGGAGTACTACATCCAGCTGGTCACGATGCACGGCACGTTCATGATCTTCTTCGCGATCATGCCGCTGCTGGTGGGGGTGTACGCGAACTTCCTGATCCCGCTCAAAATCGGGACGCACGACATGGCGTTCCCGCGCATCAATATGTGGTCATTCTGGTCGTTCTTCGTGGGCGGCCTGGTGATGTTGTCGAGCTTGTTCGTACCGGATGGCGCATCCCGGGCTGGATGGACGCAGTACGTGCCGCTCTCGGCGCGCCACGATTTCTCGGGCGCCTCGTTTGGACAGGAGTTGTGGTCGGTCTCGATCATTTTCGTCGGGCTGTCGTCCATCTTGGGGTCGTTGAACTACATCACCACGATCATCAACAACCGCGCGCCTGGCATGACGTGGTTCCGCCTGCCGCTCTCGGTGTGGTCGCTGTTCATCACGGCCATCCTGGGGCTGCTCGCGTTGCCGGTCCTCTCCGGCGCGGCGATCATGCTGCTGTTCGACCAGATCATCGGCACGCACTTCTTCGACCCGGCCGCCGGCGGCCAGGCGCTCTTGTGGCAGCACCTGTTCTGGTTCTTCGGGCATCCCGAGGTCTACATCCTGATCCTGCCGGCCATGGGGATGGTCTCTGACATCATCGCGAACGGCAGCCGGAAGCCGATCTTCGGCTACCACTCGATGGTGTTCGCGATCGTGGCCATCGCGTTCCTGGGCTGGATCGTATGGGGCCACCACATGTTCGTGAGCGGGATGAACCCGACGCTCGGGTCGTCCTTCATGGTGTCGACGCTGATCATCGCCGTGCCGTCGGCGGTGAAAGTATTCAACTGGATGGGGACGATGTGGCGGGGCAACATCCGCTTCCACGTGCCGATGCTCCACGCCGTGGCATTCGTCGCGATGTTCGCGATCGGCGGGTTGTCGGGGATCTACATGGCGGCGACGCCGGTGGACATGTTCATCCACGACACCTATTTCATCGTGGCCCACCTGCACTACGTGCTGTTCGGCGGTAGCCTGTTCGCGCTGTTCGGCGCGATCGTCTACTGGTATCCAAAGATGTTCGGCCGGATGATGAGCGAGCCGTGGGGCAAGATGCACTTCTGGCTCACGTTCATCTTCTATAACTGCACCTTTTTCCCTATGCACATCACGGGGATGGCCGGGGAGATGCGACGGCTGTACGACCCGAATCAGTACACCTTCTTGCAGCCCTTACAGCCGATTAGGGTGTTCATCTCAATCAGCGCGTTTCTGCTGTTCGCGACCCAGCTCATCTTCTTCGTGAACTTCTGGTGGAGCCTGTGGAAGGGCAAGCCGGCGCCGCAGAACCCGTGGAACGACAACGGGCTCGAGTGGTCGCTGCCGAGCCCCGCGCCGCACGGCAACTGGGAGAAGGTGCCGACGGTGTATCGGGGCCCGTACGAGTTCAGCTCGCCGCAGGTGGCCGAGGACTACCTGCCGCAATACAAGAAGCTGCCCACCGATCGGGAGCCGGTCCGCGCGCCGATCGCGGGTCACTGAGCCAGGGAAAGGGACGACCGATGACGCATGCAGCCGCCACCGTCGACCAGATGCAGCCCCCCTTCCCGGCCGAGCGGGGGCTCGACGTCTACAACAAGAAGCTGGGGATGTGGGTGTTCCTGGCGTCCGAGGTGATGTTCTTCGCGGCGCTGATCGGGACCTACATCATTCTCCGGTTCGGCGCCCCGGGCGAATGGGCCAAGCCAGGGATCGTGCTGAACATCAAGATCACCGCGTTCAATACGTTCCTGCTGATCTGCTCGAGCGTCTCGATGGTGAAGGCGTACGCGGCGATCCAGGACGGCAACCCGAAGGGCATGCGCTTCTGGCTGCTGATGACGATCCTGGGCGGCGCCGCGTTCGTCGGCATCCAGGTCTACGAGTACATCCATCTGGTGGAGCACGGGTTCATACCGACGGGCGTGCGGGAGGGGAGCGAGCTGGCGGAGCTGGTCGCGCAGGGGAAGTTACCCGCTGCCACGATGGGCCTGTACGGCTCCACGTTCTTCACGATGACGGGATTTCACGGCTTCCACGTGACGTGCGGTGTGATCTCGATGACGTATCTGTATCTCACGAAGGCGCTGCCCGGGAAGTACTCGAAGTCGGACTACGCCGGGATCGAAACCGTCGGTTTGTACTGGCACTTCGTCGACCTGGTATGGATCATCCTGTTCACCATCGTCTACCTGATCTGAGGAGCCATGGAGACCGCACACAAGCGACCCAACTACATCCTGATCTGGGTGTATCTGGCGGTCCTCACTGCCGCCGAGCTGGCGCTGGCGTTCGAGTTGCCGATCTCGCGCAACCTGAAGCTCCTGCTGCTGCTGTTCCTCGCGACGTGGAAAGCGGCGCTCGTGGGCCTGTTCTTCATGCACCTCAAGTTCGAGCGCTGGAACTTGCGGATCATGGCGCTGATTCCCCTGCCGCTCGCCCTGATCTTCATCCTCGCGGGGATGTCGGAGCACATCTGGTAGCGTTTCTCGAGCTGACGAAGCCGCGCATCACGCAGCTGGTGCTGCTCACCGCCGCCGCGGGGTTTTATCTCGGCTCGCGCAGCGGCGTGGACGTGGGCCTGCTCGCGCAGACCCTCGTCGGCGTGGCGCTCGTGGCGGCGGGCACGAACGCCTTCAACCAGGTGCGGGAACGCGACGTGGATGCCAGGATGCGGCGCACCGAGCGCCGGCCGCTCCCGTCGGGGCGGGTGACGCCGCGTGCCGCGGGCGTGTTCGCGGGCGTCATTTCGGTCGCGGGCGTCGCCTACCTCGCGCTGGCGGTGAACCTGCTCACGGCGGGACTCGCCGCGCTGACGCTCGCGAGCTACGTGCTGCTCTATACGCCGCTCAAGCGGAAGACCACCCTCAATACGCTGATCGGCGCGGTACCGGGTGCGCTGCCGATCGTGGGCGGGTGGACCGCCGCCGGTGGGGCGATCGGCCCGGCGGTCGCGGCGTTGTTCTGGATCCTGTTCCTGTGGCAGCTACCCCACTTCCTCGCCCTCGCCTGGATCTATCGTGAGGACTACCGGCGCGGCGGCCTCGCCATGCTGTCCGTCTCGGACCCCGACGGGCGCCACACGGGCCGCATGGTGCTGCTCTACGCCATGGCCCTCCTGCCGGTGAGCCTGCTGCCCACGCTCCTTGGGGTGACGGGTACGCTGTACTTCTTTGGCGCGCTCGCTCTCGGCCTCGCGTACGCGGGAGTCGCGGTCGCAATGATCCGCGCCACGACCGCGGCCCGTGCGTGGCGCGTTTTCCTCGTGTCGATCGTCTACCTGCCGGCGCTCCTCACGCTCATGGTGGTTGACAAGATCGGGGTCTGAAGGCACCGGCCGTGATTCCCTTTCACCGCCTCCTCATCTCGAGCGCCATCGTCTTTTGCGGTGGCTTCACGCTGTGGGCGGCATGGAGCTACCGCCAGAGCGGCGAGCTGCTCATGCTCCTCACGGCGCTCGCGTTTGCCGTCGCCACCGGAGCACTCAGCTATTACCTCCGCCACCTGAAGCGCTTCCTCGGCCGATGACGCTCCTCGATCTGTCGGTCATCCTGCATGGGGACGATCCCCGCCTGGAGCTGTTGTACTTCTGGACCGCGGTGCTGCTCGCGCTCACGCCCATGATCATCTTCGGCGGGCTCGGGGTGTGGGTCGCACGGAAGATCTGGAAAGAGCAGCGCGGAGCTCGGAACGCGGAAGGCGAAACAGAGGGGCCGGCCTAACGGTCCGCGTTCCCACTTCCACGTTCCGCGTTAGATTCCCCGCATGACGTCAAAGCCTGCCGAGAAGCGCCAGGTCGTCCGTTTCGCCTTCTACAAGCTCGACAGTGCCTGGCGGCGCCTGCCTGCCGAGCGCCAGGCGAGCTCGAAGCTCGAGTTCGGGCAGGTGATCGAGAGCTTCGCCGGCCGGCTGCTGCTGCGTCCCTACGGGCTGGTCGGCATCCGGGGCGACTGCGACTTCCTGCTATGGCAGGTGGCGGAGAACCTGGACTCGCTCGTGGCTCTACAGACGGCGCTCAATCGCACGGACCTGGGCGCGTATCTGGCGCTTCCCTACAGCTACCTCGCGATGACCCGCCGCTCGATCTACGAGTTCCCCGAGGACCTGGGCCAGCCGTCGCGCCTCGTGATCCGGCCGAGCGAGGCCCGCTATCTGTTCGTGTACCCGTTCATCAAGACCCGGGCCTGGTACGCACTGCCGAAGGCGGAACGCCAGACGATGATGGACGAACACGTCCGCGTCGGCCGGAAATATCCGTCGATCCGTCTGAACACGACGTACTCCTACGGCCTCGACGACCAGGAGTTCATCGTCGCGTTCGAGGGCGACGACCCGGCCGAGTTTCTCGACCTGGTGATGGAGCTGCGCGAGAGCCAGGCCTCGTCGTACACGCTGCGCGATACGCCCACCTTCACGTGCGTGCAGATGTCGCTGTGGGACATGCTCGACACGCTGGGTGGCGCGGGCTCCGCCCAGGCGATTTCGCGCCGGCCGACCCGGGCGGACGGGTACACGCCCGCCGCGACCCTCGCCGACCTGCCGCCAGGCGCGAGCCGGCGCGTGTACGCGGGGGCCGAGGCGGTGGCGCTGTTCAACGTGCGGGGCACGGTGCACGCGATCGCCAACCGCTGCACCCACGCACGGGCGAGCCTCTCGGAGGGCACGGTCGATGCGGACCGCTGCGCGGTCACATGCCCGTGGCACGAAGGCGTCTTCTCCTTGGAGACTGGCCGCGTATTGGGCGGGCCGCCGGTGCTGCCGCTCGCCGTGTACCGGGTGAAGCTCGAAGGTGACACGATCCTGATCGCTCCCCCGTCTGTCGAGGCGCGCGAGCCGACGGTTGCCCCGCATTCCTGACGACAGCCGTTTCCTCAAAGCGTGCCGGTTGCAGCCCACCGACGTCAGGCCGGTGTGGTTCATGCGGCAGGCGGGGCGCTACCTGCCGGAATATCGCGCGCTGCGGCAGAAGCACTCGCTGTTGGAGCTCTGTCACAAGCCGGAGCTGGCCGCCCAGGTCACCTTGCAGCCGGTCGATCGCCTCGGCGTCGACGCCGCCATCCTGTTCGCCGATATCCTGCTGCCGTTCGAGCCGCTGGGCCTCGGCCTCTCGTTCTCGGCCGGGGAGGGTCCTCAGATCACGCGACCGATCCGGGAGGCGGCCCAGGTGTTCGAGCTCCCGCCAGTGGACCCTATGACCGATCTGGCGTACGTGCTGGACGCGGTCCGCGCCGTGTCTCGGGCGTTGCCCCCACACGTCCCGCTCATCGGCTTCGCGGGAGCGCCGTTCACCCTGGCGAGTTACGCGATCGAAGGCGGTGCGACCCGCACGTTCACGCTCACCAAGCGGTTCATGTACGCCGAGCCGCTCGCCTGGCACGAGCTGATGCGACGCCTCGCGGAGCTCGTGGGGGCCTACCTCGCGGCTCAGGCGCGCGCCGGTGCTCAGGCATTGCAGTTGTTCGACAGCTGGGTCGGCTGCCTGTCGCCCACGGACTACGCCACGTACGTCTTTCCGCACAGCCAGCGGGCCCTCGAGCTGGCGAGCGCGAGCGGCGTGCCGGTGATTCATTTCGGGACCGATACGGCGGCGCTGCTCGGGGACTTCGCCCGGTCCGGGGGCGACGTGATCGGCGTCGATTGGCGCATCCCACTCGACGTCGCGTGGGAGCGCATCGGTGCCTCCCCGGCGAAGGCGATCCAGGGCAACCTCGATCCGGCGGTGCTCCTGGCCCCTCGAGCCGAGCTCGAGCGTCACGTGCGCGCCGTGCTCGATCGCGCCGGCGATCGGCCCGGACACATCTTCAACGTCGGTCACGGCGTGCTGCCCGAGACGCCGGTCGAAGCGCTGCAGGCGGTGGTGGAGTGGGTCCATGGCGGCTGAACGGGTCGCCGTGTTGCTGATGGCGTACGGCGGCCCGGCGAGCCTCGACGAGGTCGAGCCATATCTACGGGACGTGCGCGGCGGCCGGCCGATGAGCCCGGAATTCGTGCACGAGATCCGGCAGCGCTACGCCCAGATCGGCGGCCGCTCGCCCATCCGGGAGCTCACGGAGGCGCAGGCCGCGGGCGTGCAGCGCGCGCTGGGCTCTCGGTTCGGGGTGCACATCGGCATGCGGCATTGGCATCCCTACATCCGGGATGCCGTCGAGCGCATGGTGGCGGAGGGACACCGGCGGGTCGTCGGGATCGTGCTCGCGCCCCACTACTCGACGATGTCGGTGGGCGCCTACGAGACAAAGCTGCTCGAGGCGAGTGCCGGGCGGCTCGATCCGGCGGTGGTTCGGAGCTGGGGGGACCACCCCAAGTTCCTCGATGCGGTCGCCAGTCGCGTGAGCCAGACGCTGCGGCGGTTCTCGAGCCCCGACGCGGTGCAGGTTCTGTTCACGGCGCACAGCCTCCCCGAGCGGATCGTCGCGGCGGGCGACCCGTACCCCGACCAGCTGCGGGCGAGCGCCAGTGCGGTGGCGCAGCGCGTGGGATTGGCCGACTGGCGCTTCGCGTTCCAAAGCGCTGGCGCTACCGCTGAGCCGTGGCTCGGCCCCGAAGCCGGCGCCGTCATGACGGACCTGGCGAAACAAGGCCATCGTGCGTTTCTCATCGTCCCCATCGGCTTCCTGTGCGACCATGTGGAGGTGTTGTACGACGTGGATGTGATGTACCGCGCGCTCGCGAACCGTTTGGGCGTCCAATTCGAGCGCACACCGTCCCTGAACGACGATTCGTTGCTCGTGGGCGCCCTCGCCGAGATAGCGCAGAGCACCGCCGCGGCGCGTGGCTGGCTGTGACCGTCGCCGTAGTGGGGGCGGGACTCGCCGGCCTGTCGGCGGCGTGGGAGCTCACGCGAGCAGGCGCGGACGCCGTGGTGCTCGAGGCCGAGCGGCGGGCCGGGGGGGTGGTCCTCACCGAGCAACGGGACGGCTTCATTGTGGAGGGCGGCCCGGACGGCTTCCTCACGGCAGAGCCGGATATTCAAGAGCTCGCACGCGAGATCGGGATCGGCGATCGACTGGTGGGCCAAGTGGCCCGCGGCTCGACGATGTGGACCGGGCGGACGCTCGAACCCATCGCGGAGGGTAAGGCAGCCGAGTTGTTGGGCATTCAGTCGACGGCGCCCCTACAGGCCGGGTTCACGAGCTTCGCCGCCGGAATGCAGGAGATCGTGGATGCCCTCGTCGCCCGGCTCGGTCCGCGTGTGCGTACGACTCAGGGCGTAAGCGGCATGGCGCCTGCTCCGCGTGGCTGGCGCCTCTCTCTGACAGGGAGCTCCTCGCTCGAAGCGCAGGCGGTCGTGCTGGCGGTGCCGGCCTGGATCGCGGCGCGACTCCTCGTCGGCGTCGGCGTACCCGGTGCGCGCGCGCTCGAGGACGTCGTGTACCACCCCAGCATCACCGTGTCACTGGCGTATCGCGTGGACCAGGTACCCGCCAAACTCGAAGGAACGGGCTTTGTCGCGGCGTCTGATGCGTCCGGCGCGGTGGGCGCCTGCACGTACGCGTGGCGGAAGTACTCTAAGCGCGCGCCGGACGGCTTTGCATTACTGCGCGCGTTCGTGACCGCGGTGGACGAGGACCCGGGTGCGATTGCGCACAACGAGCTAACGGTGATCCTCGGTCTCGCTGGTCCGCCGCTCTGGACGCGCGCGTTCCACTGGCGGCGCGGGCTGCCGCGTTACCACGGCGGGCACGCCCAGCGGGTCGCCGCCGTGCGAGAACGACTGACCCGCTTGGCGCCGTTGGCGATCGCGGGGGCGGGGTTCGACGGCGCCGGGGTGTCGGCGTGCGTGAAGTCGGGGGGGGAGGCGGCGCGGGTGATTTTGAACCGGCTGGGACGGTAACGCGGAAGGTTCCGAGTTCCGCGTTCTAGCGGTCCAGCAATTCCATCGCACTCCTCACCACGTTCTCCACCGTCAGCCCGAACTCCTGGTAGATCCGCTGGTATGGTGCCGACGCTCCGAACCGCTCGATTCCCATGACGACGCCCCGGTCTCCCACCCAGCGATACCACGGCTGCGGCGCGGCTGCTTCCACTGCGAGTCGGGCTCCGACTGCGGGCGTAAGCACGGCGTCGCGGTACTCTTGCGGCTGCCTGGCGAACAGCTCCATTGACGGCATGCTCACGACACGCACGGCGAGCCCCTCCGCGCTGAGCCGCTCGTACGCGCCGAGCACCAGCTCCACCTCGGAACCGCTGGCCATGAGAATGATCGCCGCCCCGCCGCCCGCGCCGCCCATGCCGCCCGTGTCGGCGTCCGCCAGCACGTAGCCGCCCAGCCGCAGGCCGTTCGCAGGCGCATACTTCGTCCGGTCGATCACGGCGACCTTCTGGCGCGTCAGTACCAACGCGACCGGGCCTGTGCGCGTGAGCATCGCCGTCCGCCAAGCCTCGACCGTCTCGGTGGGGTCCGCTGGCCGGATGACCACCAGATTTGGGATCGCGCGGAGGGCGGTGAGCTGCTCGATCGGCTGATGGGTGGGGCCGTCCTCGCCGAGGCCGATCGAATCGTGCGTGAAGACATAGATCACCGGTAGGTGAGTCATCGCGGCGAGCCGCATCGGCGGCCGCATGTAATCGGAGAAGATGAGAAATGTCGATCCGACCGGGCGCACACCACCGTGCAGCGCGAGCCCGTTCAGGATCGCGCCCATGACGTGCTCGCGGATTCCGAAGTGCACGTTGCGGGCGTCCCCGCCCCACCTCCCCGCCGCCACGTCGCCGCCATTCTTGATGACCAGATTCGTGGATCCGGCGAGATCGGCCGAGCCGCCGAAGAGCTCGGGGACCTTGGACGCCAAGGCGTTGAACACCTTCCCTGACGCGGCGCGCGTGGCTTGGGCATCGCCCGGGGCAAAGGTCGGTAGCTCCGCATCCCAGCCATCCGCGAGCCGGCCCGCAAGGCCACGGTCCAACTCGACCGCGAGCTGGGGGTGCGCCCGCCGGTACGCCTCGTATGTCTTGTTCCACTCGCTTTCCAAGCGGGCACCGCGCTCCCGCGCGAGGCGCCAGTGTGCCAACGCTTCGTCGGGCACGTGGAACGGCTCGAGACTGGGCCACCCCAGGCGCTGCTTTGTGAGCTTCACCTCTTCTTCGCCGAGCGGGGCGCCGTGCGCCTCCGGTGTATCCTGCTTGTGCGGGCTGCCGTAGGCGATGTGGGTCCGCACTATGATCAGCGACGGCCGGTCGGCGACGCGCCGGGCGGCGGCGAGGGCCGCGTCGAGAGTCCCCAGATCGTTGCCGTCCGCCACGCGCTGGACGTGCCAGCCGTACGCCTCGAAGCGCTGCGCCGTGTCGTCGGAGAACGTGAGATCGGTCTTGCCATCGATGGTGATGTGATTGTCGTCGTAGATCCCGATCAGGCGGCCCAGCCTCAGGTGGCCGGCCAGCGAGCCGGCTTCGTGCGACACGCCCTCCATCAGGTCCCCGTCGGAGGCGAGGAAGTACGTGTAATGGTCGACGATAGCCTGGCCGGGCTGGTTGAACCGCTGCGCGAGGTGCGCTTCCGCGAGCGCCATCCCGACGGCGTTCCCCACGCCCTGGCCCAGGGGGCCCGTCGTGGCCTCGACGCCGGGCGTCAGCCCGTGCTCGGAATGGCCTGGTGTGCGACTGCCCCACTGGCGGAACTGCTTCAGGTCGTCGAGCGAGAGGTCGTAGCCGGTGAGGTAGAGGACGGCGTACAGCAGCACGCAGGCATGCCCCGCTGAGAGCACGAAGCGGTCTCGGCCGAACCAGTCGGGGTTCGCGGGATTGTACCGCAGGTGTCGCTGCCACAGCACGTACGCGAGAGGCGCGAGCGCCATGGCCGTGCCGGGATGACCGGAGTCGGCCCGTTGCACCGCGTCCATCGCGAGGGTGCGGACTGTGTTGATGCTCAGCTGGTCGAGGGACGGGGCGGGCGGCGCAACGGTAGGCTGCGTCGTCATAGCAAGCCTGATTTGGCGGCCTGCCACAGGTTCATGAGCCGGTCGAACCCGGTCACCAGGAGGTCCACCTGTTGCGGGCTGGGGCTCGCCTTGGCGGCGGTCTTGAGCTCTTCACAGATGCGCGGCATCTCCGTTCGTCCTTGCTTCGATGCCGCGGCGCTGATCTGGTCGAGGATCGCAACGATCTTCTGGCGCGCGGCCTCGTCCTTCGGCACCTGCCACAGATAGTCAGCGAGCTGCTTGCCCTCGGTGCAGAGCTTGCCGAGGGCGTCCATCAGCGGTGGCTGCGGGCGGCGCGGAGCGCTGGGGTTGCTCATGCGAGCTTCTAGTATACCCAGAATCGCCGCTTGGCGACGGTTGCCCGCGTGCCAGGGCGCCCCTAGCTTGCGGTCTCCATGGACCGACCCTCGCTGCTCGAGCGGCTGCGTGCGTTCAACCGCTGGACCAACAGCTGGGCCGGGTCGATCGCGGTCGCGGTGGGCATCTGGATCGTGCTGCGCTCCTACCTGATCGAAGCGTTCCGCATCCCATCGGCGAGCATGGAGAACACGCTGCTCGTCGGTGACTTCCTGTTCGTGAGCAAGGTGATCTACGGAGGGGAGTTCGAGGTCCCGCTGATCGGGTTTCGCTGCTGCCGCGCGCCCAGTTTCGCGGAGCCGCAGCGCGATGGCATCGTGGTGTTCCGCTCGGTCGAGGACTCGACGCCGAACCTGAACATCGTGAAGCGGGTGATCGGCGCCGCATCGGACACGCTCCAGATGAAACACGACACCGTGTATCGCAACGGCCGCCGCCTCGACGAGCCCTACGCGTTGCACCTGGGAAGCCACGGCGACGATCCGGCGCAGCTTGAGAAGATCCGCGCGTGGCAGCTGCCGCAGTACGTGGGCCGCGACTCCGCCCACTACCACCCCTCGACCCATGATTGGGGTCCGATCGTAGTCCCTCCGGGGCACTATTTCGTGATGGGGGACAACCGCGACGAGTCGTACGACAGCCGATTCTGGGGCTTCCTGCCGCGGGCCCACATTGTGGGCAAGCCCCTGATCATCTACCTCAGCATCGCGACCGATCCGTTGCGGATTCGTTGGAATCGGATGCTGCGCCGCCCCCACTAGCGCCGGAAATCGCGCTCCCTTGACGCGCCCGGGTCGAGCGGTTAAAACCCCACTCCTGCAAATCGTCGACCTTCACCGGAGGTAGCATTATGTATCGGGCTCGATGGTCCGCGGCTGTCGCGGTCGCGGCGCTCGTCGCGGCACCGCTGTGTGGGCAGGGGTCGGGAGGCGTTGCGGACCCGGCGGCCCCCCTCACCCATACCGCGGTCACTAACGAGATGCTGCTGAACGCCGCGGCCAGCGGTGATTGGCTGATGTACGGGCACAACTACTGGAACAACCGCTACTCCCCCCTCAAGACGATCAACACGACCAACGTCAAGAATCTCGTCGCCCGGGCGGTGTACACCCACGGCTCGGAGCGGCTGGGCAGCTTCGAGACCACGCCGATCGTAGTCAACGGCGTCATGTACATCACGTCGCCCGCGACGCCGAACAACATCGTGCGGGCGTTCGACCTGCGCACCCAGAAGATGCTGTGGCACTACGAGCACAAGAACGCGCCGGTGAGCACCGCGTGCTGCGGGCCCAACAACCGTGGCGTCGCCGTGTCCGGCGGCTCCGTCTTCGTGGGAACGCTCGACGACGAGCTGGTGGCGCTCGACGCGACCACCGGGAAGGAAAAGTGGGCCGTGAAGGTCGGTGACGGGCCCGAGGCGGGTTACACGGAGACCATGGCCCCGCTCGTGATCGGCGATAATGTGATCATCGGCACCTCGGGCGCCGAGTACGGAATCCGCGGCTACGTGAAAGCGTTCAATGCGGCGACGGGCGCCCTCGTCTGGACCTTCTACACGATCCCGGCGCCCGAAGACGGCGGCTGGTGGGGCAAGTGGTCCAAGACGACGCCCGAGGGCGACGACTTGAAGCGCGACATCGCCAAGGAAAAGGCCGACTCCGCCAAGAACGCCGACGCGTGGAAGACGGGCGGCGCGTCCATGTGGATGACCCCGGCATACGACGAAGCGACCAAGACGCTGTACGTCGCGATCGGCAACCCGTCGCCCGATCTGGACGGCTCGATTCGCCCGGGCGACAACCTCTGGAGTGAGAGCGTCGTCGCGATCGACGCCACCAACGGCAAGTTCAAGTGGGGCTACCAGGAAGTCCCACACGACGTGTGGGACCTGGACGTGGTCAGCCCGCCCGTGATCGCCATGGTCGGCGGCAAGAAGGCCGTCGTGGAAGCCGGCAAGACCGGCTTCGTGTACGTGCTCGACGCGGCCACTGGCAAGCTGATTCGCCGGTCGGCCGCGTTCGTGCCGCAGCAGAACATGTACACGCAGCCCACGGCCGAGGGGGTGTTCATGCTCCCGGGCGCCAACGGCGGCCAGGAATGGTCCCCGATCGCGGTGCATCCCGACCTGGCCTATGCCTACACCGTTGCCCTGCATCAGCCGATGCACTACAAGGTGCACTACGCCCCGTGGGAGAAGGGCCGGCTATGGCTCGGCAGCGCGTTTGTCCGCGTCCCGGATGCGAAAGGCGGCTACTCGGGCGAGTACGGGCTCGTCAGCGCCGTCGACTTGAACACCGGCAAGATCGCGTGGCAGGCGAAGACCGAGCTGCCGATGATGGGCGGCGCTACCGCCACGGCGGGCGGGCTGGTGTTCACCGGCGAGGGCAACGGCTGGTTCAAGGCGTACGACGCCAAGACCGGCGCTGTCCTCTGGTCGTTCAACTGCGGCGCGGGTGCGAACGCCGCGCCCTCCGTGTTCGAGGTGGACGGCGAGGAGTTCGTCGCCGTCGCGGCGGGCGGGAACTTCCAGATCAGTTATCCGCTAGGTAATTCGGTATTCGTCTTCGGGCTGCCGAAGGCGGCGAAGTAAGACTCGAGCGGAGGGGGGGGGAGCCGGCGCACGGTGACATTCATCGTGCACCGGCTCGATCGTTCAGGGCTGCTGCGCCACAGGCTCTTCGAGAGTGTGGAGCAGCTCGCTGACTTGTTGCCACGTCGCGGCCGGCAGCACGTCATCGTCGGACTCGATCACGTAGGCGAAGTCGTAGCTGCAGTAGGCCGACGTCATACCCTGCCGCTGCGAGCACTCCATGAGCCGGAACACGGCGCTTTGCCGGAGCACCCAGACTGCCGAGTCGCCCACTGCGGGGTGGGGCAGGTCGCCGACCTTGAAGTAGAAGACCGACCATGTCCGATGGCCCCGGCGCAAGGTCGCCTGATACGCCTTCGGGATGTCGGCACAGCCGTGCACGAAGCTGCGCAAGATGCCGCAGGGCTCTTCGTAGCTCCAATCGCGCTCGGTCTTGGCGAGCGTGGCAGGCACCACCAGATCGGCCCCGGCAAGTCGCAAGGCGAGCGGGCGTTCCCCCGCGGGAAGGAGCGGGACGCGCTCGATCGCTGTATTGTGGGAATGAACACACGCTACACCGGCCAGGAGCAGTCCGAAGATCGTGGCGCGCGTCCAGCGGTACAACCGTGGAGTTAGAGACCACTCGGCGAGGTAGCTGAAACCGGTGACGCTGGACTTGTGGTACATGCGAAGGCCATCCTAGTGTGCTGCGCCTACCTCTCGGGCCGGAGCCCCGTGTTACACCGGGCGCTCGGACTGGCGGCCCAATCGGCTGCTGATTTCGTATCTCGCAAGGAGGGTGCCACACGCATCAAGAGCCGCCGGTGAATCCCCCGACCAACTTGAGGCACCCACGTGCCATGCTGTTGCTCGAATGCTACACTGGACGGGCGATACTCTGCCACGGGCTGGGTAAGCGTGGCAGCTGCGCCACGACCGTCAGGGGAGATGGGTGATCCTGGGGAGGGCGTTTACCGCCGGCCTGCTGGCCGTTGCAGCGGGCGGGGCGGCTCCGGTCGCGGGTCTAGGTCAGGGCGGAACGGTGGCTATGGCTCCGGTCGTCGATCCGTCGTGGTTGCAGGTCGATACCACGACCAAGACGGTTACCTTCCAGCTGGTGGCGGGCCTCACCGGTCTCAACGGCGCGCTCAACTTCAACGGATTCCGGGACGGCGGGCTGACGCTGACGGTGCCGGTGGGGTGGAACGTGGCGATCCACTTCCGAAATCACGACGGCATGCTCCCCCATTCCGCCGAGGTCATCGGGGAGAGCCATCCCCTTCCTACTGGGCCAGTTGCGCCCGCGTTCCCACGCGCGTTCACGCTTCGACTCGACCAGGGGCTCGTCTCAGAGCAAGGCGACGACATCCGCTTTATTGCGGATAGGGGGGGGAAGTACCTAATATTTTGCGGAGTTCCGGGCCACGGGGCGGCGGGCATGTGGATTCGCCTGGATGTGTCGGGCTCGTTCCGTACCGCGTCCCTGGTGGTCACTCCTGCGGGGAAACCGTAGCCCCGCGGGAGCGGGGAGTGCCGAGCGGACGCTGGCGTGGCCTGGTGCGGCCGGCCGGGTGGCGGCACGGCACGATCGACTCGCTCTCAAGGAGGTGGACACCGGTCTTTCATTTCAGTCACGACTGCGGTTGAAAACACAACTGTAGGTGAGAAGCTAGACGAGCATTGGTGGGAGAACCTTCCCACTCGGCTGTAGCGGGCGCCGGTGCAGGTGCAGGGGCGCCTCGAGGGCACGAGCGGTAGGCTTTCGCAGGTAAACTCCCAAGGAGGGATTCTCGTATGAAGCGTCTCACGCTGTTGTTGTTGGGCTTGGCGCTGGGCGTCGCCGCGACGGCCAGCGCGCAGGGCTTGACCATGCAGATGTCCAACGGATGGGCGTTCCAGTTCTCGGGGAACGTCAACGTCTTCATGGTATTCAGCAAGGCGAACACCGAGGCCGGTGACGCGTCGAACTCGAGCGTTCGCACCGGGTTGCTACCCGCCTTCGCAACGTTCGAAGCCAGAGGCACAGAAGCCGGTCTCAAGCTCGCAGTCCACTTCGGCTTCGCGCCGCAGATCCAGAACGGCGGTGTGCACGACCAATTCGGTGGCGCCGCTGCTCCCGGTGGCATTCAAGCGGGCGCGCAGATCGACATGCGTCAGGTCTACCTGACGGTTGGCTTCAAGAACGGTTCGCAGATCCTCGCCGGTCGTGAGCTGGGATTGTTCAGCCGGCAGAACATCCTCCAAGACATGACGCTGTACGGCGTCGGCGCGGTCGCCATCGGCGGCGGGCAGGGCAAGGGGACGACGCTCGGTCGGATCGGGTACGGGTACCTGTATCCGAACTTCGTATCCCAGATCACGTACAGCACGAAGCCCGGACAGACGCAACTGTCGATCGGCCTGGTCCAGCCGAGTACATTGGGCAGCGGCGGCTATGACTTCACGACCGTGCCGCGGGTCGAGGGCGAGTTCACGTACAACCGCAAGGCCGGCAAGAATTCCCAGCTGTTTTGGGTCGGCGGCCTGTGGCAGACCACGAAGGACGCGCCGACCGGCGGCGCTTCGATCACCTCGTTCGGCGGCACGGCCGGTATCAAGGCGGGCTTCTCGGACTTGTCCGTTGTGCTAACCGGCTACGTCGGCAAGGGCCTGGGCACGACCCTGATGTTCTCGGGTGACGAAGTGGGAACCACCGATCCCACGAAGGGACACAACTCGGACGGCGGGTACGTTCAGCTCACGTATAAGGTCAGCCCGAAAACGACCCTCGGCGGGAGCTGGGGCTTCAGCCGTCTCAAGCACAGCACCGATGCTGACGGAAACGACAACGTGACGTCCAACCTGTCGTCGTACACCCTCGGGATCTACCACCAGTGGACCAAGTCTCTGAAGTTCGTCTTCGAGGGTACTCAGGAGGAGACGACTGGTGAGACCGAAGGCCTGTTCGCCGGTTTGCCGGCGGGTGCCAAGCAGACCGACATCTCGGCGGGGTTCATGCTGTTCTACTAAACCGAAGGACGACGTCGAGCGGAGGCGTCACGCACTGACGTCACGCGACAACGTCACGTAGAAACGTCGAGAGGCCGGGAGCGATCCCGGCCTCTAACGTTTCTGTGCAACGTCTTCTATTTGTATCGGTAGGTAATCCGGCCCCTGGTAAGGTCGTAAGGCGACAAGTCTACGGCGACCCGATCCCCCTGCAAGATTCGGATGTAGTTCTTACGCATCTTCCCGCTGACATACGCCAGCACTTCGTGTCCGTTCTCGAGCTTCACCCGGAAAGTCGTATTGGGGAGCACCTCGGAGATCGTCCCCATCATTTGTATCGCGTCGCCAGCCACGCTCGGTGTCGCTCTCCTTCTCCCGTGATCGCACGGGGATGGTCACAGACGAACGCTGTGGGGATCCATGGTGTCGTCGCGCGGCGCCGTGGGGCCCCGCTCGATGTACGACGCGTGACGACCGCAGCTCTGACACGTCAACGTGATCCGCTCTGGCGCCAGCGGTGCGGCTCCCCCCGCCCCCGCCCCCGCCCCCGTCCCCGCCCCCGAGCCCCCTTTGCCGCCCCGACGGCGCGGCGCGCGTACGATCGACCGCGTCCCGCAGGAGGGGCACACGAGGGGCACGTGCTCACGGTCCGCCGCAATCAGCGCGAGCGCTTCCGGCGCCCGATATTCCTTGACTCCGCGTCGTCCCACGGCTCTTGGCTCCCCCTCCAAGTTCGAAATGTAGCCTCCCCTGGAAGGGAACAGGCCGCCTTGACACCTCCCCGGGCAGGCGTATCTCTCACTCGGCCCTGATGTTGTCCCCGGAGGTGATCATGGACCCGCGTCTCCACAATTACGAGCCACTCGCCGAGATCGAAGTCGACGCCGTCCGACCGGATGCGCAGGGCTTCATGCTCACCGGCCAAGGGCCAGACCACGCGGAGTATCAGCTCGACCTGCGATTCGAGATGCCGCTCGACCTGCGGACGCGGACCGTGCTCGGCGAGCTGCTGTCGCATTCAGACCTCACCATCTCGCGCCGTGCACCGGGTGGATTGGCCCGCGCTCTGCGCGAACGTCGTAACCGCGCACCACAGCGTTAGTTCCAGCGCAAAATGTGCTGAAAATCCTTGACGGTCCCGAGGGCCCGATGTAGCTTGGCGCGACCTTTCAGCGCCGGAGCAGCGTGCCTCCATGTCTCCCCCGCCCCCCCCAGCTGAGCTCGGCGGGTCGCAGATCTCGTCGCTGCTCGAAGCCCTTCCCGGCATCGCGAGCGTCCTGCGCAGCCCCGTGGCCGACGCCCTCGTCAAGGCGATCCGTGCCGCTGCCGGCGTTGGCGAGTTCACCATGGACGACGCCGACGAGCTGGTGCGCTACGCGGTGCGGCGCGGTCTGATCGGTCCCGAAGAGGGCGACCGCGTCCTGGGGGACATCGAAGGCCCCCTCAAGTCCAAGCCGAAGCCCGCGCGCGCCGCCGCGCGGCCTCGCGCCCTGGCCAAGAAGAAACCGGCGAAGAAGAAGTCGCGGCGGTGAGACGTCCGGTCGCAATCGTCG
>Ga0209375_1000946_pt1 | contig 23106 bp, 21 predicted proteins | sample GraSoiAngelo_131_FD_185888 | JGI IMG/M metagenome (GOLD analysis project Ga0209375, IMG submission 185888) | Grasslands soil microbial communities from the Angelo Coastal Reserve, California, USA - 14_0929_02_30cm (SPAdes) (version 2) | ecosystem: Environmental > Terrestrial > Soil > Grasslands ... | reverse complement strand
TCGGCACTGGTCCAGGGCCGGCTCCAGGAAAGGGACCTCGGCAACTTGTTGGGTGACGTGAAGAGGCTCGCACCATAGCCCGCAAAGCGACGGGTAAGAAGCTCTGGAGCGGGCGCTTCAGCGGGCCGATGCTGCCCGAGCTCGAACGGTTTGCCTCCTCGCTCGAGATGGATTACGAGCTCTATCCGTACGACGTCGCGGGCAGCCTCGCGCATGCGCGAGGTCTTGCGGCGGCACATCTGCTATCGAAGACCCAGGCGACGGCGATCGAGCGCGGACTTCGCCGGGTCAAGCGGGAGCTCGACGAAGGCGCGTTCAAGTTCCGACCGACAGATGAGGACATCCACACGGCGATCGAGCGCAGGCTCACCGAGATCACGCCCGCCGGGGCTTCTTTGCACGCGGGTCGTTCGCGCAACGACCAGGTCGCACTCGATCTGAGGCTCTTCTGCCGTGACGCCGCGGCCGAGGCGACGGTCGGCCTCGCCGCCCTTATCGAGGCCCTCGCGAGCAAAGCCCTAACCCATGCGGGATGGCTCATGCCGGGCTACACGCGCGCAGCCTGTCACGCTGGGGCACCACCTCCTGGCACACGCCGAACCGCTGCTTCGGGACGCCGCTCGATTCCGGCAGGCATACGCATCATCGGGAGAAATGCCGTTGGGCTCGGGCGCGCTGGCCGCGACAACCCTGCCCCTGCGCCGTGACGTGGTCGCCCGCGAGCTCGGCTTCACCAGGCTCACGGAGAACAGCATCGACGCCGTATCAGATCGCGACTTCGCGCTTGACCTCGCGTACGCGTGCGCCATGCTTGGTATCCACCTCAGCCGGCTCGGTGAGGACATCGTTTTGTGGGCGAGCGCGGAGTTCGGGTTTGTGACTCTGGCCGACGAAATCTCGACCGGCTCGAGCCTGATGCCGCAGAAGAAGAACCCGGACATCGCGGAGCTGCTCCGAGGCCGTGCGGCGAGATCGCTCGGTTCGCTCGTCGCCCTCGCCACCACGCTCAAGGGCTTGCCGCTGGCCTACGACCGCGACCTTCAGGAGGACAAGACAGCCCTCTTTGCAACAGTTGACAACACGTTCGACTGCCTGGAGGCGGCGGCCATCCTGGTAGAGCACCTGGAGTTCGACCGCCAGCGCCTGGCTGCGGCGGCAGGCGACCCGAGCATGCTCGCCACCGATGCCGCGGAGGAGCTGGTCCGCGAAGGGACCGCCTTTCGCAAGGCGCACCAGGAGGTCGCAGGGCAGGTGCGCGAGGGCACCTTCACGACATCATTCAATGCCAAGTCTTCGGTCGCAGGCCGTGACCTCGTCGGCGGTCCCAATCAGCTCCGTGTGGCGGCCCGGGCCCGAGTGGTGCGGCGCGAGGCCAACGCGTTGCGGCGCTGGGGCCAGACGCGTCCGACCCCCCTTCACGAACGGTAGAGTTCGGGCGGCTCATGCTGCTCGCGATCGACGTCGGCAATACAAACGTGACGGTGGCGCTATTCGACGGCGATCGACTGGCCGCCGACTGGCGTGTGACGTCCCACCGCGAGCGAACCGCCGACGAGGTGGCGCTCGAGCTAAAGCAGCTTTTCGAGCTGCGCGGATTCGATCTTGGGGTCGTGAGCGGCGTGGTCATCTCGAGCGTGGTGCCGACTCTGAATCCAGCGCTGGTCGAGGCGTCCCGGCGCTACCTGAAATGCGAGCCGGTGATGGTCGGACCGGGCGTCAAGACAAGCGTCCGCATCCGTTACGACAATCCCAAAGACGTAGGCGCCGACCGGATCGCCAACGCGCTGGCTGCGTATTCGAAGTATGGGGGTCCGATCGTCGTGATCGACTTCGGCACCGCGGTGACGTACGACGCGATCAACGCTGAAGGCGACTACCTCGGCGGGGCAATTGCCCCCGGCGTGGAGATCTCGCTCGACGCCTTGGTGTCCCAGACGGCAATGCTGCGCCGGGTCGAGCCTGTGGCCCCCGACTCGGTGATCGGGCGCAACACGGTGGCCTCGATCCAGTCCGGCCTTGTCTGGGGCTTTGTCGCCCAGGTCGAGGGCATGGTGAAACGGATGGTCGACGAGCTCGGCGGAAAGGCGCGGGTGATCGCCACAGGCGGCCAGGCCTCGCTGGTGGCGGGACTCACCAACGTCATCGAAACCACCGACCCGCTCCTGACCCTCGAGGGTTTACGCCTTATCTACGCGCAAAATTCGGACGGGGGTGCTAGAACGTAGCCCGCTCATGAAAACGGCCCCGCGATTTCATCTCTACGTGCTCGACGGAGGCCGGATTGCGGGCCTGGAAGGCGCGGGTCTGGAACCTGAGATGCTCGGTGATCCCTCCAAGGTCCAGCAGCCGGCTCTGGTCGTGCTCGGGCCCGGGCAGAAGCCGCCCGAACAGCTCGCCGAGATCGCCATCGAGGTTCCTCCCGACGCCCCGCCCTCGGCCGTGCGCGAACTGGTCCGCGTCGGCATGGAGAACATCGCGCTCAAGCGGCAGGTCACGCAGCTCGAGGACGAGGCACACCGGCGGCATCGTCAGTTTCGCGAGCTCAACCGAATCGGCATCGCGCTGTCAGCGGAGAAGGACATCGACCGTCTGCAGTCCTTCATCCTCACCACGATGCGCCAGCTGACAAACGCGGATGGCGCGAGCCTATGGCTGAAGATGGAGGAAGAGGGCACGCCGAAGCTGTTCCTGGCCTCGAGCCAGAACGACTCGATCGACAAGGATACCTACTCGGCGTTCACCGTGCCGGTCGACGAAAGGAGCGTGGTCGGCTACACGGTGTCCACCGGCAAGAGCCAGATCTATGAGGACGCATACAAGCCCCCGCCCGGCAAACCTGTCGGCGGCAAGAGCTTTGACGCGCAGTTCGGCTACCGAACGAAGTCGATGCTCACCGTGCCGATGCGCGACTACAACAACGACGTGGTCGGCGCCGTGCAGCTGATCAACGCCAAGCGCCAATTCGAAACGAGGCTCACGCTTGACAACGTCGACGCTGAGGTGGCCAGCTTCCAGCCCGACGATGTGGAGATGATCGAGTCGATCGCGAGCCAGGCAGCCGTGGCCATCGACAACAAGTCGCTCCTCGATTCAATTCAGGCGCTGTTCGACGGATTCGTTCAGGCCAGCGTCACCGCGATCGAGCAACGAGACCCGACCACGGCCGGCCACTCGGGCCGCGTCGAGGGCCTCACCGCGCGACTGGCCCACGCGGTCACCGAGATCGACACGGGCAAGTACCGCGAGGTCCGGCTCACCGAAGACCAGTTCAAGGAGCTGCGCTACGCGTGTCTCCTGCACGACTTCGGCAAGGTCGGTGTGCGCGAGCACATCCTCATCAAGGCGAAAAAGCTGGTGCCAGGCCAGCTTGAGGTGATCCAGGCCCGATTCGAGTTCATCGAGCGGTCGGTGCAGGTCAAGTACGCATCGGAGAAGCTCGAGGCGCTGCGTGCCGGAAGGAATGGCTCGGCGCTGGACCAGATCGACGAGCGGTTGCAAGAAGAGCTCGTGCAGCTGAGAAAGTGGGTGCAGAGTGTGGTGGCTGCGAATGAGCCGACGGTGATGCCGGAGGACAAGGCCTCGATGATCGAGTTTCTCGCGCAGCAGACGTACTACGACATCTCAGGCAACCCGCATCCGATGCTGGAGCCGCAGGAGTTCCGATTCCTCAGCATCCGCAAGGGGACGCTCGATCCCCAGGAACGGCTCGAGATGGAGGCGCACGTCACTCACAGCTTCCACTTCCTGACCAAGATCCCGTGGACACCGGTGATGAAAGGCATCCCCGAGATCGCTTACGGTCATCACGAAAAGCTCGACGGATCTGGCTACCCGCGTGGCTTGACCGGCGAGCAGATTCCGCTGCAGGCCAGGATGATGACGATCGCCGACATCTTTGACGCGTTGACTGCGCAGGACCGTCCGTACAAGAGAGCGGTGCCGGCGACTACGGCCCTCGACATCCTTCACGACGAAGCGCGGCAGGGCAAGCTCGACCGCGACCTGCTCGACGTGTTCGTGACCCAGAAGATTTACGTCCCCGCCCGATGAGGGTCAAGTTTTGGGGCACGCGGGGAACGCGACCCACCCCGGGACGTCGAACCCTTCGCTACGGCGGCAACACGACGTGCATCGAGGTCCGCGACAAGGAGAGCAATCTCCTGATCATCGATTCCGGCTCAGGAATCGCCGAGCTCGGCAATGCGTTCAGCCCGACCGAGCCATTGCAGGCTCACCTCCTGATCACACACACGCACCTCGATCACATCCAGGGTTTTCCGTTCTTCCTGCCCGCATTCGTGCCAGGCACGCACCTCACGATCGTCGGACCTGCCGGTTCCGCAAAGTCGCTGCAGGCGGCGTTCGCTGACCAGACCGATCCCGCCTACTTTCCGGTGCGCTTGAGCCACATGCCCGCCGAGATGGAATTCATCGAGCGCAACCCCGGCGAGATGTTCGAGGTAGGTGCTCTGAGGATCACCCCGCACCTTCTGATGCACCCGATTCCGACGTTTGGTTATCGCATCGACGAGGGGGACTCCCGCTTCACGTTTGCCACCGACAACGAGATCGCGCTGTTCGCCAACGGCAGCAACGGCTCCTTGAAAGACCTCGCCAACTGGTGTCGTGATTCGGACCTGCTGGTCCACGACGCGCAATACAGCTCCGAGGAGTACAAGACCCACGCGGGGTTCGGACATTCGACGTATGAAGAAGCCTTGTCGCTGGCCGAACAGGCCGGCGTCAAAGAGCTCGCGTTCTTCCATCACGACCCGGTGCATTCCGACACCGACGTCGACGCCCTGATCGAACAAGCACTCGGCAACCATCGGGCGGCCGGCGGCGCGGATGTGAACTCTTTCCCGGCGGCTGAGGAACAAGAGCTCAGCCTCTAGTTAACCTTTTCCGATCGTGACGGAAGAGACCGAGCTCGATCTGCCGGCTGTCATGCGTGATCGTCGCGAAAAGCTCGAGCGCTTGCGTGCATCGGGGGTCGATCCCTACTCGCGTGGATTCATGCCCACGAACACCACCGAAGGCGCCAAGGCCCTCCTTGGCGACGCCGAGCGCAGCCGGCCGGTTGCGCTCGCGGGCCGGCTGATGGTGAAAAGGCTGCAGGGTGGGCTGGTGTTCGCCGACCTGCAAGACGGTCACGGACGGATCCAGCTGATGGCGAACCGCAACGTCCTCGGCGAGGAGGAGTTCTCGCGCTTCGCAGACCTGGACGCCGGCGACATCATCGGTGCGTCCGGCCCGATCTTTCGCACCAAGCGTGGTGAGATCACGCTCGAGGTCCATTCGATTCAGCTCCTGACGAAATCGCTCCGGCCGTTGCCCGAGAAGTGGCACGGCCTCAAGGACGTGGAGATCCGCTACCGGCAGCGTTACGTCGACCTGATCGCAAACCCGCAGGTCCGCGCCGTCTTTCGCGCGCGGACAAAAATCATCACCGCGATCCGCGGTCTGCTCGACGAACGCGGCTTCGTCGACGTCGAGACCCCCGTCCTGCAGGAGATCCCCGGTGGCGGCCACGCGCGTCCCTTCCAGACGCATCACAACTCGCTCGACCGCGATCTCTATCTGCGCATCGCGCTCGAGCTGCACCTGAAGCGTCTGCTGGTCGGCGGCTTCGAGCGGGTCTACGAGATCGGGCGGGTCTTTCGGAACGAGGGACTCTCCCCGCGCCACAACCCGGAGTTCACGCTGCTCGAGTCGTACCAGGCGTATGCCGACTATGAGGACGTCATGCAACTGGTCGAAGACCTGATGGTGATCTCGGCGATGGCCGCCGACCGGCCCCTCGAAACTTCGTACCAGGGTGAATCGGTCAACCTGACACCGCCCTACCGTCGCGAGCGGATGGCGGACCTGGTGCTCGAGCACACAGGCCGCCATGCGGTGGGCGAAGAGCTCAACGACCTTTTCGAGGAGCACGTCGAGCCGCGGCTGCGCCAGCCGACGTTTGTGCTCGACTATCCGGTGGAGATCTCGCCACTGGCCCGGCCTCGCGAGGACGACCCGAGGTTCGTCGAGCGCTTCGAGCTGATCATCCTCGGCCGCGAATACGCCAATGCCTTCACCGAGCTGACCGATCCGATCGACCAGCGCGCACGTTTCGAGGCACAGGCCGCGATGCGCGCGGCGGGCAACGTCGAGGCACATCCGATGGACGAAGACTTTCTGCGCGCGGTGGAGTACGGGCTGCCTCCGTGCGGTGGGCTGGGGATCGGCGTCGACCGCCTGGTCATGCTCCTGACAGACCAGCCGTCGATCCGCGACGTGATCCTTTTCCCAGTCATGAAGTCCGAGGCGTAGCGGTGCTGTCTCTCGAATTCCTCCGCAAAAACCCCGACGCCGTCAAGCGCGCGGCGCAGCTGAAGGGCGAGCCGGCACCCGTCGACGACATCCTGCGACTCGACGAGGCGTGGCGTGGGCACCTGCACAAGGCCGAAACGGTCAAGGCGGAGCAGAACGAGCTTTCGAAAGTGTTTGCGAGGACGCGCGACGAAGCATTGAAGGACCGGCTGCGCCAGATGGCGGATACCGCGAAGAGTGAGCTCTCGGTCGCGGACGCGGTGAAACGTGAGCTCGATGACCTTCTGATGCGGGTGCCGAACGTCTTCCACGAGTCGGTGCCGATCGGGGAGACCGAGGCGGACAACGTTGTGACGAGGGACTGGGGGAGCAAGCCCGAGCTCGGCTTCGCGCCTCGCACCCACTATGACCTCGGCGAGGCGCTGGGGATCATGGACTTCGAGCACGCGGCGCGCATCGCCGGCTCGCGATTCGCCTTTCTGATCGGGGATGGTGCCCGGCTCGAGCGCGCGCTAGTGCAGTTCATGCTCGACGTGCACACCCGCGAACACGGTTATGTCGAGCTCTGGACGCCGATGCTTGTGAACAGCGCATCGATGACCGGGACCGCGAACCTGCCCAAGTTCGCAGACCAGCTGTTCAAGATCGAGGACCGCGACCTCTGGCTCATCCCCACGGCCGAGGTCCCGGTGACGAACTTTCACCGCGAGGAGATCCTCGACGGCGAGCGCCTGCCGCTCAAGTACGTCTCCTACGCGCCGTCGTGGCGGACCGAGGCGGGCGCCGCGGGAAAGGACACGCGAGGCTTCATCCGCATGCATCAGTTCTCCAAGGTCGAGCTGGTCAAGGTCACCAGCGCTGAGACCTCGCTGGAGGAGTTCGAGAAGCTGACGCGCGACGCAGAGGACATCTTGCAGCGCCTTGGCCTGCATTACCAGGTGATGGCCATGTGCAGCGGCGACATGGGCTTCGCGCAGTACAAGAAGTACGACCTGAACGCCTGGGCGCCCGGCCTGGACCGTTATCTCGAGGTGTCGTCGTGCTCGACCTTCAACGACTTCCAGGCGATGCGCGCCAACATCCGCTACCGCGCGGGCCGTGGGACGCCGCCGAGGTTTGCGCACACGATCAACGGCTCCGGACTGGCGTTGCCAAGGACCATCGACGCCATCATGGAGACGTATCAGCGGGCGGATGGGATGATCACCGTGCCGGACGTCTTGAAGCCCTACATGGGCGGGGTGGAGCTGATCGGAGCGCGATAATCGCTCGTGCCCTCGTGGAGGGGTGGCCGAGTCCGGTTGATGGCGACAGTCTTGAAAACTGTTATAGGTGCAAGCCTATCCAGGGTTCAAATCCCTGCCCCTCCGCCAATGTCGTAACCATTTGGCGCGCCGAAGCGCTTCAAGTGCTTGGTGGCCGACGTCACGCCTACTCACGTGGGTCAACTCTCTCCCGACGGCCGGTGGCGTTGGGACGGCGCGGCATGGCGCCCAGTCGCGACGGATCTCCCGGCCTGGGCGAGCACCAAGCTCAGATCCACCGCGACCTGGGCGGCCCTCGCATTCGTCGTCGCGACGGGGCTTCTGGCCGACCAGGCTCTCCGCACCGGGAAGTTCAGCCTCGCCGCCTCGGTCACTTTTCTGATCGGGGCCTTCGCGCTGGTCTGGGTCGGGCGCCCGATACGCGTGGAGTCGAGAATCCTGGTCGCCATCGGGGCCGTGTTTGCCGCGTGGTTCAGCTTGCGCGCCAGCCCGTGGCTGCTCTGGCCGGATCTCATCGCCGCCCTCGTGATGCTCGGTGCGGCCGCCTCGCTCGGCGTCCGAGGTTCGGTCTACGACCTGGGCGCGATCGACGCGTTGGCGCGCTCAGTCCACGGCATGATTCAACTCTTCGCCGGCATTGCCTTCGTCGCCAGGCCCATCCTCCGGTCGCGCAATCGCGTCTCTTCGGCGATTCCGTTCGCGCGCGGCGTGCTGATCGCCCTGCCGATCGCCGCCCTTCTGGCAGGGCTCCTGGCCGCGGCGGACCCTGTGTTTGCCTCCTTCTTCAACCTCAACATCGACCTCGGGCAGCTGCTGCTCGACGTGTTCTTCGTCGCCGTTGGATCGTTCGTCGCGGCGGGCCTGCTGCGTCTGGCGCTGGCGGAGCCGCCGGACCGAGTGGACGGACCCGCCTGGCGACTGGGGGCAACGGAAGCGCTGGTCGTCCTCGCGATCCTCGACGCGGTCTTCCTGGCTTTTGCGCTGGCGCAGGTCATGGCGGCGAGCGGCGCGGCGGCAGAGACGTTGAGATCGGCGGGCCTCACGTACTCCGACTACGCCCGGTCAGGTTTTTTCCAGCTGTTGTGGGTCAGCGGCATCACGCTCGCGCTCCTGATCATCTTCAGCCGGATCAGCGCCTTCAAAGAGCCCAAGACCCGTCTCGCGTTTCTCGTCCTGGCCGAATGCGCGATCGCGTTGACCCTGATGATCGTCGTCGTCGCCTTTCGCCGCCTGAACCTCTATGAGGAGGCATACGGGTTCACCATGCTGCGCCTGTACAGCCACGTCTTCGCGGTCTGGATCGGGCTCGTGTTCCTGTTGCTGGCCGCGGACTTCATCGGCCTCTGGCGACACCGCCGATGGTTCATCGGGGCCGCGGCGACCACCGCGGCGGCGGTCCTTCTTGCGTTGAATGTCGCGAGTCCCGAGGCAATCGTGGTCGCCCTCAACACGAACCACGCGCAGATCACGCACAAGATCGACGGCGCCTACCTCGCGGAGCTTTCGAGTGACGCCGCGCCAGCGCTGCTCGCCTCACGCGAGGAGCTGGACTCCGGTCTGCGTAAGCAGGTCACGGATGCCGCATGCGCCGGCCCGCGAAGTTATTCGCCGCCAGTCGCGGCATTCAACTGGGCGGACGCCCAGGCCACAGCCGCCCGCCAGGCCGGGTGCTAGGCCATGGAAACGGCGCCTCGCCCAGACGACATCTCAGCCCATTAAGTTCGCACTACGATGATGCCGCGTGGTTCGACCGTGGCTATCTCATGTTTGCCGGTAGAGAATCGATGTCACGGACCCCTGGCCACGACGACGAGCGCGTCTTGGAGAACTTCGTGGACCTCGCGGGACGGTTGATCAGCATCCCGGTCCAGCACAAAAAGCGCCTCGCCGTGTTGAAGTGGCTCGTCGAAGACTTTCAGCCGGGCCGGCTCTACCCGGAGTCAGAGGTGAATCGCGTCATCTCGCGCCGGCATCCGGATTTCGCTGCGCTCCGGCGCTACCTTGTCGATGAGGAGCTCATGCAGCGCCGGCGTGGCGTGTACTGGCGGACAGGCACCCTGCCCAACGTGGGGTTCGACCCGCCATCGTTCCCGGATTTGGGACCGGAGAACTGATTGAGCCGGATCTAAGGCGGCCTGTTACCTGGGGCTATCCGGTGGCGTTTCCGCAGGCACAAGGAGGTCACGCCACATGCCCCAATCCTTCCGCCTTCTCGTCATCCCCATCGCCGTCGTGGTCGCTTGCTCGGTGGCCGTCGCGGCCGTGATCGTGGCCAGTCGTGCCCCTGTCCTCGTCAACGTGCGGTCCGCCACAACCGCTTCAGGGATCGACTCCGCGATCCTTGCAAGCGGCGACGCGACCGTGTCCAAGAAACCCGACCTTGCCTTGCTGAACGCCGGGATCGAATCGCGGGCGAGCACGGCCGCCGCCGCTCAGAGCGACCTGGCGACCAGGGCGGCCAAGCTGATCGCGAGGATCAAGTCGCTCGGCGTCAACGACAAGGACCTCAGCACCTCGGGCTACTGGATCGGCCCCGAATACGGATCGACCGGTCAGACCATCACCGGCTATCGTGCTGGCGAGCAGCTACAGGTCAAGTGGCACAACGTCGACACGGTCGGTAGGACCTTGGACGCCATCGTCCAGGAAGGCGGGGCGACGAACATCTCGATCGGCTTCGGGCTCGCAAACCCCAAAGCGGCGCAGGCGGAGGCACGCGCGCTTGCGATCGCCGATGCGAAAGCCAAGGCCCAGGCGATGGCCTCCGCGGCGGGGGTGCATGTCGGCCAGGTGATTCGCGTCAGCGATGTCTCGATCAACACCAGGACCCCTTATCCGTACACCTACGGGGCGGCCCTGGCCGCGCCGGACAAGGCGGTGACGCAGGTCCCGGTCGGCGACCTGGACGTGCAGGTCAGCGTGGAGGTCGATTACTCGATCGCGTAGATCGCGTCCCCGCCAAGTCGATCCAAGCCTGAGCCCTCGCGGCTCGGTTTGGTGGCCGGTGACTTATCGTGCGCGGGACGATGATGCTCAAGCCTTACCCGGACAGCCGATGGCCTGCATTTCTGCGGGTTCTCGCCGACACGGTCGTCTTCTTCTGGACGGTGGTCTGGGCCTACCTGGGATGGCTGATCTACCAGACCGTGATGGGATTGCAAGCCATCGCCGACGGCATGACCAATACAGGCGCCACCTTCAACAAGTGGATTGCCGCGTTCAGGCAGGTGATCCCTAACGACGTTCCTCTCTTGACCAAATTTCTCCAGGACATGGCAAATGCTCTGCAGCACTACTCCGGCGACCAACTGGTCTCAGCCGGTCACAACATCCACGACGCGATCATCCGCGTCGCCATCACCCTGGCGCTGCTCGTCGCGCTGCCGCCCATCCTTCTCGTGTTGCTTCCCTACGGCGGGTGGCGATGGCGCGACATGCGAGAGACAGGCGCCGCGCTCGCGTTCGTACGAGTGGCGTCGATCACAGGGCGGGCCGACGCCGCCCGGGCCGTGCTTGCGTATCGGGCCGTGTCCACCTTGAGCTTTCGCCAGCTGATGAGCGCAAGTGCGGATCCGGTGGGCGACCTGGTCGAGCATCGCTATGAACGGCTGGCGAACGCGATGCTGAAACGCGCGGGGCTCGACCCCACGCGGCTCGCGCCGCCTGACCTGCCTGAGCTGCCGCCGCATCGCGGCCCGTAGCGCTGTCTATCGTTGTGAGCCATGTGTCGAAGCATCAAGACCCTCCGTCATGCCGACGTTGTCGCCACCGATGACGAGATCCGCGAGGCTGCGCGACAGTTCGTCCGTAAGGTGGAGCGGGTTCACCAAGCCCTCGAGCCGCCACGCGGCGGCGTTCGAGGTGGCGATCGACGAGATCAGCGTCGCTTCGCACCGCTTGCTGGAGTCGATCGCGGGCAACCTCGCCGGAGCCGGCCACCGTTCTTAACGGGCAGGGTTGACGCCGGCCTTACGCTGAATTGAGGTTGGCCGGTCGGGGGAGGGGCCGGAAGCAGAAGGGAGGGCCCGCCGGAGGTGCGGCTTCTTTTAGAGCTGGCAGCCCCGGCAGAAGTTCAGCGGCTCCCGGTTGGAGCCGAGCTGGCTGATCCGATGGCCGCACCTGGGGCACGTCTTGCCGCCCTTCATATGCACCGACATGAAGGTCCGATCCTGTTTCGATTCGTCGTAGTTGGGGTTGGCGAGGATGGCTTCGACCGCGCGTGACAGGACCAGAGGTATGGCTCGGAAAAGCGCCTCTTCTTCCTCCGGCTTGAGCGAGGTGCGGCGCCGCAACGGCAAGAGCCGCGCCTCGAACAGGATCTCGTCCGAGTACGCGTTGCCGATGCCGGCCAGGAACTCCTGGTTGCGCAACAGGTCCTTCAGCTCATCGCGAAAGCGCCGCAGCCGCTTGCGAAATACGTCCAGGCCCATCTGGCCAACTGAGTCCGCCTCCGGACCCTGGCCGTCCCACGCCGGCACATCACGCGAGCACTCGCTCACCCAGTAGATCCGGCCCATGTCGCGGAAGTCCAGGTAGCGCAGCTCCTGCTTGCCCTCGACTCGCAGCGTGAAGACCTCGGTCGCCGGGACGGGAGCGTCGCCGCCGACGATCTGAAATCGGCCACCCAGCATGGGGTTGATGACGAGCCACCTCGGCTGGCCTCCGCCGCCCAGCTCGGTTGCGAAGACCATGTGCTTTCCGCGGCGCGTGAGCGAGGTGACCCGTCGAGCCGGCAGCTCGAGGGCGAAGTTGTCGACTGGGTAGCGGAGCAGGTGCGCCTTCTTGGGATTGACCGTCGCAGCTGTGATCAGCCTGCCCTCGACCCGCGGCCCGATTCGCATCCGCAGAGCCTCCAATTCGGGCAATTCAGGCATGCCGAAAAGATACGGACAATCTGTTTGGCCCCCTAAACCGATTGGGATAACTCCAGCGTGAGACTTGACAGATTCACAGAGAAGGCCCAGGAAGCTCTGCAGGAAGCTGCGGAGCTCGCGCGGGCGACCGGCAATCAGGCCGTCGAACCCGAGCACCTCCTGCTGTCGCTCGTCCGCGAGGATGAGGGCGTCGCCCGGGCTCTCCTTGAGCACGCAGGCGCATCCTTCCAGGCGCTGCAGCCGGCGCTGATCTCAGCGATCGAGCGCTTTCCGAAGGTCAGCGGCGCCGGACAGCCCTACCTCAGCGAGGGCCTGAACAAGACCCTGGAGCAGGCCGAGCGCGAGGCCGAGCGGCTCAAGGACGAGTACATCTCGACCGAGCATCTGTTGCTGTCCCTCAGCGACCTGAAGATCCTGAAGGACGCCGGCGCTACCCATGAAGCCCTGTTCCGGGCGCTCCGCCCCCTGCGCGGCACGCAGCGCGTGACCGACCAGAACCCCGAGTCCAAGTACCAGGCGCTCGAGAAGTACGGTCGCGACATGACCAAGCTCGCCAAGTACGGCAAGCTCGATCCCGTCATCGGCCGCGACGAGGAGATCCGTCGCGTGATCCAGGTCCTGTCCCGCCGGACCAAGAACAACCCGGTCCTGATCGGTGAACCGGGCGTCGGAAAGACGGCGATCGCCGAAGGTCTCGCCCAGCGAATCGCCCAGGGCGATGTGCCCGAAGGTCTCAAGGGCAAGCGCGTGATCGCGCTCGACCTGGGCGCGGTGGTCGCCGGCACCAAGTTCCGCGGCGAGTTCGAAGACCGCCTCAAGGCGGTGTTGAAGGAGATCGAGGGCTCAGACGGCCAGGTGATCCTGTTCATCGACGAGCTCCACACGCTGGTCGGCGCGGGCGCGGCCGAGGGCGCAATCGATGCCGCGAACCTCTTGAAGCCCGCCCTGGCGCGCGGTGAGCTGCGCGCGATCGGCGCGACCACCCTGGACGAATATCGCAAGCACATTGAGAAGGACGCGGCACTCGAACGGCGCTTCCAGCCCGTGCTGGTCGACCAGCCGTCGGTGGAAGACACGATCAGCATCTTGCGCGGACTGCGCGAGCGCTACGAGGTCCATCACGGCGTGCGGATCAAGGACGCCGCCATCGTGGCCGCCGCCGCGCTGTCGAACCGCTACATCACCGACCGCTTCCTTCCCGACAAGGCGATCGACCTGATCGACGAGGCGGCCGCTCGAAATCGAGCGCCAGGCTCTCAAGAAGGAATCGGACCGCGCGTCCAAAGAGCGCCTCGCGGCGCTCGAGAAGCAGCTTGCCGAGGCGTCGGAGAAGCGCACCGCGCTGCGCTCCCGGTGGAACCAGGAAAAGGAGGCGATCGCAAAGATCCGCGCTCTGAAGGCCAACCTCGAGGAGGTGCGCGGGGACGCCGAGCGCGCCGAGCGGGCAGCCGACTTCGCCAAGGCCGCCGAGCTCCGCTACGGCAAGGCCGTCGAGATCGAAAAGCAGCTGGGTGAGGCCAACGCGCGACTCGCGCAGCTGCAGGGTGGACATCCGCTGCTCAATGAGGAGGTCACCGAGGAGGACATCGCCCGCATCGTCGCCAAGTGGACGGGGATCCCGGTCTCCAAGCTGATGGAGGGCGAGGTCGCCAAGCTCATCAAGATGGAAGATCGCCTGCACGATCGGGTGATCGGCCAGGACGAAGCAGTAAGCGCGGTGGCGAACGCAGTACGCCGCTCGCGATCGGGCCTCGCCGATCCGAACCGACCAGTTGGCTCGTTCATCTTTCTCGGCCCGACGGGTGTCGGAAAGACAGAGCTGGCACGTGCGCTCGCGCAGTTCCTGTTCGACGACGAGCAGGCGCTGATCCGTCTCGACATGTCCGAATACCAGGAGAAGCACACTGTCGCACGGATGCTCGGCGCGCCCCCCGGCTACGTGGGTTACGACGAGGGCGGCCAGCTCACTGAGGCCGTCCGGCGCCGGCCGTACTCAGTCGTGCTGTTCGACGAGATCGAAAAGGCGCACCCTGACGTCTTCAACGTCCTGCTGCAGATCCTCGACGACGGGCGGTTGACCGATGGTCAGGGCCGGACGGTCGACTTCCGCAACACCGTGCTGATCATGACCTCCAACCTCGGCGGTCAGCTGATCCAGGGTCGTTCGTTCGATGAGGTTCGCGAGGCGGTGATGGCTGTCCTGCGCGACCAATTCCGCCCCGAGTTCCTGAACCGCGTCGACGACATCATCGTGTTCAAATCGCTGACCCAGGAACAGCTGGGCGCGATCGTCGATATCCAGCTGGCCCGGCTGCGGAAGCGTCTCGAGGATCGCAAGATCTCGCTGACCGTCACCGACGCGGCCCGCAAGCTGCTGATCGAACGTGGGTGGGACCCTGTCTATGGCGCGCGCCCTTTGAAGCGTGCGATCCAGCGCCTGGTCCAGGACCCCCTTGCGATGCTGCTGATGGAAGGGACTTTCACCGACGGAGACGCGGTCGAGGTGGACATCAAGGGCGACCAGCTCACCTTTGCCAAAACGAAGTCGCGCGCCGCTGCTCCAGTCGCCTAACCCGAGCAAACAGTTCCGGCGGCGGGAAGGGTCAGGCTGATCAGGTAGGCGTCTTCAGCGGCATGCGCGCAGGCACTCGAGTCGTACGACGTGTGGCCGTTGCCTTGTCGCGTCAGCAGCACTGAACCCGCGATCTGCCGGTTGACGGACTGCGCTTCGGCGTAAGGGGTCGCCGGGTCGTTGGTGCCGCCGACCAGGAGGATCGGGGGCGCTCCGCTGACCGTCAAGGGTCCCTGCCGGTTTTTCGGCTTCACGGGCCACAGAGCGCACTGCAGGTTGGAGTACTGGAACCACGGCCCGAACAGCGGCGAGGCTTTGGCAAACGCCGGACCGAGCTCGTCATACGCGGTGATGTCGGTGGGCACCGGGAAGTCGAGGCAGTTCGTGGAGTGAAAAGCTCCGTTGAAGAGATTCGAATAGGTGCCGTCCGCGTTGCGATGGTTGTATGCGTCAGCGAGCAGTAGAAGGATGCGGCCGTCGCCGCTGTCCGCTGCCGTTAGTGCCTGGTCGAGGTAGCGCCACAGGCTCTGGTCGTAGAGCGTGACGAGCAGCCCCGTCATGGCGAGCGTGCGCGTGAGCTGCCGGCCACCGAACCGGAGCGGCGTTGAATCGAGTCGCGCCATCAGAGCCGTGAGCTTCGTCCCCGGGTCGCCGGACCGTGCGTAGCCGCACGTGCTGCGCGAGCGGCAGTCGGCCAGGAAAGCCTTCAGGTTTTCCTCGAAGCCGATGACCACGCCGAGGAGGCTTTCGTTGGCGGGGACTGTCGGATCGACGACGCCGTCCAACGACAGCGCGCGCACGTGGGTGGGGAAGAGGTGCGCGTACCACTGGCCGATGTACGTCCCATAAGAGAATCCAAGGTAGGTGAGCTGCGGATCGCCAACCGCAAGCCGGATTTGATCCATGTCTCTAGCGGTGCTTGCCGAATCCATGAACGGAAGCAGGTCGCCGCTGCGTCGTTGGCACCCCGCGGCAAAGTCTTTGTCCGCCTGGATCGCGGTTTGTTTCTCACCTGGGTCGTCCAGCACCGAATCGATCGCCAGGTAGGCGTCTTCCTGCGGGCCGTCGACGCAGGTCACTGGCGTGCTTGCGGCGACGCCCCGCGGGTCCCAGGTCACCAGGTCGAATCGACGATTCAGGTTGCTCAGCGAGGAGAGGTCGCTGCGCAAGAACTCGATGCCGGACTCGCCAGGGCCGCCCGGGTTCATCAGGAGAGAGCCGATGCGATTGGCCTGATCTTTCGCCTTGATTCGGATCAATGCGAGCGAGATCTTTCGCGCGTCCGGATGGTCGTAGTCGAGCGGCACCTGCAAGGTGCCACATTGGAAGCGACCACCGCAGTCGGTCCATGCGACGTTCCCAGGCAGTGGCGGGTTGCTGGGGCTGTGCGATGGCGCCGGCGAGTTTCGCGTGCACGCAACGGCGAGGATCGTGACGAGCACCAGGAACTTTGCGACGCGACCCGTCACGCCTGGAATGTAATCACACCCAGTTCCCAGCTAGCTCTCAGCAGCGGATTCCGTCAACGTAGCCCCGGTGCGAAGCGCTGCTTGTTGCATTGCGATTCTCATCGCGGTCAGCTGTGCCGGCCAGCAGAACAAATCTCAGGGGCGGTCGCCGTCTCCATCCCTGTTCTGGAGTCCCACCAATTCGCCTTCGCCGACCCCGTCGCCGCCTTTGGCGTCACCCATTTCCGCGACGGTCAACAGCGGTTCATTCAAGCTCACACGGGTCGCGGCGGGCTTGAGGAGTCCGGTTTACGTAACGAGTGCCGGCGATGGCTCTGGTCGTATGTTCATCGTTGAGCAGGCGGGGCGCATCCTCGTCATGAAGGATGGGCGTGTGCTGCCCACGCCTTTCCTCGACATACGCTCGTTGGTCGTGGCAGGCGGAGAACGTGGACTCCTGAGCGTCGCTTTTCATCCTGATTTCGCGACCAATGGAGTTTTCGTCGTCGACTACACCCGCTCGACTGGCCATGTGGGCGACACGGTGATCGCGCGCTACAAGGCCGTGCCTGGCTTCGACGTGGCGGACCGCTCCTCGGGCCAGGCGTTGCTTACCATCACGCAGCCGCAGTCCAACCACAACGGCGGTCTGGTTTCGTTCGGACCCGACGGATACCCGTACATCGGAATGGGCGACGGAGGGAACGCAGGCGATATCGGCACGGGCCACGCGCCCCAGGGCAACGGGCAGAGCCTTACGACACTGCTCGGAAAGATCCTGCGGATCGAGGTCCAGGCGACCGGTCCATACACGGTGCCGGCCGGCAATCCCAACCTGGGAAGCGGGACTCGTCACGAGATCTGGGCATACGGAGTGCGTAATCCCTGGCGATTCAGCTTTGATCGTGCCACGCGTGACCTCTACATAGGCGACGTCGGCCAGAACGCATGGGAGGAGGTCGACTTCCGCGCGTCGTCGAGCAAGGGTGGCGAGAACTACGGCTGGCCGGTATTCGAGGGGTCGCATGTGTACCGATCGGGGGTGCGGCTGACGGGCGACGTCAAGCCGGTGGCGGAGTACTCGCACGCCGGCGGGAGCTGCTCCGTCACCGGAGGCTATGTATACCGCGGTTCGAAGATTCCGTCGATGTTCGGTTTCTATGTGTTCGCGGACTACTGCAGCGGAGTCTTGCGGACGCTCGTCCTGTTTCGCGGACACTGGACGATGGCGACGCTGATGGACACCGCGTTCCTGGTCTCGTCGTTCGGCGAGGACGAATCAGGCGAGCTGTACCTGGTCAACCTCGGTGGTGCTGTTTACAGGTTCGACCCCGCGTAGGGGCTCTACGCAGCGCTAGGCCGCCGCGCGGCGATTGGAGACTTTGCGCCGATATTCCAGCCGGCGCAGGCCTTTTCTGCGCTCTCGAGAGCGAGGCGGAGGGCCGGGTCCTGCGGCGAATCGGTGGTGAAATGTGGGAATTCGGCGCTCAGACGTGCGTCGCTCCGCCCCCGAGCGCCTGGTGGCACTCCTCTTTTCGTCCATTTCGCATCCCCCCTTGCCAGCGCACGCGGCCAATGAGGCTGCCCGTCCGGGGCAGCTCGCCGCAACGTGCCGGCGCTGCGGGTTGCTGTTCGGATCGGTGAGGAGATTGAGCGGGTCAGCCTCCTCACTCACTTGGAGAACGCCTAGTTACGCCAAAAAAACCGTATAAATGTCGCTGAGCGACAAATTGGTGGGTTGGCCTGGTCAGCGCGAGTCCCGTAACGGAGCCACGGGCTGTCTCGTTTGCGGATCATGAGGCGAAGGCTTGGCGGTACGACCTTTGGCGCAGCCGTGGCGGTCGTATTGCTCGCCGCCTGCGGTGCTTCCCCGGCTGCCTCGGTTCACTCACCGACGGCCTCTGCTCCGACGACAAGTGCTAGCCCATCGGCCGGCGCGACCGCGTCGCCTTCATCGTCGGACATCCGGCTCGTGATCGAGGATGTCCAGGGCAACCAGGTTCGCCTGGCGAGGCTCGACGCCCGCGACACGGCAAAGGTCGCTGGTTCATACCAAGGCATCGTCAACGATCACGTGATTTTGCTCAACGGACGAATCCTCGAGTCGCTCGACAGGAGCGGGACGGTGCGCAAGCTTGGCGAACTGGAGCCAAGTCTGAGCTTGTTCGATAGCGGCCGAGTCGCCGTAAGCCCTGACCTCTCGCATTGGATCTACACGCTGACCGACGCCCAATTCACGACCCACATACACCTCGGAACCCCGATGAGTGACAGCGAGATCGCCGCGGTGCCTGCGCCGGCCACTGACACCAGTTACGCCGCTTTTACCTGGAACGCCAGCGGTGTCTATCTGACCCAACAGCCGACGGGACTCGGCGGCGCCGGACCGTTTCTCGAATATCGCTTCAGCCTTGCGAAGTTCGATTTGAACAGCCAGAAGGTCACGATCGTGTCGCCGACGTGCACCGTGTACGCGGTTCTCGATGACGGCACGATGATCTGCCGCAGATCGTTCGCTGAGGGCCGGATTGACGTTCGGTCACCGGCGGGGGCGACGCACTTCATTCAGATGACGATCGGTGGCCCCGCCAACACGACGGACGCCATCGCGTACATCAAGGTCGCGGTCTCGGCGGACAACAAGCGCCTGATCGCCGGCCGGAACGGAGCCAAAGATCCGGTGATCAACTACCAGATGGCCGTCGCCGACCTCACGTCCTCGACTGCCAGTGCGTTCGGACCGATCGATTATCTCCCCGACGCATGGCTGCCCGATGGGCGAGTGGTCGGAACGCACGTGTGCGCCTACGTGGATTGGGGCGGTGGACCATGCAACGCGAGCCTGGACGGGACCTACTTCTTCAGCGCCGATGGCAGCTCGCGCACGCTTTTCTTCAAGCTGACTCATGGCGCTGTGGTGGGCTACTTATAGCGCGCCGGCAGTTCCCCGCTCGACCGGGCGGAGGCGATAGGACAGGCGACCTATTGAGGAGCCGGCGGGGGTGGAGTATCGTCCCGAACCGCCAACCGCGATATGAAAATCCCGGCCCTCCTCACCATTCTGATTCTGCCTCTGTCGCTCCTGGCCGCGCGCCCCACGAATGCCCAAGCCGCCGCGCCCACTTTCCCCATCCGCGCGGCGTTCTACTACCCGTGGTTCCCAGAGACCTGGGGCCCCGTGAGCAACCGGTACACGCATTACACGCCAACCCTCGGCTACTACAACTCGAGCGACGCGGCCACCATCGATGACCACATCGCTCGCATGGAGTACGCGGGCATCAATGTAGGCATCGCTTCCTGGTGGGGACAGGGGAGCAAGACCGACCAGCGGATAAGTCTCCTGCTCGCGGAGGCTCATTCCAGGAACTTCTACTGGACGCTGTACTACGAGCCGGCATTGAGCAGCACGCAGGTCGCCTTGGACCTCACCTACATCGCCACCCACTACGGATCCGACCCAAACTTCCTGCACGTCAACGGCAAGCCCGTCCTATTCATCTACACCCGCGCCGTCAAAAGCTGCACCGACGTCGCGACATGGGAAACCGCAAACGCCGGACAGTTCTACCTCGACCCCCAGGTGTTCGCCGGCTATCGCCTCTGTTCTGTCCAGCCCGCGAGCTGGCACCAGTACGCGCCGACATCCGCGGAAGACAAGCAGACCGGTTACTCGTTCAGCATCAGTCCCGGCTTCTGGTTGGCGACCGACGCCGCGCCGCGGCTCGTGCGGGATCCCAGCCGCTGGCGCCTCAACGTCCAGGACATGGTCGCGTCGGGCGCGCCCTGGCAACTCGTCACGACCTTCAATGAGTGGGGAGAGGGAACGGCGGTTGAAGATGCGGTGCAATGGCAGAGTCCCAGCCAGTACGGCGTCTACCTGGATGAGCTCAGCTCGAATGGGCACGGCTTGCGGGCGGCGGCCCAGTCATCGACCCCGCCACTGCCGGTCCGAACTTCTGCTAGTCAGTCAAGCTCTGCTCCACCCGATATTCGCTTCCTTGCCGGGGAGCCGGCATCGAGCAGCGCATCGGGCTCTGTCACGTCGCAGTCAAGTCCAACGGCCTCGACGGAGGCTTTCACGTCGGTACGCCTGGCGATTCAAAGCGCGTTGATGCATCGAGCCTGGAGGGTGCTGCCAAGGTGATGTCGGTCGCATTCGCGGTTCAGTCGGATGGCGGGAAGGGAGGGATCTCATGCCCTACGTGGACATACCGTGCAGGGTTTACCTGAGATGCTCTTAGCCGGCCGCAACGTCGCCAGATGGCGATCGCAGCGCTGACCGGGTCGACCCAGCGCCTGTCGAAATCGTCCGGCAAGCGACAGTGCGAACCTGTGGCTCAGGCCTCCAGATCGCTCGGAAAGATCGCAGCGACAATGCCGTGCGCGGCGACCGGCGTAACCGCGCCCGAGGTCAGGTCGACCACGCTGGATGTGCCGTCCGAGCTCTGATAGAAGCCCGTCACCAGGTGGCTGTTATCGAGCCACCCAGCCCAATCGCCGGAAGTTGTGGTTGCCTGGAGGATGCGGGATTGGTCGTTGGGAGACCAGATCACCAACTGGCCCTGGCCGGCGGGTTGATCATCGAGCCATCGGGTGATAGCGATCCTGCGGCGCTGAAAGTGCCGTAGTCATGCGGCGAGTTCCAGGGGATCCACTCCCCGTGCCATCCCGCCGCGTCACCCTGAACGACCGCGGTTCCCGATTTGCTCAGGAGCCCGCTGGCGCCGCCACCGCTGATGATCGCGGACCTCTCTGCGGTGACCGGGCTGATCACGTGGAAGTTGATCCCCCCATAAGGGTTGGGGCCGTAAGGGTATCTGGCGAGGTCGCGACTCGAGTAGAGGATTTCCTTACTTTTGAAAGGGACGGCGTTTGGGCCGAGATAGGCCACGACAAGCTGACCCGCGTGCCATGCAACCGGCCAAACGTAGCGGCTCGTGGAGGTGAAAATCACTGCATGATGTGAGTGGCCGAGATCCTCAACGTAGAGGGTCAAGCGCACAGGCCTGACCGAGTAGTCAAGTAAGGCGACGGCGATCCGTGAGTCGTCGGGGCTCACAGCGAAGGCGGCGTGGACTTTGCCGCTGCCCAATATGGACGTGACGAGCCCCGTGGTCCCGTCCGCCTTGAGGTAGCGGACCGCGCCATCTCCGTCGAGGTAGTAAACGCGTGATTTCGACACGCTCACGTAAGGCAGCTCGATGGAATCTGCGATGTCCGATCTCCTGGCTGCCTGGGCGTGGGCCACAATCTGGGCATCGCCGTCCACCAGGGCGATGGTGTATGTGCCACGACCTGCGAACAGGTCGACAAGTACGGCGTACGACTTCACGACCTGCGCCGCCGGCACCGCGCTCGGCGATGCCTCGATCCCCCCGGCTTCCCCGCCCAGGTCGCTGGGGCTAGCGGAAGCCTCCGCCGACATCGTCGAAGGGGAAACCTGTGCATGGCTGGACGGGGCCGGGATCGATGCGCTGGGTCCTGACGAGCATGCCACCGCTCCAAGCACAGCCAGAGCCAGCGGCCACCTCACGAGTCGTACAACGTTAGGCACTCAGCCCAGTTACGTGGCCAACCCTACCCCCGCTCCCGGATCTCCGGAAGATCGATGACGTCCTTCAGGCGTGCTGGCACCTGGGATATATGCAGCCCGCGCGTCGAACTTGCGAATCAGCCCTCGCGCTCGACCCCCCGCTCGGCCAGGTGCATGCCGAGATTGATGGCGTGGCCGAACAGGCCGGTGCCCAGGCAGGCGATGCCCAAGGCGGCCAGCCAAGCGTCCATCCCGAATAAGTAGATGGAAGCCACCGTGCCCAGGCCGAAGCTGGTCAACACATTGCACAGACCAACTCGAAATAGGACCCCGCGACTCACTTGACCCCTGACTCAGCTGGGGGCGGTGATGATGGGGCTGTTGTGGCGGGCGGCAGGGGCCCTAAGGCGGTTACTCCCAGCCAAATCTCCCCTCCACTGAAAGACGGCCTCTGCCTCCCAATCGCAACTTAGGCGGCTACAAGTCCCGCGTAAATGGGACTTTGTACCCCCATCCCAGACGGCCCACGGAGCAGAACCCGCTACCAGCGGGTACCAGAAATCAGCTGGTCTACGATGCCGTGAGACACAGGGTGAAACGAGTCCACTATGTCGTGAGACATCAGATGGCGGGAAGGGAGGGTTGCGAACCCGTACGTGGACATACCGGGCTAGATTTGCGTGAGGCGGGCGCTCACGACCCTCTCAAACACGCAGGCTTGCGTTGTTAATGCTCAGTCGTAGATGCCACAGCCAACTGCTCCAGGCGGCGCCAGTAGTTCTCAACTGAGACGCCGGACATGCCGCACATCGCCCGCCCCAGTGAAGCGAAGTGCCCGAGCGGTCGCACCGGGCGGTCCAGCTTGAGTCACTCGGATAACCTCTGGACCATGGTAATGAGCGCCTTCGAGCCGGCGGGTTAGACGTCGCCCTATTTACCGCGTGACCGTTTGGCCGAAAAGCGCCTGACGCGCGTCACCAAGGGCGGGTGCTCCACCACCGTTCGTGTGCGGCAACCTCAGGATTTGTCTTTCCTCTAACACCCGCCCTATGATTGGTAAACGCTCCGAAACTTGGCTTAGCCCGACAAAGCTGGG